>OBZI01000540.1_pt1 | contig 15237 bp, 19 predicted proteins | sample 1476911 | NCBI WGS metagenome assembly OBZI01 (sample SAMEA2580238, study PRJEB22360) | human gut metagenome | biome: human gut; feature: human-associated habitat; material: faeces | place: Denmark | collected 2008/2010 | reverse complement strand
GGTAACATTCGCAAAGCCATTTTCCTGTGGTGAGTTTTCGTACTGCCATAAAAAATGCCCTCCAATAGAGAGTATTTTTACTGTATGTATAACCAGTGTCAATGTATGAAATCTTGCGACCATACATCTCACTGAAGCCATAATGAAGTTGGCTATTTTTTGCTATGTGAGTATGTAACTTTTGCGGTTAGCCTGCGGCTCATTGTTATATTAGGCGCAGATATAAAAGCAAAGTTTATCGTGAGTTTTTAGTACAGATTTTTTTGGATTTACTAATAGTTCCATCATTGCAAACAAATTTTCCATCGGAGGTACAGTGAGATACACCACCCTTTTTCCCAGAACAAGGATAATTTTTAGCATAGGTAGTTAGTGGGCTTAATAACAAAGAGCATGATAAAACCACAAAAAATACTTTACCAAGCATAGTTTCCTCCCGGTATTATCTAACATATTTAACTGTTAAACTTATAATTTTTCCAATTATTTCAACATCTTCTATCTTGCAGTCGAAGGCTCTGTTTCCACCTTCAACGAAGATTCTTCCACCGGGTAAACGAGTAATGTCGCGGATTGTTATCTCGCCATCAATACTTATTACCCATTTACCATCACGTATATCATCAAATTCTTTATCACAAATAAATTCAGAATTGTTATCTGTGATGACAAAAGGTTTTTTAAACGTAGAGGGTAGAAATCCCTTATCAAAAATATAAAAACCGTCTTCACGCAAGGCACCATCAGATAATACATATTTAGCAACTTCCATAGTATTTGTATTACCTGAAGTTTGCTTTGAACCATGTCCAGTTGTGAGCCAATTAAGCGAGGTGCCCGTTTCAAGGGCGCACTGGATTACCCATTCTGCTGGGAATGAGTCACGCATGTAGCGTGTGGCGAGTGTACTTTTAGAGATTCCTAAATGATCGCACAACGCCTGTCGAGTTTTGAATCCATAAGCTTCTACCATGCGCTCTATAGCGCCTCGTCCGCCTTTCTCCAAATTCATGGTCACTCCAAGTGAACTTTTATCTTGACGATTTCACTGTGCGATCGTATGTTTATGATGTTCACAAAATACAAACGATCCGTATTCGTCCTGATTAATCATCATTAAACGAGGAATGTTGCATCATGAGACCTAACATTTCAATCACTCTTACCACGCCTCATGTGACTATTGAACGCTATAGCGAGCTGACAGGGCTGTCCATCGATACCATCAATGACATGTTGGCTGACGGACGCCTTATCCGTCACCGTCTGCGCAAAGATAAAAAACGCGAAAAAGTGATGATCAACATAGCAGCCATGACCGTTGATGCGCTTTCAGAATGCAATCTAAACCTTAATTAGTTCGATTCTGAAATACATCAGAGGCATTGACCATGTTTGATTACCAAGTTTCCAAACATCCACATTTTGATGAAGCCTGTCGTGCATTCGCACTGCGCCACAACCTGGTGCAACTGGCAGAACGTGCAGGCATGAATGTGCAGATTCTGCGGAACAAGCTGAACCCAGCTCAACCTCATTTATTAACCGCACCAGACATCTGGCTGCTTACCGATCTGACTGAGGACTCAACACTGGTAGATGGTTTTCTGGCACAGATTCATTGTCTGCCATGTGTTCCGATTAATGAGGTGGCAAAAGAGAAACTGCCGCATTACGTCATGAGTGCAACTGCAGAGATAGGACGTGTCGCGGCAGGTGCGGTTTCTGGCGATGTAAAAACCAGTGCAGGCCGTCGTGATGCGATCAGCAGCATTAACTCTGTAACACGACTGATGGCGCTGGCTGCTGTTTCATTGCAGGCCCGTTTACAGGCTAATCCTGCGATGGCGAGTGCAGTTGATACCGTGACTGGCCTCGGTGCTTCATTCGGTTTGCTGTGAGGTGCTTATGCTGACGAAAGAACCATCATTTGCATCGCTGCTGGTAAAACAAAGTCCGGCAATGCACTACGGTCACGGCTGGATCATGGGGGAGGATGGTAAACGCTGGCATCCGTGCCGTTCACAAGATGAATTGCTGGCAGAACTATCTACGAAAAAACGGGGGAACAAATGGCTATTGAAGGCGCTGCGGCGACTGTTCCATTAAGCCCCGGTGAACGCCTGAGTGGACTTAATCACATAGCGGAATTAAGGGCGAAAGTTTTTGGCCTGAATATTGAGTCAGAGCTTGAGCGGTTTATTAAAGATATGCGTGATCCACGGGATATCAATAATGAACAAAATAAACGGGCACTGGCTGCTATATTCTTTATGGCAAAAATTCCGGCTGAACGTCATAGCATCAGCATTAATGAGCTGACCACTGACGAAAAGCGGGAGCTGATTAAAGCAATGAATCATTTTCGTGCAGTGGTGAGCTTATTTCCCAGACGGCTAACCATGCCGAATTAACCAACTAATGAAATTAATGGCGTAAACCCGCCGGGCATCCCTTTATCTAAATTCAGGAGAATTGATTATGCGTAATATTGAAACCCTCACGACTAAAACCGGACCGGATGACGCAGGGCTTAATATTTTACTGACAGAGGCTCGTCTGGAAGAACGCCGGGCAAGGGCTGAAGCAATGGCAGCTCGCCTTGATCGCCTGGCGTGTCATATCACATCCCGCCAGCTAAACCACGTCGAAGCGGCAGAACTGCTGCGTGTGACCGCTGAAGCAATCCAGAACGAAGCGCAGGAGATCCACTAATGGCTGATGCAATGGATCTCGTACAGCAGCGCGTTGAAGAAGAACGCCAGCGCCATATCCGTGCTGCCCGTGCCAAAACACCGGGCGTGTCTCGCGTGCTTTGTATTGAATGTGAAGCGCCAATTCCGCCAGCACGCCGCCGCGCCATTCCAGGAGTGCAGCTTTGCATTACCTGCCAGGAAATCGCAGAGCTGAAAGGTAAACATTACAACGGAGGTGCTGTATGAGCACCATCCTGAAATGGGCGGGAAATAAAACCGCCATTATGTCCGAACTGAAAAAATACCTTCCTGCTGGCCCGCGACTGGTTGAACCTTTCGCGGGTTCTTGTGCTGTGATGATGGCGACGGATTACCCCAGCTATCTGGTTGCGGATATTAATCCTGATTTAATCAACCTCTATAAAAAGATTGCCGCTGATTGCGAAGCGTTTATATCTCGTGCCAGAGTTTTATTTGAGGAAGCAAACAGTGAGCTGGCTTATTACAACATAAGACAGGAGTTTAATTACTCAACTGAAATTACTGATTTCATGAAGGCGATATATTTCCTGTATCTCAATCGTCACGGTTACCGTGGTTTATGTCGCTATAACAAGAGCGGGCATTTCAACATTCCCTACGGTAATTATAAAAATCCGTATTTCCCTGAAAAAGAAATTCGCGCATTTGCAGAGAAAGCCCCGCGGGCAACGTTTATCTGCACGAGCTTTGATGAAACGCTGGCGATGTTGAAGGCGGGGGATGTGGTGTATTGCGATCCGCCTTATGACGGTACGTTTTCCGGCTATCACACTGATGGTTTCACTGAAGATGACCAGTATCACCTGGCATCCGTTCTTGAACATCGAGCATCTGAAGGACATCCGGTCATTGTTTCTAACAGTGACACATCCCTGATCCGTTCGCTGTATCGCAATTTCACTCACTACTACATCAAGGCAAAACGCAGCATCGGCGTGTCGGCTGGCGAGAGTAAATCTGCAACAGAAATCATTGCTGTTTCCGGGGCGCGCTGCTGGGTGGGATTTGATCCTTCGCGTGGCGTGGATAGTTCTGCTGTGTACGAGGTGCGTGTATGAGTCATGCCGATATGAGCGACTCTAGCGGCTTTAACGAGGCCGCTGCAGCATTTTCATGGAACGGCCCGAAAAAGGCCATAAACCCTTATCTGGACCCGGCGGAAGTTGCGCCGGTTTCTGCGCTTTCAAACCTGATCACTCTGTATGCTGCCGATAACGAGCAGGAACAGCTGCGCCGCGAGGAATTGAGTGAACAGGTCTGGGAGCGTTATTTCTTTAATGAATCCCGTGATCCTGTCCAGCGCGAAATGGAGCAGGATAAGCTCATTAGTCGGGCAAAGCTGGCGCATGAGCAGCAGCGTTTTAACCCGGACATGGTCATTCTGGCGGACGTCAGCGCCCAGCCCACCCACATCAGCAAGCCGCTGATGCAAAGTATCGAATACTTCTGCAGCCTTGGCAGGCCAAAGGCTTATTCCCGCTATTTGCGTGAGACGATTAAGCCATGTCTGGAGCGACTGGATTGTGTACGCGACAGTCAGCTATCTACTTCTTTCCGTTTTATGGCAAGCCATCAAGGGCTGGAGGGCCTGCTGATCCTGCCTGAAATGAGTCAGGATCAGGTGAAACGCCTGTCCACCCTGGTAGCTGCGCATATGAGCATGTGTCTTGAGGCCGCTTGTGGTGATTTGTATACCAACGATGACGTAAAGCCAGAAGAAATCCGCAAGACATGGGAAAAGGTGGCAGCGGAAACCCTGCGTCTGGATGTTATCCCGCCTGCGTTTGAGAAACTTCGTCGGAAAAGAAACCGCCGCAAACCTGTGCCCTATGAACTCATTCCGGGTTCGCTGGCACGTATGCTTTGCGCCGACTGGTGGTATCGAAAATTGTGGAAGATGCGTTGCGAATGGCGGGAAGAGCAGTTGCGTGCTGTCTGTCTGGTCAGCAAAAAAGCATCTCCCTATGTCAGCTATGAAGCAGTGACGCATAAACGTGAGCAGCGCCGCAAGTCGCTGGAGTTTTTCCGTTCTCATGAACTGGTGAACGAAGACGGAGACACGCTGGATATGGAAGATGTGGTAAACGCCAGCAGCAGCAACCCGGCACATCGCCGCAATGAGATGATGGCCTGCGTTAAAGGTCTGGAGCTTATCGCGGAAATGCGCGGTGACTGCGCCGTTTTCTACACCATCACATGTCCGTCACGTTTCCATTCCACGCTCAATAACGGCAGGCCCAACCCGACCTGGACAAATGCGACGGTAAGACAAAGCAGCGATTATCTGGTCGGCATGTTTGCTGCATTTCGTAAGGCGATGCACAAAACCGGGTTGCGCTGGTATGGCGTACGGGTGGCTGAGCCGCACCATGACGGTACTGTGCACTGGCATCTCATGTGTTTCATGCGCAAAAAAGACCGCCGCGCCATTACTGCATTGTTGCGTAAGTTTGCCATCCGTGAAGACCGCGAGGAGCTGGGCAATAACACGGGCCCACGCTTTAAGTCTGAGCTGATAAACCCACGCAAAGGAACGCCGACAAGCTACATCGCAAAATACATCAGTAAGAACATTGACGGGCGTGGTCTGGCTAACGAGATCAGCAAGGAAACGGGTAAATCCCTGCGTGATAACGCCGAATACGTTAATGCCTGGGCGTCTCTGCATCGTGTTCAGCAGTTCCGCTTCTTTGGTATTCCGGGGCGCCAGGCTTACCGTGAACTTCGCTTGCTGGCTGGTCAGGCGGCAAGGCAACAGGGTGACAAAAAAGCAGGTGCGCCGGTACTGGATAACCCGCGCCTTGATGCCATCCTGGCTGCTGCTGATGCTGGTTGTTTTGCCACCTACATCATGAAGCAGGGCGGCGTACTGGTTCCCCGCAAATATCACCTCATCAGAACCGCTTATGAAATCAACGAAGAGCCAACCGCCTATGGCGATCACGGTATTCGTATTTATGGCATCTGGTCACCCATTGCAGAGGGCAAGATCTGCACTCATGCAGTGAAGTGGAAAATGGTTCGTAAGGCCGTTGACGTTCAGGAGGCGGCAGCCGACCAGGGCGCTTGCGCCCCTTGGACTCGTGGCAATAACTGTCCCCTTGCTGAAAATTTGAACCAACAGGAGAAAGATAAATCAGCTGATGGGGACACCAGAACGGATATTACCCGCATGGATGACAAGGCGTTGCACGATTATCTGCACAGTATGAGCAAAAAAGAGCGCCGGGAACTGGCAGCAAGGTTACGCCTGGTTAAGCCGAAACGGCGTAAAGACTACAAACAGCGAATTACAGATCATCAGCGACAGCAGCTCGTCTATGAACTGAAGTCCAGAGGATTTGATGGCAGCGAGAAAGAGGTCGATTTACTCCTTCGCGGTGGCAGTATTCCGTCAGGAGCAGGCCTGCGTATCTTCTATCGGAACCAGCGTTTGCAGGAAGATGATAAGTGGCGAAACCTGTATTAATTACGCGGGTTAACAATTCGTGCTCTTAATAATACCAGGCATATCAGGCTGATGAACGTAAAAAAACGTTTTACATCAGTAAGATTATTATATACTGTAAATATAAACAGTGATTATATATACAGTATTGCTTTGGTGTCATAGGAGGAAAGATGCAGGACTATTTTTTGGAGTCTTTGAAGCTCCAGCGCATTGATTTTTTTCTTAAGCTTGTAGCGGCTAGTGAGTGTAGTGATGAAGAGAAGGGGCTGGCTCTGCAGTGGGTTTCTGAACTGACAGATGAACTCATGGCAAAAATCAGAACCCACGAATACAACCGCTCAATGGATGTCATCAGCTGAGGTGACTTTTATGCGCATTGAAATAATGATCGATAAAGAGCAGAAGATTAGCCAGTCTACACTGGACGCCCTTGAATCCGAGCTTTACCGCAATCTGCGCCCCCTGTATCCCAAAACGGTAATTCGTATTCGCAAAGGTAGCTCTAACGGTGTGGAACTGACCGGACTGCAACTGGACGAAGAAAGAAAACAAGTGATGAAAATTATGCAGAAGGTGTGGGAAGACGACAGCTGGCTGCATTAAGAAACGTTGCTGGCGTCTGAACTTGTTTCTGGCGTCAGCAAGGTTGAACAACGAGCCCTTGCGAGGCGTTAGCTCTGTAGTGCATGTCTATGCCGCATGAGATCGCATGATCGTTTGAGGATCGTTTTTGCTAAGGCCCGCCAGAACTGGCGGGCTTTTGCGTAGATCATGCACCTGCATGAAAACCACTACATAAAGCGGGCAGGCGTGGCGGGGATACGAGCGCGCGCTGACATCGTTAAGTATTGACATATCAGATGTTTAAATAGGAAAATTACCAAAATCCAGAAAAAAGAAAAGAATATGAAGAAGTTAACTGCGAGACAAAGAGAGATTGACGTAAAACGCTCGATAAAGTTACGACAAGGACGTGCTAAAGTTAGAAAAAAAGGTAAATCATTTCACTATAATGTTGAATGGCGTAAGGCTAACTATTGGATTGAAGAACAATCAAAAAATGGATTAGATGTACAATTTGTAAGTAAAAAAAAGAAAGGGTTAATTCTAACTTTACCTTCTGAAATGAATTTTTCTACACACTACGATGTTACTGTTCAGCATATTAATGCGATTCGAATGTTATCAGAGAGAAAAGGATTGCCTAATGCAGGTTATCAATTAGCATCTGTTAATTTTTGTAATTTGAAGAAAACATCGACATCTGCAGCTCTTGTGTTAACTGCAGAGTTATCTAAATGGGATGATGCGATTAGGCAGAGGTTGACTCCAAAAATAGACGGTTGGGATAAAAATGTTCTACGTAATTTCTATGAATTGGGGTTCTTTGATTTATTCAAAAAAAGCAGGGATATAAAATTAAATTTTAATGATGAGTATTCAAAAATAAAAGGTAAGCGATTTGTAAAATATCTTAAAGGAAAGTGTGGGGAAATTAAGAAAACAAAAGTATTAAAAGAGGAGATTATTAAATTAGTTGGTGAGTCTATTGAAAAATGGACTTTCTTACATGGGGGCCTAAGTGAGGCTATTACCAATGTTTCTCATCATGCATATCCTTCTGATTGCGGATATAAAGAATATGATAAGAACTGGTATCTAACAGGATCTTATCATTTAGAAAGTAAGGAATTGAAGATAGTTTTTTATGATCAGGGTGTTGGTATCCCTAAAACTTTACCTGCATCAAAAGTTTGGGAAAAGGCATTAAATGTATTAGCATCAATTCCTGTATTGGAGCGATATCGTGATGAAGCACTCTTGAAAGCTGCGGTAGAGTTGGATAGGACAAGTACAGAAGAGGGAGATCGTGGTAAAGGCCTACAGGATCTACTTGAGTTTATTAAACAAAGAGAAAATGGTTATTTATCAATCATGAGCCTTAAGGGACTTTATAAACACTCAATGAATCAAGGTAATACAAAAATAAAAACTAAGAGTTTTGCATCCCCAATCTATGGTACACTAATAACTTGGAGTGTATCTCTTGATTGAGATGGAGGTTTAATATGAAAAATCTAGAAATTAATATAGGGAAAGAGTTTTCTTCTACTCCTTCAGGACGTTTCTATTCTGATATGACAGATAGCAGCGGCGAACAGTTTAGAGAGGAGCTTTTATGGCCTCGCTTACAGTTGCTTAAAGAAAAGCAAAAGATCGACATTATTTTGGATGATGACGTTGAAGGTTATGGTTCTTCTTTCCTCGTTGAAGGTTTTGCCGGTATAGTAAAATATGGATATATGGATAAACAACAACTATTAAGTAAACTTGAGTTAATTCAGAGAGATCCTGATTTTGCTTTGTTTAAGAGAAAAATAATACAATATATTAACGAGGCAGTGTTTGATTCAAAGGTTTATGAAAGTACCAAACCTATTTATTTGTCTAAGTTGTTGACGCAAAAAACACGTAAGGAGTAAAGCAAATGGAGCCCAATTATAATTATCATTATATGATGAGTAATAATGAGCTTTATTTTAGGGCGGGTTATGATGCTCAGCAATATGGGGTTGTTTTTTCTCATTCGGCTGTTGATAATGTCGACTTGATACATATTATCAATGGTGGTTTTTCATCTGTTGCAGAAGCTATTAGTAACTCAGGAAACACCACACTTTCTGATGGGATTATACTTGCATTAGCAGGTGCGTTGAGTGCTTTTTTCTTTAATTTGATTCAAAAAGGAATTGACGCTAAGGCAAAACGTCTCACCAAATCTGGTGAAGCAATGTTATCCTTGATAAATGAATTGGAGGATATTGCAGTACGTTATTGGGTCAGAGGGCACGATTCATCTTGTGCTGATAATGAAAGCAATATTTGTGATGAGATTAATATCAAAGCCATGTTAATGACCTTGGATAAAAATATTAGGTTTATGGTTGATAATTTACCGTTAAAAAACAAGTCTTTAAATAAAAATAAGCTGGAGAAATTTTCTTCTGATATTTATGATTTGGCATCTGGTGAAGATTTCGAAGCAGAGGTTAGGCCTCCCAATAAAACAAAGGCCTTTGCTATATCGAAAAAATGTAGTGAAGCAAAAGCCATCATTCTTGGTTTGATTTAAAAACGGTAATCCTCAAAGTTAATTACTGTTATGTTTAACCAAATATTTAGCTCTGTTATTCTTTTCTGAAGAATTTCTAATTCATTTTTTACGAATACTTTGGCAGCTTTCTCCACATCCCCAAACCCCCCAACATTATTAGGCATTATCCCCATCATTTGCGGCGGCACTCGGTGTGCTGCCATCATGTCATCGCGGCTGACATTTTTGATATTCAGAAATTCATCCTTCGCCGCGACTTCTGACAGAGGAATGATCTGAAGCCCGTCCTTTTTGCCGTTAGGCGAGTACATAAACAGATTGCGGAAGTTGCCAGGGCCTTTGGCGCTTTTCATCGCATTGCGGAGGTTGTTCACATCCTCCTGGTTTTGCGCGGCATCGGTCATGTACATGATAAAGCCCGCATGACTGCCGTTAATGTAATACTTGCGACGGAACAGCGTGGCGGACTCGTTGAGCAGGGCAGACGGAATGGCAGAAAGATAACCGGGCAGGCCGTAGATCTCCTGATTAATATCCGGTTCCATTAGGTGAAAAATGCTGCCTTTCGTGAACTGATACGGTTGCGTGGTCATGCCGTATTGCACAAACCAGTAGGTATCCAGATCTAATCCGCGTCGGGTGTATTTTGCCAGGGCAGGTTCAAGGGCGATCACTTCACCGAAGCGGTTCGTGCGTTTCTCTAGGTAGGCGTTACCAAATACCAGATAGTCCTGCACAAAACGTGAAAACGCCTGCTGGCTGAGCAGCGGATGAGGGATGTAGGTGCTGGTCAGTATGTTGCACTTTACGGCAATCGGTGAGCTGTGGTGCACGGCGGCGCGAAAGGTTCGCGCCAGCCCGTCGAAACTCACTGGTGGCTCATACCAGCGGTCCATCTGTACGCATTCCACATAGTCCAGTAATTCGCGGCGGTCCAGAACAGGAACGGGATCACCGAAGCTGAATGCTTCGGCTGAAGTTTGGTTTTTATGCAGGATCTGATTCGTCGCCGCAGCGCGGTTTTTCTTACTCTTTCCCATCAAAAAATCTCCACAATATTGCTGGTATTGGCGGATTCGCCCTGCAGCGGTTCGTTAAACAGTGCGTGCATTGTTGCCCAGGCCAGATCGGCATGGCTGGCTTCTTCGCTGCGGCTGGCTTCATAGGTTGGGCGGTTGCCGCTGGCGGTGGTGGCGCGACGGATTGCCATAAATGACTGCGCTATGTCGGTGTGTCCGGCGTCAAACTCCAGACGACGGTGACTGATAATGTCGTAGGCCTTGAGTACCAGGGCGTTTTTAACGTTGGGGTTGTAGACAAACTCCCGGACGGCTGGAAAAAACGCTTTCACGTTCTCGTAAACCCCGTGGCCGACACCTGTCGAGTCGATGCCGATGTAGGTCACGTTGTACTGCTCGGTCAGTTTTTTGATGGCGTCAGCCTGGGCGCGGAAGTCCATCCCGCGCCACTGGTGACGCTCAAGAATGCGGAACTTACCACCCGGCACGGCTGGCGGTGCCACCACCACGCATCCGGCACTGTCGCCGTTCTGCGTACCTTTTGCCGGGTCATAACCGATCCACACTTCGCGCCAGCCAAACGGGCGCAGGGCCAGAGCATGAAAGTCGGTCCAGACTTCCCAACTGTCCACCATGCACGCCTGCAGCTCGCTGAGCGGAAACCAGAACGACGTCACCACGCTTGTGCGTAAAGACGGTTTCCGCTTCTGGGGTTCCCGCTGCCTGAGTGATGACCCGCTCTTTGCCTTCGAAAACTACACCCGCACGGCGCAGGTGCTGATGGACACGATGGCAGAAGCACACATGTGGGCGGTGGATAAACCGCTTAACCCGTCGCTGGCCCGCGACATTATCGAAGGTATCCGCGCCAAAATGCGCAGCCTGGTCAGTCAGGGCTATCTCATTGGTGGTGATTGCTGGCTGGATGAGTCGGTGAACGACAAAGACACGCTGAAAGCCGGAAAACTCACCATCGACTACGACTACACGCCAGTGCCGCCACTTGAAAACCTGATGCTGCGTCAGCGCATCACCGATCAGTACTTGGTGAATTTCGCCAGCCAGGTCAGCGCGTAAGGGGACAACATGGCTTTACCACGCAAATTAAAACACCTGAACCTGTTTAACGACGGGAACAACTGGCAGGGGATCGTTGAGTCGCTGACGCTGCCGAAATTTACCCGCAAATATGAGAAGTATCGCGGCGGCGGAATGCCGGGTGCGGTGGATGTGGATCTGGGGCTTGATGACAGTGCGCTGGATACAGAATTTTCCATTGGTGGTACTGAATTGCTGCTGTTTAAACAGATGGGTAAAGCCACGGTGGATGGCATCCAGCTGCGCTTTACCGGCTCTATTCAGCGTGACGATACCGGGGAAGTGCAGGCCGTGGAGCTTGTCGTGCGTGGACGTCACAAAGAAGTGGATTCCGGCGAGTGGAAGACGGGCGAAAGCAACACCACCAAAGTGACCAGTACCAACAGCTACGCGAAGCTGACCATCAATGGTGAGGTGCTCTATGAAGTGGACCTTATCAACATGGTGGAAATTGTGGACGGTGTGGACCTGATGGAAGCGCACCGCAACGCCCTCGGCCTCTGATATATCTGAACGGCGCGGGATACCGCGCCAGAACCCAATTGACAGGACAGCAAAATGAGCGATAAGCAGACTGAAAAGACCATTCAACTGGATACCCCCATCAAGCGCGGTAAAACAGAAATCACCGAAATTGTGCTGCGTAAACCGCAGTCCGGTGCGCTGCGCGGTACACGCCTGCAGGCCATTATGGATATGGATGTAAACGCGATGATGACCGTGATCCCCCGCATCTCCAGTCCGGCACTGACTGCACAGGAAATTGCAGAGATGGACCCGGCAGATCTCACTGCCATGTCGGTTGAGTTTGTCACTTTTTTGTTGAAGAAGTCGGTGCTTGCCGGTTTACCGACAGCCTGACGGTTGACGATCTGGTGGCAGATATCGCCACCATTTTTCACTGGCCGCCATCCGTTACTGACGTTATGCCGCTGACCGAAGTGCTGGAATGGCGGTATAAAGCGATTCAGAGAAGCGGGGCCAACGATGAGTGATAACAACCTGCGTCTGCAGGTCATTCTTAATGCGGTTGACAAGCTCACCCGCCCATTTCGATCTGCGCAGGCCAGTTCAAGAGAACTGGCTGCTGCTGTCAAAAAATCCCGCGATGCAATAAAGCAGCTTGATCAGGCCGGGAGCAGTCTGGACAGCTTCCGAAAGCTGCAGGCAGAAAATCAGAAATTAGGCGACAGGCTGAACTATGCCCGCCAGCGTGCAAATTTGCTCAGTCAGGAACTGGGAGCGATGGGGCCGCCTTCGCAACGTCAGGTTGTTGCTCTGGGCCGTCAACGGCTGGCTGTTCAGCGCCTGGAAGAACGCCAGAAAAAGCTGCAGCAGCAGACGGCGCTTGTGCGTGCTGAACTGTACCGGGCGGGAATTTCTGCGAAAGACGATGCGGGAGCAACTGCCCGTTTAGCCCGTGAAACATCACGTTATAACCAGGAACTTTCGAAACAGGAGGCGCGGCTGAAGCGACTGGGGGAAGCTCAGCGCAGGATGAATGCAGCGCGTGCCAGTTATGCCCGTTCGCTGGAGGTGCGTGATCGTATTGCAGGTGCCGGAGCCACCACCACGGCTGCAGGGCTGGCAATGGGTGCGCCAGTGATGGCGGCAGTAAAAAGCTATACCAGCATGGAAGATGCCATGAAAGGTGTGGCAAAGCAGGTCAATGGTCTGCGTGACGATAATGGCAACCGCACTGCACGTTTTTATGAAATGCAGGATGCCATCAAGGCTGCCAGCGAACAGTTGCCGATGGAAAACGGTGCGGTGGACTTCGCTGCACTGGTTGAAGGTGGTGCGCGCATGAACGTCGCAAACCCTGACGACAGCTGGGAAGATCAGAAACGTGACCTGCTGGCCTTCGCCAGTACGGCAGCAAAGGCGGCAACAGCCTTTGAGCTGCCAGCGGATGAACTGTCAGAAAGTCTGGGGAAAATCGCCCAGCTCTACAAAATCCCCACCCGCAATATTGAACAGCTCGGTGATGCGCTGAACTATCTGGATGATAACGCCATGTCGAAAGGGGCAGACATCATTGATGTGATGCAACGTCTGGGCGGTGTGGCTGACCGTCTGGATTATCGTAAAGCGGCGGCGCTGGGTTCCACCTTCCTGACACTGGGCGCTGCGCCGGAGGTTGCAGCCAGTGCAGCAAACGCGATGGTGCGTGAATTGTCCATTGCCACCATGCAAAGCAAGAGTTTCTTTGAAGGGATGAATCTGCTGAAACTCAATCCTGAAGTGATTGAAAAGCAGATGACGAAGGATGCGATGGGAACCATCCAGCGCGTGCTGGAGAAGGTAAACGCGCTGCCGCAGGACAAGCGCCTGTCTGCCATGACTATGTTGTTTGGTAAAGAGTTTGGCGATGACGCGGCGAAACTGGCAAACAACCTGCCGGAACTGCAGCGTCAGTTAAAACTGACAGCGGGCAATGATGCGCTCGGCTCCATGCAGAAAGAATCCGACATTAACAAGGATTCACTTTCTGCGCAGTGGTTGTTGGTCAAAACCGGAGCGCAGAACACCTTCAGCAGCCTGGGCGAAACGCTGCGCCAGCCGCTGATGGATATTCTGTACACGGTGAAAAGCGTCACGGGGGCGTTGCGTCGCTGGGTGGAAGCTAACCCGGAACTGACAGGCACACTGATGAAAGCATCGGCTGTTGTGGCTGCGGTTACCGTCGGCCTCGGCACCTTAGCGGTGGCGCTGGCTGCAGTGCTGGGGCCGCTGGCAGTGATCCGTCTGGGATTCTCTGTGTTGGGTATCAAAACGTTATCTTCCGTTACGGCAGCAGTAACTCGAACCAGCAGCGCGTTGTCCTGGCTGGCTGGCGCACCACTGGCACTGCTGCGACGCGGGCTTGCTTCATCGGGCAACGCCGCAGGTTTACTTACTGCGCCGTTGTCGTCTTTGCGCCGCACGGCATCACTGACGGGAAATGTCCTGAAAACTGTAGCAGGTGCGCCGGTTGCACTTTTGCGGTCTGGATTATCCGGTTTACGTGCTGTTGCTGTGATGTTTATGAATCCTCTGGCGGTACTGCGCGGTGGACTGGCCGCCGCAGGCACGGTGCTGCGAGTACTGGCATCTGGTCCACTGGCGATGCTGCGCGTTGCCCTGTATGCCATATCTGGTCTGTTAGGTGCTCTGCTCAGTCCGATAGGTCTTGTGGTTACTGCACTGGCGGGCGTGGCGCTGGTTGTCTGGAAATACTGGCAACCCATCACCGCATTTCTCGGTGGCGTGGTGGAAGGATTCAAAGCGGCGGCAGGTCCCATCAGTGCAGCGTTCGAACCGCTTAAGCCCGTGTTCCAGTGGATTGGCGACAAAGTGCAGGCGCTGTGGGGCTGGTTTACTGATCTGCTGACGCCCGTTAAGTCGACCTCTGCCGAACTGCAGAGCGCAGCGGCAATGGGGCGGCGATTCGGGGAGGCACTGGCGGAAGGGCTGAATATGGTCATGCATCCGCTGGACTCCCTGAAATCCGGCGTTTCCTGGTTGCTGGAGAAGCTCGGCATTGTCAGTAAAGAGGCCGCAAAGGCAAAACTGCCGGAAAGCGTGACGCGTCAGCAACCTGCGACGGTGAATGCAGACGGTAAAGTGATGATGCCATCGGGTGGTTTTCCATCATGGGGATATGGCTTTGCGGGGATGTATGACAGCGGCGGGTATATCCCGCGCGGGCAGTTTGGCATCGTCGGTGAAAACGGGCCGGAAATTGTTAACGGCCCGGCAAATGTGACCAGCCGGAGAAATACAGCTGCACTGGCTGGCCGTTTTGGCCGGAAGACTGGGTTGGGGATCGCTGTA
>OBZI01000515.1_pt1 | contig 16466 bp, 15 predicted proteins | sample 1476911 | NCBI WGS metagenome assembly OBZI01 (sample SAMEA2580238, study PRJEB22360) | human gut metagenome | biome: human gut; feature: human-associated habitat; material: faeces | place: Denmark | collected 2008/2010 | reverse complement strand
TACCTGGCCCGTTGGCCGATGAGGGCGGCGCCGATCCAGCCGACGGCCCAGAACGATTCCAGCAGCACAGTCATGCGGCCGCGCTGTTTGGTCGGCGAAAACTCGGAGACCAGCGTGGAGGCGACCGGCAGTTCCGCGCCCAAGCCCAGTCCGATGATCAGTCGGGCGCCGAGCAGCATGCCGAGTGACCAAGATAGGGCCATGGCACCGTTGGCGATGCCGAAGATAATCAGTGTGGCGGTGAACACGGTTTTGCGGCCCACGCGGTCGGCGATGAAGCCGCCCACTGCCGCGCCGATGGCCATGCCGACGAAGCCGATGGACAGCACCCATGACTTTTCGGTCGGGGTGAGGTTGAAGTGCGGGTCGGCGGCGATGGCGGCGACTACGAAGGAGACGAGGCCGACGTCCATGGCGTCGAATGCCCAGCCGATGCCGGAGGCGACGAGGAGTTTGCGGTGCGCCTTGTTGAAGGGCAGCCGGTCGAGGCGCTCGTTGCGGGTGAGCTGCGCGGGTTGCGCTGAAGTGGTGGTGCTCACGTCGTTTCCTTTCTGGCAAGTGGCGTCAGATTTAATGGCGGGTCAGGTCGGTGTAGGACTCTTCGATGGCCAAGCTGATGCGTTCGACTTGTTCGCGGGTCAGCGGCTTGCGGAAGGTCATGCGTAATGCCGATTTGGCGATGGACGGTTCGAGGCCCATCGCCAGCAACGTGGCAGGAATCTCGTGGCGCCCGATGGCGCAGGCCGAGCCGGATGAGGCAGCGATGCCGCGCGCGTCCAGGTCGACGAGCAGCGCTTCCCCGGTGACGCCGGGGAAGATGAAGGAGGCGTGACCGGGCAGACGGCGTTCGGGGTCGCCGGTCAGGTCGGCGCGAGGCGCGACCCGGCGAACCGCGTCGATGAGCATGTCTCGGGACGCGACCAACTCACGGTACTGCGCCTGCATGCGCGCATTCGATTCGTTGAGTCCGATGGCGAGCGCCACGGCACCGGCCACGTTCTGCGTGCCAGAGCGCAGGCCGCGTTCCTGCCCGCCTCCGGACAGCACCGGTTCGATGGGTGTGCGGCCGCGTACCAGCAGCGCTCCCAGACCTTTGGGGGTGCCGAATTTGTGTCCGGATACGGACAGGGCGTCCACATCCCAGTCACGAAAACGAATCGGAATCTGCCCGGCGGCCTGTACGGCGTCTACATGGATGGGCACGCCGTGCGCGTGGGCGATGCGGACCAGTTCCTCCACGGGTTCCACGGTGCCGACCTCGTTGTTGGCCAGCATGGTGGAGACCATCGTGGTACGTTCACTGGCCTCGCCGTCGAGCTCGCGTTCAAGTGCGTCGAGATCGAGATGTGCTTGCGCATCCACGGGAATGCGCACGACTTCGAAACCGAACCATTCGTGCAGCCATGCCGCCGATTGGGCCACGGCCGGGTGCTCGATAGCGGAAATGATAATGCGCGGGCGACAATTTGCCGGCTGTTTGCCATCGGCTTCGGCGAATCCGCAGACCGGCCGCAAGCCCAGTTTGCGCATGCGCGCCATGGCGATGCCTTTGATGGCCAGATTGTCCGATTCGGTGCCGCCTGAGGTGAAGATCACGTCATCCGGCCGGGCGCCCAATGCCGCGGCAAATGATGCGCGAGCCGCGTCCAGCGCGCGGGCCGCGGTTTTGCCGGGCTGGTGCACGCTGGCCGGATTGGCGTAGGCCTCAGTCAGGAACGGGGTCATGGCCTCGATGACTGCCGGGCTCACTGATTCGGTGGCGGCGGCGTCCAGGTACAGTTCGCCGGGTTCACCGGATGCGTTGGGGGTATCGGCCATGACTAGTTCCAATCCAATCCGAGGTCGATGCTGCGCACGGAGTGGGTGAGCGCGCCCACGGAGATCACGTCCACGCCGGTGACGGCCACGGCTGGCACTCGCTCCAGGCTCATGTTGCCGCTGGCTTCCACGATGGCCTTACCGTCGATGAGCTCCACGCCGCGACGGGTGTCGTCGAGCGAGAAATTGTCCAGCATGATGGTGTCCGCTCCGCCGGCGAGCACGGCGGGAATCTGGTCAAGGCGGTCGACTTCCACTTCGATATGCGTGGTGTGGCCCACCTGTTCGCGCACGTGGCGGATCGCGCCGGCCAGGTCGATGCCGCGCGCGGCGAGCGCCGCCAGATGGTTGTCCTTCATCATGACCGCGTCGGACAGTCCGTAACGATGGTTGTGGCCGGCCGCCGCCGCAGACCACGGCGTATTTCTCGAACGGGCGCAGGCCGGGCGTGGTTTTGCGCGTATCGACGATGCGGGTGCGCTCGTAGCGGCGCGGCCGGGTGACGGGTCCGTCATAATCATCGCCGTAGATGGCGTTCACCGCGTCCACGAAGGCGGCGGTCATGGTGGCGATGCCGCTCATGCGCTGAGTGAAGTTGAGGGCGATGCGCTCGGCGGTGAGCAGGTCGCGTACCGGGCCTTTCACGGTGGCGAGTATCTGGCCGCGCTGGAATCGCTCGCCGTCCTTGATGGCGGCGGTGACGGTGACGGCCGGGTTCTGTGCGGCGAAGGCTGCGGCGAACACGTCGATGCCGCTCATCACGCCGTTTTCGCGCGCGGTGAGGTGGGCCGAGCCGGTTTCGTCCGCGGGGATGGTGGTCTCGCAGGTGATGTCGCCGTAGGGCGCGTCTTCGGCGAGCGCCGCTTCGACGGCGACGCGGATGATGTGTGATGTGAGCATGGGTCAGTCCTTGATGTAGGCGACGGAGTGGGCCCAGTTGTCGACTGGCTCGCTGTGGTCGGTGCGGGCGTGGGCGCCTCTCGACTCGGTGCGGGCGAGCGCGGCGGTGGCGGCCACATAGCCTACGGTGAGCATGTTGCGGTTCTCCAAAGCCTCAACGCTGCTTGCAGCACCATCGGCGTTTACATCAGCCTGGGCGTTTGCGGCGGCGAGGCCTTGGCCGAGTTCGGCGATGGCGGTTTTCAGTCCGGCCTCGTCGCGCAGCACGCCGACGCCATGCCACATGGTGTTCTGGATGCGGGTACGGTCCCAGACCTTGTCGGCGGCGGGATCGTCAGGGGCGGACGTGTAGGCGGGGGCATTCGCAGCCGTAGCGGCAGGGGCGGCCAGCGCGATCGGCGCATGGTCGAACACGGCACCGGTGGCGGAGTTCAGGAACGGTTCGGGTGCCCAGACCGCGTCGTCACCGTCCGCGACGGCGGCCAGACCGGCGCGGCGTCCGTAGACGAGCCCCTCGAGCAGCGAGTTGGAGGCAAGACGGTTGGAGCCCATGACACCGGTACGAGCGCATTCGCCGGCCGCATACAGGCCGGGAATGGAGGTCCGGGCGTTCAGATCGGTGCGAATGCCTCCCATGTAGTAGTGCGCGGCGGGCGCCACCGGAATCGGCTCCTTGCTCCAGTCGAAGCCAAGCGAACGCGTATAGGCGTCGATGGTCGGGAATCGGTGGGCCAAGAAGCTGGCCAGGTCGGGGTTCTCGCGGGCCATCGGCGAGACGTCGAGCATCACGGGCTTGCCGCCTTGCGCCTGCATCACGCGGAAGTTCTCGCGGGCCACGACGTCACGCGGCGCGAGTTCGGCGCGCGGATCGATGTCCTTCATATACCTGTGGCCATGCTCATCCAGCAGCACCGCACCTTCGCCGCGCACGGCTTCGGAGACGAGGAAGTGCTCGCCCACGGCCATGGCGGTGGGATGGAACTGGTAGAACTCCAGATCGGCGACCTGGGCACCGGCACGCCATGCGACGGCGAGGCCGTCCGCGGTGGCGACCGGCGGATTGGTGGTGTACGGGTACATACGGCCTGCTCCACCGGCGGCCAAGATCACCCGGTCGGCGGCCAGATCCTTGTCCTGCCCGTCGATCAGCAGGTGGACGCCGGCGATGTGGCCGCCCCGCACGATGAGATCTTTGAGGAAGGCGTTCTCGATGATGTGGATGCGCGGGTTCTTGCGCACCATGGCGGAGACGTCCAGTTCAAACACTTTGCCGGTGGCGTCTCCCCCGGCATGCACCACGCGGGCGCGCGAATGAGCCGCTTCCAGGCCGCGCAGCATGTGTCCATGCGCGTCGCGGTCGAAGTGGACGCCGGCCGCGGCGAACTCACGGACGCGCTCCGCACCCTCACGGGTGAGGATGTCCACGGCCTTCGGGTCGCACAGGCCGTGGCCCGCGGCCATGGTGTCGGCGGCATGCAGCTTCGGGTCGTCGTCGGAGAAGATGGCTGCAGCGATGCCGCCCTGCGCATGATAGGTGTTTGATTCCACCAGTTCGGCCTTGGTTACCAAGGTCACGTCGTGTCCGGTGCCGGCCACGGCCAGTGCCGCGGACAGTCCGGCGACGCCGGCGCCCACGACGACGATTTCAGTGTTGCTCATTGTGTTGCTTTCCTCTGTTTTTGCGTCATCTGCTCCCTTCAGTCCGCTACGCGGACAGCTCCCCTCATGTACGAGGAGCGCCAGGGACGAATCACGGGTGAACGCGCAGCATGCGCTCCAGTGCCACCTTGGCTTCGCGGGCGGTGTCTTCGTCCACGGTGATGCGATTGACCACGTTGCCGGCTTCGAGGTTCTCCAAAGCCCAAGCCAGGTAGGCCGGGTGGATGCGGTACATCGTGGAGCAGGGGCAGACCACGGGGTCCAAGCAGAACACGGTCTTGTCCGGGTACTGCGCGGCCAGACGGTTCACCAGGTTGATTTCGGTGCCCACAGCAATGGCGGATCCGGCGGGCGCGTTGGCGATCTCCTTGACGATGTACGCGGTGGAGCCAGTACCGTCGGCGGCATCGACCACCTGCATCGAGCACTCGGGGTGCACGATCACCTTGACGCCCGGGTATGCCTTGCGGGCACGTTCGACCTGTTCGACGGTGAAACGCTGGTGCACGGAGCAGAAGCCCTTCCACAGAATCATCTTGGCGCGGGCGTAATCGGCCGGATCGGCGGCGCCGCCCTGTGCCTTGAACGGATCCCACAGCGGCATCTCGCTCAGCGGAATGCCCATCGCGCGGGCGGTATTGCGGCCCAGATGCTGGTCCGGGAAGAACAGCACGCGCTTGCCGCGGGCGAACGCCCATTCCAGCACGGCGTGCGCATTGGAAGAGGTGCATACGATGCCGCCGTTGCGTCCGCAGAACGCCTTCAGCGCGGCGGATGAGTTCATGTAGGTGACCGGAATGATCTGCTGCAAGCCATCGGAGTCCGGCTGGGTGCCGCAGATCTCGCCGAGCTGGTCCCAGCATTCCTGGACCTGGTCGATGTTGGCCATATCGGCCATCGAGCAGCCGGCGGACAGGTTGGGCAGGGTCACGCTCTGTTCGGGCGTGGAGAGGATGTCGGCGGTTTCGGCCATGAAGTGCACGCCGCAGAACACGATGTGGTCGGCGTCCGGGCGTTCGGTGGCGTTCTTGGCCAGCTGGAAGGAGTCGCCCACGAAATCGGCGTGCTTGATGATCTCGTCACGCTGGTAGAAGTGGCCCAGAATCAACAGTTTGGAGCCGAGACGCTGCTTGGCGTCGGAGATGCGCTGCTGCAGTTCCTCGTCGGAGGCCTTGCGGTATTCGTCCGGCAACACCTGCTGGCGCGGCGCGTTGGCGGGCAGACGGTCGAGCATCGAGGCACCGGGACCGTAGCTGGGTGTGGTGGTGTCGAAGTGCCATGGGTCCTGGGTCAGTCCTGCATCGCAGGTGCTTTGCGCGCCCAGCTTGGCGATGATCTCGTCAACGGACGGCGCAGTGAATAGTGCGGTCATAGTGGTTCCTTTCCTATATACGTCTGTGATACCGGCCCGAAGCGGGTCGGCGGGAAAAATCAGATGCGCGCGGATGGGATCAGCGCGTCGAGAGCGTCTTCACGCTCGCCTTGTCTGGACAGTTCCACGATGTCGTCACCATCGGATTCGTGGGGCGTACCGTTCTCGACAGGTCGTTTGGGGATGTAGCGGTAGACGGTGGCCGGTCGTTGGCGGCCTTCGCGCATCTTCTCCCCGGTGTCTTCAAGGTCGCCCGAGGCAAGCATTTTGCGGCGGAAGTTCGCCAAGTCGAGGGGTTCGCCGCCAATCGCCTCATAGACGCCGTGCAGTTGGCGCAGGGTGAACGTGGGGCCGAGCAGTCGGGTGGCCACGTCGGAGTATTCGATTTTGGAGCGCAGGCGGAGCAGCGCGTAGTCGATGATCTGGCGATGGTCGAACGCCAGCTCGGGCAGTTCGTCTTCGGAGAACCATCGTACGTTGTCACCGTCCTCGAAGCCCGCGGCCTCGGTCTGGCCGACGAGCGCCCAGTACACGACGGATACCATGGGCAATCCGCCATGGGACCGGGTCGGGCCTCCAAAGGTGTACAGCTGTTCGAGGTATCGCGGGTGCAGGTCTGTGGTCGATTCGAGGGCCGCGTAGGCAGACTGTTCCAACGACCGGTCGGAGCGCAGGTCACCGCCGGGCAACGCCCAGCAGCCCAGGAACGGCTGACGGACGCGCTTGACCAGGGGCAACCAGAGACGGGAATGGGCCGAGTTCGCGGCGTTGCCGGAATCGGCGGCACTGTTGCCGGTATCGTCTTCCGGGCCGAGTGCCAGAATCACCACTGACACGCCGACCTGTGGCGGTGCGCTGCGGCGCTCGGACACATTGCCGAATCCCATGCCATGCCTCTTTCCATACCGGTTGTTCTCCCTGCATTGAGAGCATAGCACTACTTATAGTCACAATGACCATAAATCACATATCGGATGGTCTAGCGCACGAATATTGGTCAGGCAGCGGGCCCCAATCGCTACGAAATCACGTCCGTATCTTCCGATTTCGACTGTGTCATTTCGGCGACGGACGGGAGGAATGGCGCTAGGGAGGGTAGTTCGTCGAGACTCTTCAGACCCATTTGGTCGAGGAAGAATTCGGAGGTGACCAAGAGGGCCGCGCGGGATTCGGGATCCACGCCGTCTTCCTTGATAAGGCCGCGTACCGTGAGCGAGCGAATCACGCCATCGGAGTTGACACCGCGGATCGCGGCCACTTGGGCTCGGGTGACGGGCTGGCGATAGGCCACGATGGCAAGCGCCTCCAGTGCGGCCTGACTGAGTCTCGCAGTCTGGCCGTCGGTGACGAATGATGAGACGACCGGCTCGAACGCGGCGCGACTGGCGAACTGCCAGCCACGAGCGGTGCGGCGTAGTTCGAAGCCGCGCGGGCGGATGCCACGGGATTCATCGCCCTCATAGTCATCGTGCAGGGATTGCAATGCCTCTTCGACTGTGTTGCGGTCCAATGCCAAAATGCGGGCCAGCTCGGTGGCGGTCTGCGGCTGGTCGGCGACCATCAGAATCGCTTCCAGACATGCGGGCAGCCCGCCGGGAAAATCGTCTACCGTGAAATCCACGTATTCGGGGCGCGTCTCCTCCACTCCCCTCACCTCGGCCTTTGCGGATTCAGCCGTCGATTCGGCATCCGCCATGTGCTCGGTTGTATTCGTTGCGTCAATCTGTTCAGTCACCAGTCGCCGTCCTTACGCAAAATCGCCTTCGGAAATGTCCACGTCGTTCATCGTTTCGTCTACGCCGGGCACCCACCTCAGGTGCAGTTCGGCAAACGGACCATCTTGCTGATACTGCAGCACACCTTGTTTGAAGAACACGAGCACGGCCATGAACCGAGCCACCACCTCAATACGAGAAGTGCAGTCCCGGGTCAATTCGCTGAACGACATCGACTGGTCGCCCTTGGATTCCAGTGCTGCAATCAGCCGGTCGCGCACCACCAGCGATTGGGCCCGCAGATCGACCAGCGGCACGTGCAGCTGGTGGATCGATACTTCGGAGGCGGGCGCGGCGGCGATGACCTGGGCGGCCAGTTGGGCGAGTTCGAGCGGGGTCAGCGTCCATACCAGCTCAGGCAACATGGCGGCAATGCCCTCGTCCATGGCCGCCGGATGCGGGAATCGGCCGGCATTGGCGGCGATACGCGCCCGGAAATCACCGGCGGCCTGCTTGTAGGCGCGGTATTGGAGGAGTCGGGCGAACAGCAAATCGCGTTCGCGCAGTGCTTCAAGGCTTTGCTCGTCGTGCTGGCTGTCTTCGCCGCCGGGCAGAATCGCCACGCTTTTGGCCTCGACCAAAATAGAGGCGATATCGAGAAAGGCGCTGGCCTCATCCATGTTTTTCGTGAAATCGAGCCCACGCACGTATGTCAGGAATTCCTCGGTGATCGAGGAGAGGGAAACTTCGGTCAGCTCGAGTCTGTTGTTGGCGATCATGCCGAGCAAGGCATCGAACGGACCGGAATAGACCTCGAGGTTGACCCGGAAGCCGGAAGTGGCGGATTCCTCCGTGCTGATTTCGGCTTCCGCGGAGCTCCCCTCAGCCTCGCTACGCGAGCCAGCTTCCCTCAGAGAGGGGAGCCGAGAAAGGGAAGTCTCATTCATCGTTTATCGAAACAATCGTTACGCCACGATGCCGCGAGCAATGAGCTCACGTGCCACCTCACGGTATTCCTTTGATGTCTTGTGCTCAGGTGCATAGACCACCACGGGCGCGGCGGCAACCGTGGAATCGGGCAGTTTGATGGAGCGGGAGATGAACGTGTGGAACACCTTTTCGCTGAACGCCTCGTAAATGCGCTGGCAGACCTCTTCGCAGTGCAGTGTCTTGGTGTACATGGTGATGAGCACGCCGTCCACTTCCAATGCGGGATTGATGCGGGACTGCACTTTTTCGATGGACTGCATAAGTAGGGCCACACCGCGCAAGGCGAAGAATTCGGCGGCCACGGGAATGATCACGCCATCAGCTGCGGCAAGCGCGTTCACGGTGAGCAGGCCGAGCGATGGCTGGCAGTCGACGATGATGAGATCGTATTCCGACTTGAGCTTGCGCAGCACGCTGTTCAGGATCTGCTCTCGGCCCACTTCGGTGACCAGCTGGACCTCGGCGGCGGACAAATCGATGTTCGCCGGAATCACATCGATGTTCTCGAATGCGGTGTGCTGCACCACATCATGTGGGTCCACGGAAATATCGAACAGCGCGGTGTAAATCGTGTTCTCCACGGTATTCGCGTTGACGCCCAGTCCCACAGTGGCGGCACCCTGCGGATCGAAATCGACGATAAGCACGCGGCGGCCATACTGGGCCAACGCACCGGCAATATTGATGGAGCTGGTGGTCTTACCTACGCCACCCTTCTGGTTGCACATGGCAATGACACGCGCCGGACCGTGCTGTTGCAGCGGTTCGGGTGCGGGGAAGGTTTCGTATTCACGTCCAAGCAAATCGGTAGGCATACTGTCTACCTTATCAACATCCGGGTTCGCTGGGGGTGCAACGACATACGTTCCTGTCATAGGCAGCGTTCCTTGACGGAATGCGCTGTCTTTATCGCGGGTATCTCGCCAGTCGTCCATCGTTGCCCTCGCCCCCTTTGTCGGGAATACCTGCTCGCCCATCCTAATGTACTCGCCGGGCTCGCCTCGGAACACCGTTTTGCCGCTGGTATTCCAGTGTTCCGAGGTTTATGGATCTCGTCTCGTACTATGTCGATGCGCTTACTCGGTGCGCAGTGCGGTGGCCGGGTCTTGCTTGGCTGCCTTACGCGAGGGAATCAGGCCGCCGATCAGCGTGAGCACCACGCTTAGGATCACCAGCACCACGCCACCGGTCACCGGCAGGGCGGCATTGACGTCCGCATTGCCGATGAAGTGGTGTAGCACGGCGTTGATCGGAATATTGAGCAGCACGGTCAAGCCCACGCCCAACAGGCCGGAGCATAGGCCGATGATGCCGGTCTCCGCATTGAACACCTGGGATACGTTGTGCTTCGAGGCACCCATTGCGCGTAGGATGCCGATTTCCTTGGTGCGCTCCAGCACCGAAATGTAGGTGATGATGCCGATCATGATCGAGGAGACGATCAGCGAGACGGACACGAACGCGATAAGCACGTAGGAAATCACGTTGACGATGGTGGTCACCGAACTCATCATGAGCCCAACGTAATCCGTGTAGGTGATCTTGTCTTTCTTCGAGACGGTGTTGTTGTAGTCGGTGATCGCGTCGGCGATGTGGTCCTTGTCTTCGAAGCTGTCGGCGTAGATGTTGATCGAGCTGGGCGCGTCACGACTCACCACACCGAATGCGGCGAGGTTGTCGTCGTAGGTGCCGGTCGACACGTACTGGTCGTAGATCGCGACAAGCACGTCGTTCGAAGCCGTGGCGATATACGCGTCGAAACTGTCGGCGAGCTGCTGTTCGCTCATCGCGGCCATGGCGGCGGCCTGATCGCCGGCACCCGCCGCGCCAGCGACACCTGCAGCACCAGCACCAGCGGCGTCCGATGCGCCCGTGCCGGACTGCTGCCCGGCGCTCATCATCGACTTGGCCATGTTCGCCTTCTGCGTCACGCCCAGCGAAGCCACGTAGGTGCGCGCGTCGGACACCTTGGTGGCATCGTCCGAGGGCGAGAACGTCATGCCGTTGAGCACGTTCGTGTTCGGGTTGGCCTTCTGATCGGTAACGATGGCGCTGGAGGCCGCACGGTCGATCAAATCATTGGTCAGAGCGCGCGCGTACCCCACACCAGCGGCCAACGGCGTGGCCGAAGCATCCTTCTTCGCCTTGACGACGCCCACCACCTTGAGTTTGGTGGCCGTTTCGAGGCGCTGTTCGATTTCGTCCTTGTCGTTGCCGATGAAACGGTAGTGGCCGTCATCGCCCTTGACGTACTGGTCGGATGCCGGAATCATGTACAGCGTCTGATCGAGGGCCTTAGCATAGTCGATCTTGTCTTGTGGAGTGCTGACCTTGTCGCCGGCGTTGAGCTTGGACATCATCTCGTGGTAATCGGAGGCGGGCAGCAGGCCGAGCTCGTACAGCGTGGTCAGCGGCACGCTGTTGTTGTCGTCAAGCACCAGCACCACTTCATCCTTGGACTTCGGCCATGAACCGTTGACCACCTGGTAGTTGTCGGTGATAACCTTGCCTACGAGCTTGCTGTCGTCCGCTCCCGGCATGATCTCGTTGAACGAGTCGGGCGCGGCGTTCTCATCGGTTTTGCCGGTCAGCATCGACATCTGCTGCGAGGTGATCGACGAGGTGCCGGACATGCCGGACGAGCTTGTGGACGCCATCTGCGAGGCCATCGAGGCAGAGTCGCTGGATCCGATCGTCACGCCGTCCGCATTGACCAGCGTGCCGTCGGGGTCGTGGTCGAACACGGAGAATTTCACGTCATATGTGTACTGGATGCCGGTGGAACCCACATACTGGTGAATCTCGCTCTTGGAATTATCCAGGTATTTCTTGAAGCGGGTCAGGTTGTTTTCGGTAATCGAACTGGTCAGGCTGAACGCCTGCTTGACGCTGCGGTCGTCCGGGTAGATGCCGTCGGTTTTGTGCGTCTTGCCGCCGTATCCGTCATCGCCGCCCATCTGTCCGCCCATCATGCTGCTCAGGTCGAAGGTCTGGGAGTCGACGGTGATCGGGTAGGCGGTCATCGTGTCACGCTGGATGTCACTGATGTATGTGTTCACGCCAGTCGACACCGATAGAATCAGCGCGATGCCGATGATGCCGATCGAGCCGGCGAACGAGGTCAGCAGGGTGCGCGCCTTCTTGGTCTTCAGATTGTTGAAGCTCAACGCCAGCGACGTGGCGAACGACATCGACGCGCGGCCCATCGTCTTGTACACGGCCGGCTGTTCGGCCGTCTCGTCCACGACGAACGGGTCGGAGTCGGAGCGGATCACGCCGTCGCGCAGGTTGACGATGCGCGTGGCATATTGTTCCGCAAGTTCGGGGTTGTGGGTGACCATGACCACGAGGCGGTCCTTGGCCACGTCCTTGAGCAGGTTCATGATCTGCACGGACGTGTCCGAATCGAGCGCGCCGGTCGGCTCGTCGGCCAGGACGATGTCCGGGTCGTTGACCAGTGCGCGGGCGATCGCCACGCGCTGCATCTGGCCGCCGGACAGCTGGTTTGGCTTCTTGTTGATGTGTTCGCCGAGTCCGACCTTCTCCAGCGCCTTGCGCGCACGTTCGCGACGGTCGGCCTTGCCGATGCCGGAAATCGTCAGCGCGAGTTCGACATTCGACAGAATCGTCTGGTGAGGGATCAGATTGTAGCTCTGGAACACGAAGCCGATGGTGTGGTTGCGGTACGAATCCCAATCGCGATCCTTGTATTGGCGCGTCGAGATGCCGTTGATCACCAAATCGCCGTCGTCATACCGGTCGAGGCCGCCGATGATGTTGAGCAAGGTGGTCTTGCCGGAACCCGAGGGACCCAGAATCGCGACGAATTCGCTGTCGCGTAGGTTCAGGCTGACTTTGTCAAGCGCCTGCTGAACGAAATCACCGGTTTTATAGCGCTTCGAGATCGATTTGATCTGCAGCATGAATACCTCTTCCTGGCTGACGGTTCGCTGTTATGTACTGTATTGTCACGCCTTGAATTTCCGGCCGACTTTGGTGCTCCCCCGCCGCGATTCCGCTATGGGCGGACGCGTCGCAAAATGGTGTGTCTCACCGCGCTCTGGGATGTGAGGTCAGATACGTTTCGATCAGGGTTTCAGGGCTTACGTGCGTGTAGATCTGCGTGGTGGTCACGCTGGCGTGCCCGAGCAGTTCCTGCACGGTGCGCACGTCCGCGCCGCCTTGGATCAGGTGCGTGGCAAAGGAATGGCGCAAGGTGTGCGGATGGAGTGGTTTGGTGATGCCGGCCCGCTCCCCGGTTGCTTTGACGATTTCCCATACCGATTGCCGCGAGATGCGCTTGCCGCGTTTGTTGAGAAACAGTGCGCGCCTCTCGGGAATCTTGGCGCTGGAGCGCTGTTCCAACTCGCCACGCCCCGCATTGAGGTATGCGGTGATGGCCCGGCATGCGTAACTGCCCAATGGCACAAGCCGCTGCTTGGAGCCCTTGCCCATGAGTCGCGCGATGTGCTCGTCCAGGTCGATGTCGTCCAGATTCGCACCGGTGGCTTCCGAGACGCGGCAGCCGGTGGCGTACATGAATTCGAGCAGGGCCTTGTCCCGTAATACCACCGGATCGGTTGAGCCGCCGACTGCCGCCGCGTCGAGCAGACGGGTTACCTCGTCCACGGTGAGTACGTCGGGCAGGGTGCTGGCGCCTTTGGGCGCCTTGACTGCGGCCGAAACATCCGCCGTCACCGCGTGCTGACCGAGCGCGAAACGGTGGAATTCGTGGATCGAGGCCAGTCTTCGGGCTTTGGAGCGGGCGGACTCCCCCGCCTGGTCAAGGGCGGCGATGTAGTCTTCGACGTCTTGTTTGGTTATGGCGTCCGGTTCGTGGATGCCGCGGGTTTCGAGCCAATCAATGTATTTGGCGATGTCGGATTCGTAGGCGGTGACGGTGGCCGTGGCGAGCCCTCGCTCCACGCCGATGTGGACGAGGAACTGCTCGGTGAGTCTGGTGAATCCGTTGGTCATAGTGCCCATGGTACAAAGAAACCCCGCTCGGAAGCGGGGTTTCTAGTGTGAAGTCACGACTTCAAGCAATCAGGCCTCAACCGGAGCGTTGACGTCCTCAGGCAGGGCGGCCTTGGCGGCGTCCACGATGGTCTTGAAGGTGTCCGGGTCGGAGACGGCGATCTCAGCCAGAGCGCGACGATCCAGCTCGATGCCGGCGAGACGCAGGCCCTGGATGAAGCGGTTGTAGGTGATGCCCTCAGCGCGGACGGCAGCATTGATGCGCTGGATCCACAGCTTGCGGAAGTCGCCCTTGCGAGCCTTGCGGTCACGGAAGTTGTAGTTAAAGGAGTGCAGCAGCTGTTCCTTGGCCTTGCGGTACAGGCGGGAGCGCTGGCCACGGTAGCCGGAAGCCCTCTCGAGAACAACGCGACGCTTCTTGTGGGCGTTCACTGCGCGCTTGACACGTGCCATAATCTATTCCTCAGCTTTCTAAAGTCTTGTTATTTCCGGGTAAGCCCTATGCTCACTTCTGCAGAAGCTGGTGCAGCTTCTTGGCCTGGCCGCCGCGCAGCACACCGTCGGCGGACAGTTCACGGCGCTTGCGAGCGGACTTGTGCTCGAGGTTGTGGCGCATGGCGGAACCGACATGCTTCACCTTGCCGGTGCCGGTGATCTTGGCGCGCTTGGAAGCGGCGGAATTAGTTTTCATCTTCGGCATTGCTGCCCTCCTTGCTGGTTTGCTTCTTGTCGGAAGTCTTCTGAGAAATCGCGGACTGCGCGTCGGCCGCGGCCTGAGCCTGAGACTCCTGCTTGGCCGCGAGACGAGCCGCCTGGCGAGCCTGACGCTCGGCGCGGGACTCGGCGCCACGACGACGCTGCTCGGACTGGGTGTGCACCTTCTTGCCCTTCGGCGCAAGGGTCATGATGATGTTGCGGCCCTCCTGCTTCGGCTTGGACTCGACGGTGCCGTATTCCTCGACATCGTCGGCCAGACGCTGCAGCAGTTCCACGCCACCAATCGGGCGGGAGATCTCACGACCGCGCAACATGATGGTGACCTTGACCTTGTCGCCTCCGTTAAGGAAGCGGGTCACATGGCCCTTCTTCACGTCGAAATCGTGGTCGTCAATCTTCAGGCGGAAACGAATCTCCTTGATTTCCGCGGTGCTCTGGTTGCGGCGAGCTTCACGAGCCTTGATCTTCTCGTTGTACTTGAACTTGCCGTAATCAATGAGCTTGGCGACCGGAGGCTTCGCGTTCGGGGCCACCTCGACGAGATCGAGGTTTGCCTCCTTGGCCAGGTTCAGCGCGACGGAAGTCGCGATGACGCCCACCTGCTCGCCCTTCGGGCCGATCAGGCGTACCTGCGGGACGCGAATCTCGTCGTTAATACGTGGTTCGTCGCTGATGATGACTCCAATCCTCTACTTCAATTCCGTGGCGAGGGCCTTTGCTGGAGTCCTGTTCAATGCTTTGGGTTCATGGCAAGCCAAAGCCCGCGCCAATATGCGCTCAGCTTCTGCAGACGCATATCAGTTCTTTGCGTCATTCCTGATTACGCGTTGTATATCGCAATCGCTAGGCTGTTTGCCTTGAACCCGAGGCCTTGAAAGGCTTCCAGGTGGGGTTGCCCCGCTTTCTTGATTTCTCAAGCCAAATAGGAATCCTACCACACGCCCGGACATTCGCGGCACGTGTGTCGGTGGGTGGATACCGGCTACAGTGGGCATCATGGCTCAGGTATGCGTGATTTTTGGTGCGGGCGAATACTATGCGGGCACGCCCGTGGTGCCGGCCGGCGCGTATGTGGTGGCGGCCGATGGCGGGCTCGACCATACGCGCCAGTTGGGTATCGTGCCCGATGTGGTGGTGGGCGACTTCGATTCGCTGGAGGGCCGGCCGCCCCGCACCGATGTGCGCACCATCGCGCTGCCCGCGCTGAAGGACGATCCGGACATGCTCTCCGCGCTGAAGGTCGGTTGGTCGGCGGGTTGCCGCGAATTCCATGTCTATGGCGGTTTGGGCGGCCGCATTGACCATACGATTTCCGGCATTCAACTGATGGCATTATTGGCCCGGCATGGGGCAAGCGGGTATCTGTATGGTGATGGGCTCATCGTCACGGCCATCACCGATGGTAGGCTTTCGTTCCCCGCGCATCCGGTGCCCGAGGACGGCCGCATGGTGTCTGCGTTCTCCCACTCCGATGTTTCGCTTGGCGTGAACGAGCCGGGGCTGAAATATGAGCTTAAAGACGGCACGCTGACCAATACGGTGGTGCAGGGGGTAAGCAACGAGTTCCGCGACGGCGTGGACGCGGCCATCAGCGTGGAGCACGGCACACTGATCGTCACCTTCCCCATCGAGGTGGCGTTGCCTCAGGTGAGTCGATTCCACGAATTTGGCGGCGATATCGGCGAGCTGGACACCGCAGTGTCCAAGCTGCTGGTTCGCTGACTTGCATGCCGCGCGCTTGCTCATGATGATTCGAGACATTCCTCCAAAGGAGAGGAAAAATCACATGTCGGTTGCGGACAATCCGAATTGTGAGCGCTCACAGAAAATACGGCATTTTTGCCCAAAACGCACGCTGAAACGTTGCCATGTGTACAGAGTCGGCATTACAGTAGCAACTGTTGGTAAACAATGGCCCGGTGTGCCAAAGCGCGCCAAGGCCACCCTACAAGGGAGAATTACATGACAGTTAAGATTGGTATCAACGGCTTCGGTCGCATTGGTCGTCTCGCCTTCCGTCGCATCTTCGAGCTGCAGGCTCGCGGCGGCCAGGCTGGTGACATTGAAGTTGCCGCCATCAACGATCTGACCACCCCGGCTACCCTGGCTTACCTGCTGAAGTACGACAGCACCCACGGCACCTTCCGTCATGACGATGGCACTCCGGTTGACGTCAAGGCCACCGAAGACTCCATCATCGTCGACGGCAAGGAATACAAGGTCTACGCCGAGAAGGACGCCAACAACATTCCGTGGGTCAAGAACGACGGTGTTGAGTACGTGCTCGAGTGCACCGGCTTCTACACCTCCGCTGAGAA
>OBZI01000512.1_pt1 | contig 16550 bp, 9 predicted proteins | sample 1476911 | NCBI WGS metagenome assembly OBZI01 (sample SAMEA2580238, study PRJEB22360) | human gut metagenome | biome: human gut; feature: human-associated habitat; material: faeces | place: Denmark | collected 2008/2010 | reverse complement strand
CTTTTCCTTGAAACTTTCTCACCTTCAACATGCAGGCTCGACATTGGCAAATTTTCTGGTTATCTTCAGCTATCTGGATGTCTAAACGTATAAGCGTATGTAGTGAGGTAATCAGGTTATGCCTATTCGTGTGCCGGACGAGCTACCCGCCGTCAATTTCTTGCGTGAAGAAAACGTCTTTGTGATGACAACTTCTCGTGCGTCTGGTCAGGAAATTCGTCCACTTAAGGTTCTGATCCTTAACCTGATGCCGAAGAAGATTGAAACTGAAAATCAGTTTCTGCGCCTGCTTTCAAACTCACCTTTGCAGGTCGATATTCAGCTGTTGCGCATCGATTCCCGTGAATCGCGCAACACGCCCGCAGAGCATCTGAACAACTTCTACTGTAACTTTGAAGATATTCAGGATCAGAACTTTGACGGTTTGATTGTAACTGGTGCGCCGCTGGGCCTGGTGGAGTTTAATGATGTCGCTTACTGGCCGCAGATCAAACAGGTGCTGGAGTGGTCGAAAGATCACGTCACCTCGACGCTATTTGTCTGCTGGGCGGTACAGGCCGCGCTCAATATCCTCTACGGCATTCCTAAGCAAACTCGCACCGACAAACTCTCTGGCGTTTACGAGCATCATATTCTCCATCCTCATGCGCTTCTGACGCGTGGCTTTGATGATTCATTCCTGGCACCACATTCGCGCTATGCTGACTTTCCGGCAGCGTTGATTCGTGATTACACCGATCTGGAAATTCTGGCAGAGACGGAAGAAGGGGATGCATATCTGTTTGCCAGCAAAGATAAGCGCATTGCCTTTGTGACGGGCCATCCCGAATATGATGCGCAAACGCTGGCGCAGGAATTTTTCCGCGATGTGGAAGCCGGACTAGACCCGGATGTACCGTATAACTATTTCCCGCACAATGATCCGCAAAATACACCGCGAGCGAGCTGGCGTAGTCACGGTAATTTGCTGTTTACCAACTGGCTCAACTATTACGTCTATCAGATCACGCCATACGATCTACGGCACATGAATCCAACGCTGGATTAATCTTCTGTGATAGTCGATCGTTAAGCGATTCAGCACCTTACCTCAGGCACCTTCGGGTGCCTTTTTTATTTCCGAAACGTACCTCAGCAGGTGAATAAATTTTATTCATATTGTTATCAACAAGTTATCAAGTATTTTTAATTAAAATGGAAATTGTTTTTGATTTTGCATTTTAAATGAGTAGTCTTAGTTGTGCTGAACGAAAAGCGCACAACGATCCTTCGTTCACAGTGGGGAAGTTTTCGGATCCATGACGAGGAGCTGCACGATGACTGAACAGGCAACAACAACCGATGAACTGGCTTTCACAAGGCCGTATGGCGAGCAGGAGAAGCAAATTCTTACTGCCGAAGCGGTAGAATTTCTGACTGAGCTGGTGACGCATTTTACGCCACAACGCAATAAACTTCTGGCAGCGCGCATTCAGCAGCAGCAAGATATTGATAACGGAACTTTGCCTGATTTTATTTCGGAAACAGCTTCCATTCGCGATACGGACTGGAAAATTCGTGGTATTCCCGCGGACTTACAAGATCGTCGAGTCGAGATAACTGGCCCGGTTGAGCGCAAGATGGTGATCAACGCACTGAACGCCAATGTGAAAGTCTTTATGGCCGATTTCGAAGATTCACTGGCACCAGACTGGAACAAAGTGATCGACGGGCAAATTAACCTGCGTGATGCGGTTAACGGCACCATCAGTTACACCAATGAAGCAGGCAAAATTTACCAGCTCAAGCCCAATCCAGCGGTTTTGATTTGTCGGGTACGCGGTCTGCACTTGCCGGAAAAACATGTCACCTGGCGTGGTGAGGCAATCCCCGGTAGCCTGTTTGATTTTGCGCTCTATTTCTTCCACAACTATCAGGCACTGTTGGCAAAGGGCAGCGGTCCCTATTTCTATCTGCCGAAAACCCAGTCCTGGCAGGAAGCGGCCTGGTGGAGCGAAGTCTTCAGCTATGCAGAAGATCGCTTTAATCTGCCGCGCGGCACCATCAAGGCGACGTTGCTGATTGAAACGCTGCCCGCCGTGTTCCAGATGGATGAAATCCTTCACGCGCTGCGTGACCATATTGTTGGTCTGAACTGCGGTCGTTGGGATTACATCTTCAGCTATATCAAAACGTTGAAAAACTATCCCGATCGCGTCCTGCCAGACAGACAGGCAGTGACGATGGATAAACCATTCCTGAATGCTTACTCACGCCTGTTGATTAAAACCTGCCATAAACGCGGTGCTTTTGCGATGGGCGGCATGGCGGCGTTTATTCCGAGCAAAGATGAAGAGCACAATAACCAGGTGCTCAACAAAGTAAAAGCGGATAAATCGCTGGAAGCCAATAACGGTCACGATGGCACATGGATCGCTCACCCAGGCCTTGCGGACACGGCAATGGCGGTATTCAACGACATTCTCGGCTCCCGTAAAAATCAGCTTGAAGTGATGCGCGAACAAGACGTGCCGATTACTGCCGATCAGCTGCTGGCACCTTGTGATGGTGAACGCACCGAAGAAGGTATGCGCGCCAACATTCGCGTGGCTGTGCAGTACATCGAAGCGTGGATCTCTGGCAACGGCTGTGTGCCGATTTATGGCCTGATGGAAGATGCGGCGACGGCTGAAATTTCCCGTACCTCAATCTGGCAGTGGATCCATCATCAAAAAACGTTGAGCAATGGCAAACCGGTGACCAAAGCCTTGTTCCGCCAGATGCTGGGTGAAGAGATGAAAGTCATTGCCAGCGAACTGGGCGAAGAACGTTTCTCCCAGGGGCGTTTTGACGATGCCGCACGCTTGATGGAACAGATCACCACTTCCGATGAGTTAATTGATTTCCTGACCCTGCCAGGCTACCGCCTGTTAGCGTAAACCACCACATAACTATGGAGCATCTGCACATGAAAACCCGTACACAACAAATTGAAGAATTACAGAAAGAGTGGACTCAACCGCGTTGGGAAGGCATTACTCGCCCATACAGCGCGGAAGATGTGGTGAAATTACGCGGTTCAGTCAATCCTGAATGCACCCTGGCGCAACTGGGCGCGGCGAAAATGTGGCGTCTGCTGCATGGCGAGTCGAAAAAAGGCTACATCAACAGCCTCGGTGCACTGACTGGCGGTCAGGCGCTGCAACAGGCGAAAGCGGGTATTGAAGCAGTCTATCTGTCGGGATGGCAGGTAGCGGCGGACGCTAACCTGGCGGCCAGCATGTATCCGGATCAGTCGCTCTATCCGGCAAACTCGGTGCCAGCTGTGGTGGAGCGGATCAACAACACCTTCCGTCGTGCCGATCAGATCCAATGGTCCGCAGGCATTGAGCCGGGCGATCCGCGCTATGTCGATTACTTCCTGCCGATCGTTGCCGATGCGGAAGCCGGTTTTGGCGGTGTCCTGAATGCCTTTGAACTGATGAAAGCGATGATTGAAGCCGGTGCAGCGGCAGTTCACTTCGAAGATCAGCTGGCGTCAGTGAAGAAATGCGGTCACATGGGCGGCAAAGTTTTGGTGCCAACTCAGGAAGCTATTCAGAAACTGGTCGCGGCGCGTCTTGCAGCTGACGTGACGGGCGTTCCAACCCTGCTGGTTGCTCGTACCGATGCCGATGCGGCGGATCTGATTACCTCCGATTGCGACCCGTATGACAGTGAATTTATTACTGGCGAGCGTACCAGTGAAGGCTTCTTCCGTACTCATGCGGGCATTGAGCAAGCGATCAGCCGTGGCCTGGCGTATGCGCCATATGCTGACCTGGTCTGGTGTGAAACCTCCACGCCGGAGCTGGAACTGGCGCGTCGCTTTGCACAAGCTATCCACGCGAAATATCCGGGCAAACTGCTGGCTTATAACTGCTCGCCGTCGTTCAACTGGCAGAAAAACCTCGACGACAAAACTATTGCCAGCTTCCAGCAGCAGCTGTCGGATATGGGCTACAAGTTCCAGTTCATCACCCTGGCAGGTATCCACAGCATGTGGTTCAACATGTTTGACCTGGCAAACGCCTATGCCCAGGGCGAGGGTATGAAGCACTACGTTGAGAAAGTGCAGCAGCCGGAATTTGCCGCCGCGAAAGATGGCTATACCTTCGTATCTCACCAGCAGGAAGTGGGTACAGGTTACTTCGATAAAGTGACGACTATTATTCAGGGCGGCACGTCTTCAGTCACCGCGATGACCGGCTCCACTGAAGAATCGCAGTTCTAAGCAACAACAACCGTTGCTGACTGTAGGCCGGATAAGGCGTTCACGCCGCATCCGGCAATCGGTGCACGATGCCTGATGCGACGCTTGCGCGTCTTATCATGCCTACAGCCATTGCCGAACGTAGGCCGGATAAGGCATTTACGCCGCATCCGGCAATCGGTGCACGATGCCTGATGCGACGCTTGCGCGTCTTATCATGCCTACAACCGTTGCCGAACGTAGGCTGGATAAGGCGTTTACGCCGCATCCGGCAATTCTCTGCTCCTGATGAGGGCGCTAAATGCCGCGTGGCCTGGAATTACTGATTGCTCAAACCATTTTGCAAGGCTTCGACGCTCAGTATGGTCGATTCCTCGAAGTGACTTCCGGGGCGCAGCAGCGTTTCGAACAGGCCGACTGGCATGCTGTCCAGCAGGCGATGAAAAACCGTATCCATCTTTACGATCATCACGTTGGTCTGGTCGTGGAGCAACTGCGCTGCATTACTAACGGCCAAAGTACGGACGCGGCATTTTTACTGCGCGTTAAAGAGCATTACACGCGGCTGTTGCCGGATTACCCGCGCTTCGAGATTGCGGAGAGCTTTTTTAACTCCGTGTACTGTCGGTTATTTGACCACCGCTCGCTTACTCCCGAGCGGCTTTTTATCTTTAGTTCTCAGCCAGAGCGCCGCTTTCGTACCATTCCCCGCCCGCTGGCGAAAGACTTTCACCCCGATCACGGCTGGGAATCTCTACTGATGCGCGTTATCAGCGACCTACCGCTGCGCCTGCGCTGGCAGAATAAAAGCCGTGACATCCATTACATTATTCGCCATCTGACGGAAACGCTGGGGACAGACAACCTCGCGGAAAGTCATTTACAGGTGGCGAACGAACTGTTTTACCGCAATAAAGCCGCCTGGCTGGTGGGCAAACTGATCACGCCTTCCGGCACGTTGCCCTTCTTACTGCCGATCCACCAGACGGACGACGGCGAGTTATTTATTGATACCTGCCTGACGACGACCGCCGAAGCGAGCATTGTTTTTGGCTTTGCGCGTTCTTATTTTATGGTTTATGCACCGCTGCCCGCAGCGCTGGTCGAGTGGCTACGGGAAATTCTGCCAGGTAAAACCACTGCTGAATTGTATATGGCTATCGGCTGCCAGAAGCACGCCAAAACCGAAAGCTACCGCGAATATCTCGTTTATCTACAGGGCTGTAATGAGCAGTTCATTGAAGCGCCGGGTATTCGTGGAATGGTGATGTTGGTGTTTACGCTGCCGGGCTTTGATCGGGTATTCAAAGTCATCAAAGACAGGTTCGCGCCGCAGAAAGAGATGTCTGCCGCTCACGTTCGTGCCTGCTATCAACTGGTGAAAGAGCACGATCGCGTGGGCCGAATGGCGGACACCCAGGAGTTTGAAAACTTTGTGCTGGAGAAGCGGCATATTTCCCCGGCATTAATGGAATTACTGCTCCAGGAAGCAGCGGAAAAAATCACCGATCTTGGTGAGCAGATTGTAATTCGCCATCTCTATATCGAGCGGCGGATGGTGCCGCTCAATATCTGGCTGGAACAAGTGGAAGGTCAGCAGTTGCGCGACGCCATTGAAGAATACGGTAACGCTATTCGCCAGCTTGCCGCTGCTAACATTTTCCCTGGCGACATGCTGTTTAAAAACTTCGGTGTCACCCGTCACGGGCGTGTGGTTTTTTATGATTACGATGAAATTTGCTACATGACGGAAGTGAATTTCCGCGACATCCCGCCGCCGCGCTATCCGGAAGACGAACTTGCCAGCGAACCGTGGTACAGCGTCTCGCCGGGCGATGTTTTCCCGGAAGAGTTTCGCCACTGGCTATGCGCCGACCCGCGTATTGGTCCGCTGTTTGAAGAGATGCACGCCGACCTGTTCCGCGCTGATTACTGGCGCGCACTACAAAACCGCATACGTGAAGGGCATGTGGAAGATGTTTATGCGTATCGGCGCAGGCAAAGATTTAGCGTACGGTATGGGGAGATGCTTTTTTGAGTAAAGCTTCCATATAATTTTTCTCCGCAATGTATCGAGGGTTATCCGTAAAGCCAAAGCTTTCAGCCATCTTATTTAATGTATTAAGGATTAATTCAGCAATAACCCGGTGACCCAATTCAAAAGCCAACTCAAAGGCAGAGTATTTTTGTGGGGCTTTGTGTTGCCAAAAATCCATAATATCTTCAGCGGTAAATCCAAACAGGCGTGCATGGTCAGATAAAGCAAGATAAACCGTCTCTACAACGTTTTGTTGTTTATGCTGTATCGCTGAAAACAAACCGGGATATTCATTAGAATTATTTGCCAGGAGGAGGGGCTTCATATTTTTTTTATCGAATTTAAACGTATTAAACAGAGTGGGTAATGCGTTAAAAATAGTATTAATAACGTTCATATGTCCACTATTATAGGCAGTCAACATTTCTGTTCTATGTAGTTCTGGCATTTTCTGGAGCTGAATCATCAGTTGCGTAAGTTGGTGATTCTGACCAATTGCCATTAGCAAATTCATCGTTGCTGGTGATAATGGAGGGGTTATTTCATCCACAGATCCTTTTAACATCAATAGCTGTTCTTTCGGAAGTGCTGGAATTATTGCAACAGATTGGTTAATAATATGATCATTTGACCATTTCAGGAGGCTATAATCTACATTCATAAAATCCATCAGAGAATAGTGTTTAATATTCTCTTTGCTTTCGCTCATAATTCTTATTTTATCGTTAGTTACATTAGGATCATAAACCGAAACCACGTAATGGGTACATCCTTCAGTTGTGTTCTTTATTCTTAGCCGGACCGTCAAAGCATGGTTATGCTATTGATGCGTAAAAGCTTGTTTACCCACCAGTAATATGCCTGCCATAACACTGATGCCATTTGATTCCATCTTGTCAAAATATGCTTTCATAACTAGCCCGAAATCACCGCAGGCAGCAACGCAACGCCCCTCAGGACGGCTGGAAACCAACGCCAAAGTCTGGTTTTTGCATTTTTTGTTGAAGTGCGTGAGAAATTTTTCAGCTGAAGAGTAATCATCTTGATGGGGTTTGTAATCAACATTCTGATAAATATCATTAATATATTGTGCAGCAATGTGTCGGCATACTATACGGTTTTGGGGTCGCCCCGGAAAATAACATTGACCATTAAGTTTAATTCTTGGGAATTCTTTTTCTTTTCTATCTGATTTTAGGTTTAATTCTTGTTTATCAAGAGTGTCTGAGCGTTGAGGTAAAATTTCCATTAGGTATTTTTCAAATATTGGGGCAATGGTTTGAGTAAGTGTCGTGTTTTCGTTTTTATTAATTATCGTAATTTCTTTCTTATCAGCTTGTAAGACGGACGTGGAAAATTTAATGACAAAATCCTTGTTGCTAAAGATATGACGACCATTTTGCCTACAGTTCTCTGAGAAGCTTTTTAATAGAGGCGTCGCCAGCTCCTTGCCAGAAAATTTATCCTCGAGTTCTTTATAAAACAATTCACTCAGGGTTTGGTGTTCATTTGTCTGGGCTGTATTATTAATATTTGCAGAGAAAGAACTACGAGGGATACGAGTAATCATTTAAATATCTCATTGTTTATTGATGTCTTGAATTTTAACTATCAGAACAGTGAAAAAATTTAATATGATTACAACTAAAGAAATATCATAAATCGCTCAATCTCATAATGCAGCCGTAAAAGTTTCGGTGGAATGAGATCTTGCGATTTTGTTAATGATTAAGTAGTTTGATGTTTAAAAATAATGCTGAGTTAATAAAAGTGTGTGAAGTGTATGACATTAAGTTATTTTGGCGTCAATGCGATTAACAGACACCCTTATTCTATTGCCACTCAGGTATGATGGGCAGAATATTGCCTCTGCCCGCCAGAAAAAGTCAGCGCATTCCACCGTACGCCAGCGTCACTTCCTTCGCCGCTTTAATCACCATCGCGCCAAACTCGGTCACGCGGTCATCGGTAATACGTGAAATCGGTCCGGAAATTGAAATTGCGGCAAACGGTTCGCGGTGCTCATCGAAAATACACGCTGCAAGGCAACGTAGCCCCAGTGCATGTTCCTCATCGTCAAATGAATAACCCCGTTTGCGCGTTTGGGCGAGATCTTCTTTTAAATGCACAGGAGACACCAGCGTTGCGTGGGTATAGGCATGTAACCCTTTGCGGTGCAGCAGCTTCGTCACCTGTTCTTCGCTCAGTTGGGCTAAAAAGGCTTTACCCGCACCGGAAGCGTGCATCGGCAATTTACCGCCGATAGGCGCGGACATTCGCATCAGATGCGTACACTGTACCTGGTCGATAATAATCGCTTCGTGATCGCTTTGATCAAGCACCGCCATATTGACCGTTTCGCCAGACTCTTCCATTAAATTGCGCAGGATAGGGTGAACAATCGCTAACAAATTACGGCTCTGGAGAAAGCTGCTGCCGACCATAAAGGCATGTGCGCCGATTGCCCAATGTCCCAGTTCGCCGACCTGACGCACGAAACCCTGCTGTTGCATCGTGGTTAGCAGGCGGTGGGTCGTGGAATTGGGTAACCCGGCTTGTTGCGCCAGCTCTGTGAGTGCCACACTGCCATTGGATTCGGCAATCCACTCCAGTAATTTCAGGCCACGCGTTAAAGACTGAACCTGTCCAGTCGCTGGTGCGGTGGCAACGGCGGGTTTTCTGCCGCGTTTCGCGGGAATGGGTGCGACCATGACAGCCTCCTTTTTCTGTATCGTGGAAATCATTTTCATTTTTATTGTTAGCTAATGCAATAGTTGCTGAACTGATCCGATGAGTTAATGTTGAACAAATCTCATGTTGCGTGGTGGTCGCTTTTACCACAGATGCGTTTATGCCAGTATGGTTTGTTGAATTTTTATTAAATCTGGGTTGAGCGTGTCGGGAGCAAGTGTGAGCAGCAAAGTGGAACAACTGCGTGCGCAGTTAAATGAACGTATTCTGGTGCTGGACGGCGGTATGGGCACCATGATCCAGAGCTATCGACTGAACGAAGCCGATTTTCGTGGTGAACGCTTTGCCGACTGGCCATGCGATCTCAAAGGCAACAACGACCTGCTGGTGCTCAGCAAACCGGAAGTGATCGCCGCTATCCACAACGCCTACTTTGAAGCGGGCGCGGATATCATCGAAACCAACACCTTCAACTCCACGACCATTGCGATGGCGGATTACCAGATGGAATCCCTGTCGGCGGAAATCAACTTTGCGGCGGCGAAACTGGCGCGCGCCTGTGCTGACGAGTGGACCGCGCGCACGCCGGAGAAACCGCGCTACGTTGCCGGTGTTCTCGGCCCAACCAACCGCACGGCGTCTATTTCTCCGGACGTCAACGATCCGGCATTCCGCAACATCACTTTTGACCAGCTGGTGGCGGCCTATCGCGAATCCACCAAAGCGCTGGTGGAAGGTGGTGCGGATCTGATCCTGATTGAAACCGTTTTCGACACCCTTAACGCCAAAGCGGCGGTTTTTGCGGTGAAAACGGAGTTTGAAGCGCTGGGCGTTGAGCTGCCGATTATGATCTCCGGCACCATCACCGACGCCTCCGGGCGCACGCTCTCCGGGCAGACCACCGAAGCATTTTACAACTCATTGCGCCACGCCGAAGCTCTGACCTTTGGCCTGAACTGTGCGCTGGGGCCCGATGAACTGCGCCAGTACGTGCAGGAGCTGTCACGGATTGCGGAATGCTACGTCACCGCGCACCCGAACGCCGGGCTACCCAACGCCTTTGGTGAGTACGATCTCGACGCCGACACGATGGCAAAACAGATACGTGAATGGGCGCAAGCGGGTTTTCTCAATATCGTCGGCGGCTGCTGTGGCACCACGCCACAACATATTGCAGCGATGAGTCGTGCAGTAGAAGGATTAGCGCCGCGCAAACTGCCGGAAATTCCCGTAGCCTGCCGTTTGTCCGGCCTGGAGCCGCTGAACATTGGCGAAGATAGCCTGTTTGTGAACGTGGGTGAACGCACCAACGTCACCGGTTCCGCTAAGTTCAAGCGCCTGATCAAAGAAGAGAAATACAGCGAGGCGCTGGATGTCGCGCGTCAACAGGTGGAAAACGGCGCGCAGATTATCGATATCAACATGGATGAAGGGATGCTCGATGCCGAAGCGGCGATGGTGCGTTTTCTCAATCTGATTGCCGGTGAACCGGATATCGCTCGCGTGCCGATTATGATCGACTCCTCAAAATGGGATGTCATTGAAAAAGGTCTGAAGTGTATCCAGGGCAAAGGCATTGTTAACTCTATCTCGATGAAAGAGGGCGTCGATGCCTTTATCCATCACGCGAAATTGTTGCGTCGCTACGGTGCGGCAGTGGTGGTAATGGCCTTTGACGAACAGGGACAGGCCGATACTCGCGCACGGAAAATCGAGATTTGCCGTCGGGCGTACAAAATCCTCACCGAAGAGGTTGGCTTCCCGCCAGAAGATATCATCTTCGACCCGAACATCTTCGCGGTCGCAACCGGCATTGAAGAGCACAACAACTACGCGCAGGACTTTATCGGCGCGTGTGAAGATATCAAACGCGAACTGCCGCACGCGCTGATTTCCGGCGGTGTATCTAACGTTTCTTTCTCATTCCGTGGCAACGATCCGGTGCGCGAAGCCATTCACGCGGTGTTCCTCTACTACGCTATTCGCAATGGCATGGATATGGGGATCGTCAACGCCGGGCAACTGGCGATTTACGACGACCTGCCCGCTGAACTGCGCGACGCGGTGGAAGATGTGATTCTTAACCGTCGCGACGATGGCACTGAGCGTTTACTGGAGCTTGCCGAGAAATATCGCGGCAGCAAAACCGACGACACCGCTAACGCCCAGCAGGCGGAGTGGCGCTCGTGGGAAGTGAATAAACGTCTGGAATACTCGCTGGTCAAAGGCATTACCGAGTTTATCGAGCAGGATACCGAAGAAGCCCGCCAGCAGGCTACGCGCCCGATTGAAGTGATTGAAGGCCCGTTGATGGACGGCATGAACGTGGTCGGCGATCTGTTTGGCGAAGGGAAAATGTTCCTGCCACAGGTGGTCAAATCGGCGCGCGTCATGAAACAGGCGGTGGCCTACCTCGAACCGTTTATTGAAGCCAGCAAAGAGCAGGGCAAAACCAACGGCAAGATGGTGATCGCCACCGTGAAGGGCGACGTCCACGACATCGGTAAAAATATCGTTGGTGTGGTGCTGCAATGTAACAACTACGAAATTGTCGATCTCGGCGTTATGGTGCCTGCGGAAAAAATTCTCCGTACCGCTAAAGAAGTGAATGCTGATCTGATTGGCCTTTCGGGGCTTATCACGCCGTCGCTGGACGAGATGGTTAACGTGGCGAAAGAGATGGAGCGTCAGGGCTTCACCATCCCGCTATTGATTGGCGGCGCGACGACCTCAAAAGCGCACACGGCGGTGAAAATTGAGCAGAACTACAGCGGCCCGACGGTGTATGTACAGAACGCATCGCGCACCGTTGGTGTGGTGGCGGCGCTGCTTTCCGATACTCAGCGTGATGATTTTGTCGCTCGTACCCGCAAGGAGTACGAAACCGTACGTATTCAGCACGGGCGTAAGAAACCGCGCACACCACCGGTCACGCTGGAAGCGGCGCGCGATAACGATTTCGCTTTTGACTGGCAGGCTTACACGCCGCCGGTGGCGCACCGTCTCGGCGTGCAGGAAGTCGAAGCCAGCATCGAAACGCTGCGTAATTACATCGACTGGACACCGTTCTTTATGACCTGGTCGCTGGCCGGGAAGTATCCGCGCATTCTGGAAGATGAAGTGGTGGGCGTTGAGGCGCAGCGGCTGTTTAAAGACGCCAACGACATGCTGGATAAATTAAGCGCCGAGAAAACGCTGAATCCGCGTGGCGTGGAGGGCCTGTTCCCGGCAAACCGTGTGGGCGATGACATTGAAATCTACCGTGACGAAACGCGTACCCATGTGATCAACGTCAGCCACCATCTGCGTCAACAGACCGAAAAAACAGGCTTCGCTAACTACTGTCTCGCTGACTTCGTTGCGCCGAAGCTTTCTGGTAAAGCAGATTACATCGGCGCATTTGCCGTGACTGGCGGGCTGGAAGAGGACGCACTGGCTGATGCCTTTGAAGCGCAGCACGATGATTACAACAAAATCATGGTGAAAGCGCTTGCCGACCGTTTAGCCGAAGCCTTTGCGGAGTATCTCCATGAGCGTGTGCGTAAAGTCTACTGGGGCTATGCGCCGAACGAGAACCTCAGCAACGAAGAGCTGATCCGCGAAAACTACCAGGGCATCCGTCCGGCACCGGGCTATCCGGCCTGCCCGGAACATACGGAAAAAGCCACCATCTGGGAGCTGCTGGAAGTGGAAAAACATACCGGCATGAAACTCACAGAATCTTTCGCCATGTGGCCCGGTGCATCGGTTTCGGGTTGGTATTTCAGCCACCCGGACAGCAAGTACTACGCGGTGGCGCAAATTCAGCGCGATCAGGTTGAAGACTATGCCCGCCGTAAAGGTATGAGCGTCTCCGATGTTGAGCGCTGGCTGGCACCGAATCTGGGGTATGACGCGGACTGATTCACAAATCTGTCACTTTTCCTTACAACAAACAGGGCGCTCAATGAGTGCCCTGTCTCTTTATTAATATGAAACACTTATACTGGAAACAGGCTGGAATAATCTTAGCCGGAAAAACGAATGTCAAAAGGCACAGTAAAGATGCCAGTCAGCGTGTTTCCGGTCCTTTGGTCATTCAATTGCTTCAGGAACATATAACGATAAGGAGAACCTGAACTCGTGTTAACGCTGCTTCACCTGCTTTCTGCCGTCGCCCTGCTGGTCTGGGGGACTCATATTGTTCGAACCGGCGTAATGCGCGTCTTCGGCGCGCGTTTGCGTACTGTCCTTAGCCGGAGCGTCGAAAAAAAGCCGCTCGCCTTTTGCGCGGGGATCGGCGTTACCGCACTGGTACAGAGCAGTAATGCCACCACCATGCTGGTGACCTCGTTTGTCGCTCAGGATCTGGTAGCCCTCGCACCGGCTCTGGTCATTGTGCTGGGTGCAGATGTCGGGACGGCGCTAATGGCGCGTATTCTCACCTTCGACTTATCCTGGCTGTCACCGTTACTTATTTTTATCGGCGTGATTTTTTTCCTCGGACGCAAACAGTCACGCGCCGGGCAACTGGGCCGCGTCGGTATTGGTCTTGGGCTGATTTTGCTAGCGCTGGAGTTGATTGTGCAGGCCGTAACGCCGATCACCCAGGCAAACGGCGTTCAGGTGATCTTTGCCTCGCTGACCGGCGATATTCTGCTGGATGCGCTGATTGGCGCGATGTTCGCCATTATCAGCTACTCCAGCCTTGCTGCTGTACTGCTGACTGCGACTCTGACCGCCGCAGGCATTATCTCCTTCCCCGTGGCGCTCTGTCTGGTGATTGGTGCTAACCTCGGTTCCGGCCTGCTGGCGATGCTCAACAACAGTGCCGCCAATGCCGCAGCCCGCCGTGTCGCGCTGGGTAGTTTGCTGTTTAAGCTGGTGGGTAGCCTGATTATCCTGCCGTTTGTCCATTTGCTGGCAGAGACAATGGGGAAGTTGTCATTGCCAAAAGCGGAACTGGTGATCTATTTCCACGTCTTCTACAACCTTGTACGTTGCCTGGTCATGCTGCCATTTGTTGACCCGATGGCACGGTTTTGCAAAACGATTATTCGCGATGAACCGGAACTGGATACCCAGCTACGGCCTAAACATCTGGATGTCAGCGCGCTGGATACGCCCACGCTTGCTCTGGCGAACGCCGCGCGCGAAACCCTGCGCATTGGCGACGCCATGGAACAGATGATGGAAGGGCTGAATAAAGTGATGCACGGCGAGCCACGGCAGGAGAAAGAGCTGCGTAAGCTGGCAGATGATATCAACGTTCTCTATACCGCCATTAAGCTGTATCTGGCGCGGATGCCAAAAGAGGAACTGGCAGAAGAAGAGTCGCGTCGCTGGGCGGAGATTATTGAAATGTCGCTCAACCTTGAACAGGCTTCCGATATCGTCGAGCGCATGGGGAGTGAAATTGCTGATAAATCGCTGGCAGCACGGCGGGCATTTTCGCTTGATGGCTTGAAGGAACTGGATGCGCTCTATGAGCAATTGCTCAGTAATTTAAAACTGGCAATGTCGGTGTTCTTCTCTGGCGATGTCACCAGCGCTCGTCGTTTGCGCCGTAGTAAGCATCGCTTTCGCATTCTTAATCGCCGCTATTCCCACGCCCACGTCGATCGCCTGCATCAGCAAAACGTGCAGAGCATTGAAACCAGTTCGCTACATTTAGGCTTACTGGGAGATATGCAGCGCCTGAACTCGCTGTTTTGTTCGGTGGCTTACAGTGTGCTGGAACAGCCGGATGAAGATGAAGGACGGGACGAGTATTAATATTGTGAATCCTGTAGGCCTGATAAGACGCGTCAAGCGTCGCATCAGGCACTATGAACAAGATGCCGGATCATGCATCCGGCAATTCACTTAAAAACGGTGACCAGCTTCTAGCGGCACCGCTTCTTCACCAGCCTTAAACACATAAGTGGTGTTCGGGCCACCCAGCGTAGCGTGACCTTTACTCACTGTGATCCAGTTACCTTCCGGTAGACCAATAATCGTCAGTTCTGGCGCGACGACCAGCAGTTCGCGAATACGCTGCTCACGGGTTTCACCTTTATGGCCTTCCGGCAGCGCGTTGGTGAAGTGCGGGTTGATTTGCAACGGGAACAGATTTAGCGCATCGAAACCTTGCGGATCGACAATCGGCATATCGTTGGTGGTACGAATGGTTGGGCAAGCAAGGTTAGCGCCTGCGCTCCAGCCAATATACAGAGCGCCACGTTTAACCACGTCAGTAATTGGTGCCAGCAGCCCGCGCTCGCGGCACTGTTTCAGCAACTGGAAAGTATTCCCGCCGCCGACAATCACGATCTCAGCATTTTCAATCGCGGCAACGGGATCGACAACGCTATGAATACCGGTGACAGAAACACCCAGCGGAGCGAGAACCGCAGCCGTTTTCGCTGTGTAATCATCCCAGGTCTGCGTTACGCCAGCGAAAGGGATAAACACCGCTGAGCGGCGACCCTGCAACTGTTCAGCAATTAGCGGCAGTGCATGTTCCAGCCAGGCTTTACCCGGCAGCGTCGAGTTACTCAATAAAAGCAGTTCCATTACTTCTCCGGTTAGTAAGAAATCACGGGAGGCATGCTACCACTGCGAATTTAACCACTTACTGACATGGCTCACGATGTCGCACATTGCTTCTGGAAAGTGATTTGAGCAGGTAACGAATTCAAGCCAATGGAAATAACAAATAGTTCGCTCATGACTATTTTTTATCAACCCAAAGGTACGGTATATTCCGTTTTTTACAGGAGAATTTATGCTGCCCGACTCATCAGTCCGTTTAAATAAATACATCAGCGAAAGCGGAATTTGCTCACGCCGCGAAGCGGATCGCTATATCGAGCAAGGCAATGTGTTCCTTAATGGCAAGCGAGCCACCATTGGCGATCAGGTGAAACCCGGCGACGTTGTGAAAGTAAACGGTCAGTTGATTGAGCCTCGGGAAGCCGAAGATTTGGTACTTATCGCCCTGAACAAGCCCGTCGGTATTGTCAGCACCACCGAAGATGGCGAGCGCGATAACATTGTCGATTTCGTTAACCACAGCAAACGCGTGTTCCCGATTGGCCGCCTGGATAAAGACTCCCAGGGGCTGATTTTCCTCACCAATCACGGCGATCTGGTGAATAAGATCCTCCGTGCGGGTAACGATCATGAGAAAGAGTATCTGGTGACGGTCGATAAACCGATTACCGATGAATTTATTCGTGGTATGGGGGCGGGGGTGCCGATCCTCGGGACGGTGACGAAAAAGTGCAAAGTCAAAAAAGAAGCGCCGTTTGTCTTCCGCATTACCCTGGTGCAGGGGCTGAACCGTCAGATCCGGCGCATGTGCGAGCATTTCGGCTATGAAGTGAAAAAGCTGGAACGTACGCGCATTATGAACGTCAGCTTAAGCGGCATTCCGCTGGGTGAGTGGCGCGATTTAACTGATGATGAGTTAATCGACCTCTTTAAGCTCATCGAAAATTCCTCTTCCGAGGCAAAACCTAAAGTGAAGGCCAAACCGAAAACAGCGGGCATCAAACGTCCAGTCGTTAAGATGGAAAAAACGGCGGAAAAAGGCGGTCGCCCGGCGTCCAACGGTAAGCGTTTTACCTC
>OBZI01000479.1_pt1 | contig 17953 bp, 18 predicted proteins | sample 1476911 | NCBI WGS metagenome assembly OBZI01 (sample SAMEA2580238, study PRJEB22360) | human gut metagenome | biome: human gut; feature: human-associated habitat; material: faeces | place: Denmark | collected 2008/2010 | reverse complement strand
AATTTTAATCAGCGAGTCAACTTGGGAAGAAATGACCTGCTTATTCGCACCTTCCATAGCTGTAATGCCGTTGTATAAGGTTTCCCTGTTTGCTCATTTCCTTCTGAGCCGCTCTACAACGCTGAAGACACATTAAATAGTGAATCCAAAGTCGTATTACGTAACGGCGGCAAAACTATAATTTATTAGAGCAATTGTCAAACAACCATGAAAAACAATCCAGTTTTTGGCTGGTGGAGTGGGATTTTTCTCTCAAAATTTATTGCTCTAATAATTATTGATTTTTATGCGCAGCTGGACGTAAACTCCTCTTCAGACCTAATAACTTCGTATAGCATACATTATACGAAGTTATCTTAAGGGTTATTGAACATGATCAATTTACCTGTAAATCCATACAGTTCAATACCTTATCAGGTCAAATAGTGATCATTTGATCAAGGTTGCGCTACGTAAAATCTGCGAAATGTTGGCAGTGTTAGTGCTCCAGATTTCGCGTAGCGCACTTAGCACCACCAATCAATCAGAGGTGAAAAATGGGATATTCAGCTGCTAAAGTGTCCACTCATATTGAGCTTGAGAAAAACCGTGGTTACTGGCGGGCAAAAGGGTTTGATTGTGATAGTTGTCAACTGTCATTATCGCGCGGTGAAGAGAAAATAGAACGCACGCGCGGTCGCTGGCGTTTCTATGACGAGAACCATAAACAGGTAAAGGCAGAGCCGATCCTGTACACTTTACTTAAAACCATTATCTGAGTGTTAAATGTCCAATTTACTGACCGTACACCAAAATTTGCCTGCATTACCGGTCGATGCAACGAGTGATGAGGTTCGCAAGAACCTGATGGACATGTTCAGGGATCGCCAGGCGTTTTCTGAGCATACCTGGAAAATGCTTCTGTCCGTTTGCCGGTCGTGGGCGGCATGGTGCAAGTTGAATAACCGGAAATGGTTTCCCGCAGAACCTGAAGATGTTCGCGATTATCTTCTATATCTTCAGGCGCGCGGTCTGGCAGTAAAAACTATCCAGCAACATTTGGGCCAGCTAAACATGCTTCATCGTCGGTCCGGGCTGCCACGACCAAGTGACAGCAACGCTGTTTCACTGGTCATGCGGCGGATCCGAAAAGAAAACGTTGATGCCGGTGAACGTGCAAAACAGGCACTAGCGTTCGAACGCACTGATTTCGACCAGGTTCGTTCACTCATGGAAAATAGCGATCGCTGCCAGGATATACGTAATCTGGCATTTCTGGGGATTGCTTATAACACCCTGTTACGTATAGCCGAAATTGCCAGGATCAGGGTTAAAGATATCTCACGTACTGACGGTGGGAGAATGTTAATCCATATTGGCAGAACGAAAACGCTGGTTAGCACCGCAGGTGTAGAGAAGGCACTTAGCCTGGGGGTAACTAAACTGGTCGAGCGATGGATTTCTGTCTCTGGTGTGGCTGATGATCCGAATAACTACTTGTTTTGCCGGGTCAGAAAAAATGGTGTTGCCTCGCCATCATCCACCAGCCAGCTATCAACTCGCGCCCTGGAAGGGATTTTTGAAGCAACTCACCGATTGATTTACGGGGCTAAGGATGACTCTGGTCAGAGGTACCTGGCCTGGTCTGGACACAGTGCCCGTGTCGGAGCCGCGCGAGATATGGCCCGCGCCGGAGTTTCAATACCGGAGATCATGCAAGCTGGTGGCTGGACCAACGTAAATATTGTCATGAACTATATCCGTAATCTGGATAGTGAAACGGGGGCAATGGTGCGCCTGCTGGAAGATGGTGATTAGCCGTCAACGCATAATAAATTGCTCTAATTATTTGATATTTATGGTGGCATATGAGAAAGGATTTCAACATCGACGGAAAATATGTAGTGCTGTCTGTAAGCACTAATATTCAGTCGCCAGCCGTCATTGTCACTGTAAAGCTGAGCGATAGAATGCCTGATATTGACTCAATATCCGTTGCGTTTCCTGTCAAAAGTATGCGTAGTGCTGAACATTTCGTAATGAATGCCACCGAGGAAGAAGCACGGCGCGGTCTTGGTAAAGTGATGTCTGAGTTTGTCGAATTTCTGGGGCTCGTTAACAAAGCCCTCACAATCAGTTCAGCAAGGTCCAAAGCGTTAACAGCTTCCATGATGAAATAAAAAAAAGCCTGGCAAGGAGCCAGGCTGCACAAAAGAGCGGGTTTGTATTCCGCATCCAATCAATCAAGAAGGAGTATAGCACACAGGTACTGAAGTGAAAAAATGTGATTCGCGATAAACAAAATATCTACCATTGCTCTAATTGATTGCTATAATTGAGCCGCAGTTTTTGTCAACTACGAAGACGTGCCATTACTTAACTCCTTGACATCATAGGCGGCCATTAGGCCGCCTTTTTTTTGACCATATGAAAACAATCGAACAAAAAATTGAACAGTGCCGCAAGTGGCAGAAGGCAGCCAGAGAACGAGCGATCGCTCGGCAACGGGAGAAGTTGGCTGATCCGGTCTGGCGAGAATCTCAATATCAGAAAATGCGAGATACTATCGACCGCCGTATCGCTAAACAGAAAGAGCGCCCACCAGCCAGCAAAACGCGGAAAAGCGCTGTAAAAATAAAATCTCGTGGCTTGAAGGGGAGAACACCAACGGCGGAGGAACGGCGCATCGCCAATGCTCTTGGCGCTCTCCCCTGCATTGCCTGCTATATGCATGGAGTAATATCTAATGAGGTGTCTCTGCACCATATCGCTGGTCGTACCGCGCCGGGTTGTCATAAAAAGCAATTGCCACTTTGTAGATGGCACCACCAGCATGCAGCACCGGCTGAAGTAAGAGCAAAATACCCCTGGCTGGTCCCTGTTCATGCCGATGGTGTGGTTGGAGGCAAGAAAGAATTCACCCTGCTGAACAAGTCAGAGATGGAGTTACTGGCTGACGCCATGAGATGGCAAACATCATGCACTAATAAATATATTATTTTTAATGATAAATGATTGACAACTGACAAGTGACTTCAGTCAGAATCATCACACGCCCGGTACGGATGGATCCCTTTTCAAATATTCCATGGACGGCACAGTCTGAGTACCGGGCGCTACCTTCAGTTGTATTGCTAAGCCGCCGCTGGTGGCTTTTCTTTTTTGTAGGGGCGCTATGGATAAGAAAATATGCGTTGTTTCGATGAGCGTCGGCAAACCGGCGTCAATGACTGCTGCATGGATCAATAACGAGCTGATAATGGCTGAGCGGACCAGCTACCCTGAACGCCGCCGCGACATGGAACTCCAGCTGCTGCGCGAATTGCGAGAAAAAGAGGAAAAGGGTTTTATCGTGCTGGTGGAAGAGGAAAACAGCTTTATTACTGGTCGAGTTGGCCAGCGTGTAAGGTTGCGCGATCCCTTCATGAACGGCAGGCCGGTACTAATTGAGGCAATGCAGATTTATAAGGAGCTGGAACGCCAGAAAGCAATCAAGTTACCGCGCAAGGAATCCGGCAAATACATCCTCCACCAAAGCATCTTCGATTCCGAACACGATAAAAAAGGCGATGAATTTTTCAACATCAATTGGAGCGAAATAACGACAGAGCATGTTCTGACGTTACTCTGTTGCTTTGCGACGGAATACAACAACGTTGCCAGCGCCGACTACATCAGGGCAATGGCTTGTGAAGTGGATAGTCGTGATGACTCATCGCTGATAGCGTCATATATAAACATCATCAAGAAAACTCAAATTATGGGATGCGCTAGAGTTCCTCAAGGAATACTCACCGGAAAGAATAATATTCTATAACCTACGAAGGTTATTTGTTACTTTCTGCGTAAACCTACAACTAACCTTCCTAAGTTAAGGAAGGTATTTATCATGAAGTGTAGACATAAGCGTATTATTACATGGGCTTAACCACAACCTTTCCGTATATATCAAGTTTTGAATGTAATACGTTGACGTGAGACAATTCTTTATTCGAACTAACTTTATCTAAAATTATATTTTTATCTTTTTCAGTCATGTTATACCCTAAGGTAATTTGCTTGAATGCAGAAAAAGGAATTTTCTTTAAGTTAATTTCATGATAGTCATGAAAAACATCAGGATACTCATTTAATAGGCAGTCATCAATCGATGGAGAGACAATGCTTCCTATTTTTCTCTCGCAATCAGCCAATGGAAAAATAATTCTACTTTCATTTTCAGGAAGCCACTCTTCACCTTTTGTATAAAGAAGCCTATTAATAAAAAGCTCGCGAACTGAATCTCGATTTAAGATCCCATGCAATGTATTATCTTTATTCTTTATATCTATATTCCTCGATGGCGCAGGATAGCCATTAAATCGCACAGCGCCTTTATAATAGGTTACAGATGCTCTATCTTCTGGATTATAACTAACATCACACGGCCGATATATTTTGAAAAAATCGTGTGTTTCATCGAAAACTACAGCAAACCCCTTTCCTATCGATGCATAATGAGTCCACATGTGTAGATTGCAATCACTTTTTGATAGAGAGAACACACCAAGATGACAGCTTACGGCTTCTACTAAATAATCGTTAAGGTACGTTACTATTTCTTGGAGTTTAGATTCATCATATGAATCCATTGAGGTAAAACCTTCATTGATTAACAAGTGTGGAAAATCCTCTCCGTATCGTTTCCCGCAAGGTTTTAAATAATACTCTAACTCTTGTATAGATGGGACATAAGATGGATCTCGTTGCATTTTCTTAAATTCATTTCTAGCCCATGCGTAATCGGCTGGTGAAAATTTATTAAAAAATGGAAGAAGTCGCGACTCACTCGACGGATCATTAAGATACTTTGGTTGCGTTGCTCTAAAGAAACCATCCTCCAGACAAGATGTTCTAATGTGCATGCCCGGCCAAGGTTTATCCATATAACTCTCGCCTATATATTTAACTAACACTGTATGTCGATCCTGTTGTTTAAGCCCATATCATATGGGCTTTAAATGATTATTAATCAGCATTCAGAAGCAATGCGTTATCTATGATGATCTGCTCCCATTCTTCGAATGCCCGATCGCGGACACCTTGGGGAACACTGTTAGTTTTGAAATCGACGACCGTCCGCCATTTCCCGTCCGGGCGGTACATGCGCAGAGCTTTACTTCCCCCTTCCCTGCGCACCTCAACGTTATGCTTGTCAGCAAACTCTTGTAATGCTCGTAGCGTCCCATGCTTTACTGTGTAGTATCGCTTTTTCAAGTTTTCTCTCCAGCCTGTGCCAAGGCTTCAACTTCCAAATCGTAAGACTCAAACTCATAGTCCTGGTCGTCAACTTCTTCAGGCACTGGCAGTAAATGCCAGGCTGAGTATATCTGACCATTATCAAAACGCTCCTGGCTGTAGAGCGTCGCGGCTATGAGTGTTAGCGCCGGGCGGTCATAACGGTAAATTTTGCGAACGTCACGGTCAACGAGACGACCGAAATTACCATAACCGCGCTCCAGTAATAATTTTTTAATTTCCGGCCAGTATGGGCCATAGCTGCGGTACAGACGGGGATTTTTCAGTAATCGCCCGCGTAGCCCTGACAGGAAGAAATCAACGTATTCGTCTTCTGTCTTTCCTAACAACGCTGTACGGAGTACCGCTTCAAGATATGTTTTATTCGGTTTTATTGTATCAGATAGTGTGGCCATATTATGCGACGCCCGGCGAACCGGGCGCTCCTGTTATGCGTATTGTTGGATGACGGCCAGAACGTCCGCCACGTTGTGTTTTGTCTCGATAATCCACCAGTTACCCGGGAAATCGCTGTTCTTTGCCTTCGCTGGCAGCCAGCGAGCGCCGAATTTCGCCTTGATTGCGTCTTTCGCACGGAAAAGAATGCCTTTCATGCCGGACGCCTCCTGAAGCCCAAATACCTCGCCAGCGGCGAATTTTGGTGCGTACATCATCTTCAGGTCGGCGGTGGATACGCGATAATTCAGACCAAGAGACTGAGCTATGCTGGTGGCATCACCCTGTATTGATGATAACTCTTCTTGTTTCTCGTTTCTGGCGGCAATTTCTTCCTCCGTGATGTTGCCAAGGGCCAGGTTTATCCGATCAGCGTCGGCCTGTTTCTCTTCATCGGTGCGCCCGGCAAGAACCGTGTTAATTCTCTGCAATATCTCCACATGATTCTTGCGCATGCTGAGCAATTCCGGCGTAACATCGTTAAGAGCCACCAGCCCAAGGATGGCAAGGTCGGAAAACATTGATACCAGGTTGTAGGTCATGCGATAGCTGAGTTGGCCATAGGCTGATGGCAACTGCACCGCATCCATTTGATAGGCATCCATAAATTTAGAGCCGTCGTTTACGACATCCGCAATTGCCGGTGTGATTTTCCCTGTGGTGGCGGCCTCCCTGATTGCTGTTACCCACGATTGAGTCAGCGCGGCGACTGCATGATTCAGATTGGCTTTCCGTTCTGCTGCAATGCGCGCGCTTGCTGCGTCCATTGCCTGCTTGATCTCGTCTTTATTGCTGTAAATGCCAATGGGACCAAACTGTGTTGTGGTGATCTCATAATCTGACGCCCGGAACTCATTGGTACCGAAAATGGCATTGGTGACCTCAAGTTCAGAATCCCCGTTACGAGTAGCCCCCTGACTTGTTTTCTCCGGCATTTTTGCGATCGCATCCGCTATTTTCTCCTGAATTGCTTCAGGGGATAGCGTATCTCCGTATGACGCGATTACATCGCTATAATTGGATCCAAACAGTTCAGTCAGGAATACTTCTGCCAAACGGACCTGGCGGTTATTCCCTTCCGACATCATACCAAGCACCCATTTAGCAATTGACGACTTCAGCGCGCCGTCACGGCGATCCGGGTAAACCGCATGCTTCAGTGGGTCCGTATAGGTACCAACAAAATCAATGCTATAGCCTGACTCTGTAGTCTGAACGCCGTATGAGTCAGTGATTTTGATCATGCCGCGCTGCTGGAAACGGTAGAAATCGTCACAGGAAATGATGTCGTTAATCCCGGCGATGGAGACGCCACCACTGATTTTCTGCATAACAGCATCTTCATCGGGAGTTACATCCACCTGTTATCCAGCGTCTTCACATCCCAGTTACCCGATTTGGTGCCTTTGAAGGTAAAGATGATCTCCACGTCTGCGCGCTGGCTGTCGAAGTCCAGCGACTTAATGCGAACGATATCACCGGCACAATCGTAGTATTGGCCTACACGCCATGAGCGATCGCCGATAACAAGGAACTCACTCGCATGGTTAACCAGGTCAGGATCAACATCCAGAATGCCTTTATTTATTGCATCCTCCACCAGCGGGCGCAGGCGTTTGATATCCGTCGCGGCCTTCTGAGTACGGTTCAGTAATTTCTCATAGCGGGAGATGGCTTGAGAGATATTAGCCTTGCGCTGAATGGCGCTTTTCAACGACGCGCGATACTGTGCTAACAACATACGGTCTGTGTGATGGACACTCCCCCAGCGGGCCTTCCAGTCTGCGTTATCAGCTGCTTTGGCCATTACCGCCTGTTTGAATTTAGCTACCTCGGCGGTGGTCTTTTCAAATTCCGCTTTGCTTCGCTCTAATTCAGCGGTAAGTACCTCCACATCCTCACCAGCTGCGTGCTGCGCCTTGATGTAGTTCTGAAGGTCGATAGTAGCCTGTTCTTTCTGGCGAGCGCGTTGCGCGGCTTTCGCCTTATCCATTTGAACCTGCATCATTGCCAGACGTTCACCGTCATCCTTCGCGGTATACATCTGCATTTCGATCATATCATTGGCGTCGGCGTTCTCCATTTCTGACTTATCTGAACGGAGGATATCGGAGATCCTGGGCTTCGTTTGGGAAACGTACAATATTGTACGGTTGCGCTATTGCGGTAGGGTGTACTCCAACGCTATACGGTCTTTGGCAGACCTTTAGGGAAATGAGATAAGCTAAATGCGATAAGAGAAAAGCAATAACTTAAAGGCAATAGCTGATTACGATAAATCAATCAGTTACTTATCAGTATCGATTAAAAAATGCTCCTAACGTACAATAATTTCCGTTTCCCAAACCGCCCCCTCCGATCCCGCGCCGGTCTACCCGCAGACGCATCTGAGTTTTCTGGCAAACGTCTATAACCAGAAGGCGCGTGAGTTCTACCATTGTTATGGCGTACAGTTGATCGACGCGGCGTATGAAGCGCATCAAGAAAAGGGCGATGTGCCTGTGATGATCACCAAGCATTGCCTGCGTTTTGCCTTTAATCTTTGCCCGAAACAGGCGAAAGGTAACATCAAAAGCTGGAAAGCGACGCCAATGCAACTGGTCAACGGTGATGAGGTGCTGACGCTGAAATTTGGCTGTCGCCCGTGTGAAATGCACGTTATCGGCAAGATTAAAGATCACATTCTTAAAATGCCGCTGCCGGGCAGCGTGGTGGGTTCCGTCAGTCCGGAAGATCCGATGAAAACGCTGCCGAAGCGTAAACCTTAATCCTTTGCGACATCAGCCCGGTGGCGTTTACCGGGCCTTTGTGTTGGTATTTATTTCCGCCGGTTAACGCCTGGCCCAAAGCCGACATCCGGCGAGGTGTCCGCTTAATGCGCTTTAAACCCCGCCGCAGTCATGAGCAGGCGAAAAAACATGCCCACCGCCGCCAGCGCCAACACGCTGCCGCCCCAAAGGATGACCAGCCACATCAGGCGTTTCCAGAGAGAATGTTGCATCAGTGATACCCCTCGCCATGTTGCACTTTGCCGCGAAACACATAGTAACTCCAGAAGGTGTACACCAAAATCACCGGAATGATGAGCAGCGCACCGACCAGCATAAACCCCTGACTCTGGGCGGGGGCGGCTGCCTGCCAGAGGGTAACCGAAGGCGGAATAATGTGCGGCCAGATACTGATGCCCAGGCCGCTGAAACCAAGGAAGATTAGCCCGAGCGTCAGCACAAACGGAAACGTGTGGTTTTCCGGACGACCCAGTGTGCGCCATAACCAGACGCTGAACGCGATCACCAGCACCGGAACCGGCAGCAGATAGCCCAGGTTGGGAAGCGTAAACCAACGGTCGGCGATCGCCGGATGCGCTAACGGTGTCCAGAGGCTGATTATCGCAATTGACAACAGCAGGGCCAGCAGCAGTTTTTTCGCGACGCTGCGCATTTTATCCTGAAGCGGATTTTCGCTTTTCATCACCAGCCAGGTTGCGCCTAAGAGCGCATAGGCAACGACCAGTCCGACGCCACAGAACAGAGTGAAGGGGGTTAACCAGTCGAACGGCCCGCCGCTGTAGCTGCGACCGGTCACCGGGAAACCGTTGATCACTGCGCCAACCACGATCCCTTGGGCGAAGGTAGCCAGAATCGACCCGCCGAGAAAAGCATGGTCCCAAAATGGGCGGTGGGCTGGCGTGGCCTTGAAGCGAAACTCGAAGGCCACGCCGCGAAAAATCAGTCCGATCAGCATCAGCGTCAACGGAATGGTCAGCGCATCGATAATAACCGCATAGGCCATCGGGAAAGCCCCAAACAGCCCCGCGCCGCCCAGCACCAGCCAGGTTTCATTACCGTCCCACACCGGCGCGACGCTATTGACCATCACATCACGATCCTCTGCGTTTCGTGTGACAGGAAACAGAATGCCAATACCCAAATCGAATCCATCCATCACGATATACATTAGCGTGGCGAAAACGATGATCACAAACCAGATAACCGATAAATCAATACCCATTAGCGATGTGCCTTATGTTGAGAATCGAGGACGGCGGCGGAAAGCGGCCTGGCGGGTGTGCCCGGCGGCGGCGCGGAATCATCTTCCAGCGGGCCTTTGCGGATCAGGCGAATCATATAGCTGTAGCCGACGCCAAAGACTGAGCTGTAGACAACAAAGAAAGCGAGCAACGAAATGCTCATATGTAAATCGCCGTGGGCCGACACCGCGTCGGCAGTACGCTGTAAACCGTACACCACCCACGGCTGGCGTCCGACCTCAGTGGTCACCCAGCCCGCGAGAATGGCGATGAGCCCCGAGGGTCCCATCCATAGCGCAAAGCGCAGGAACGGGCGCGAGGTGTAGAGGCGCTGCCTGTAGCGCAGCCAGAGCGCACAGAGCCCTAGCAGGATCATTAACATGCCCAGGCCGGCCATGATGCGAAACGACCAGAACACGATCGTCGAGTGAGGGCGATCCTCTTTGGCGAATTCTTTTAGCGCCGGAACCTGTTTATCCAGACTGTGCGTCAGGATCAGGCTTCCCAGCGCCGGGATCGCCAGTCCATAGCGGGTGCGTTCCTGTTCCATATCCGGCCAGCCAAACAGCAGCAGCGGCGTGGGCTCACCCGGCGGGTTTTCCCAGTGACCTTCAATCGCGGCGATTTTGGCTGGCTGATGTTTCAGGGTGTTCAGCCCATGCATATCGCCGATTAACGCCTGCACCGGCGCGACAATAAGCGTCATCCACAACGCCATGGAAAACATCGTGCGAATGGCTGGCGTTGCGTTGCCGCGCAGCAGATGCCAGGCTGCCGAAGCGCCGACAAACAGCGCGCTACTGAGAAATGCGGCGACGGACATATGCAGCAGCCGATAAGGGAACGAAGGATTGAAGATAACGGCGAACCAGTCCACGGGCACAACCTGGCCGTTGACGATCTCAAACCCCTGCGGCGTTTGCATCCAACTGTTAGACGCCAGGATCCAGAAGGTGGAAATGAGGGTGCCAAGCGCCACCATGCAGGTTGAGAAGAAATGCAAACCCGGACCGACTTTATTCCAGCCAAACAGCATCACCCCGAGGAATCCGGCTTCAAGGAAGAAAGCGGTCAGCACCTCATAGGTAAGCAACGGCCCGGTAATACTGCCTGCGAATTCCGAAAAACCGCTCCAGTTGGTGCCGAACTGATAGGCCATCACCAGACCGGAAACCACGCCCATGCCGAAATTTACGGCGAATATTTTTGACCAGAAGTGGTACAACGAGCGCCAGACCGGATTTTTGCTTTTTAGCCAAAGGCCTTCCAGCACCGCCAGATAACTGGCAAGCCCAATGGTGATCGCCGGAAAGATAATGTGAAATGAAACTGTAAAGGCGAACTGGATCCTTGCCAGGTGATACGCATCAAGACCAAACATGCCTGACTCCGCATTAAAAATTGATTCAGCGCAATTCTAAGCGTGTGAGGCAATGAGGGGCAGAAACAGAACAGACATATTTAACCATAACAGTTTGCAAATCGTTGTGAATTTTATTCACTGTTATACACTGCGAGGCTCACCTGCATTGACCGACGAGAAACCAGAATAAAAAATACCAGCGTCTGGCTGAACAACTTTGCGAACAGATCGCCTCTGGCGTCTGGCGACCCGGCGACGCGCGGCCTCTTTGCGGTGGGAGTCGGAGTCCATTGCGCTGGCTACGCGCCCGGCAGCAACGAAGTCATAAAGCATATCCTGTGCATGCTCATCTACGGTGTCATCACGTAGCGGAATGCGGGCGTATTGTTCTTTGGTAAACACGACTGCACGGTAATTTGAGTGCGGGATTGCATTCATACGTGCCGTGATAGTGGCTTCATCTGCCAGTTTAAGGGCATCGCGCATAACTGGAGTGCCATCAGTACCAAGAACAGGAGCACCTCCCACGCTAACGCGCGGGCCCCGAATCTCACCGTTCTGAAACCACAACAAAAAAACATCAGGAATAAAAAACACCACACAAACACAGCACTGTACCCCCCCCTCATAACTGAAAAGCGCCGCCGCCCCCGCCCGAAGGGCGGGAACAACATCGCTTTTAATTATGAATGTTGTAAGTACATTGTCATCGCTGTCAGTCTTCTGGCTGGAAGTCCTCAGTACACGCTCGTAAGCGGCCCTCACGGCCCGCTAACGCGGAGATACGCCCCAACTTCGGGTAAACCCTCGTCGGGACCACTCCGACCGCGCACAAAGGCTCTGTCATGGCTGAAAACGGGTATGGCTTAGCAGGGCCGGGGGTGGGTAAGGTGAAATCTATCAGTCAGTACCGGCTTACGCCGGGCTTCGGCGGTTTTACTCCGGTATCATATGAAACAACAGAGTGCCGCCTTCCATGCCGCTGGCGCGGCATCAGGACAACTGAAGAGTGACGGCGCACATTAACATCAAACAGACTTGTTAAGCAGTCTTTCAGGGTGTAATCTGAAGACCTGTTAAATAGTCTCAGAGGTGTGTTATGCCCAGTATCATTTTGTCTGACACCAGTGCAAGCGTCAGTGAGCTGAAAAAAAATCCGATGGCAACTGTCAGTGCCGGAGAGGGGTATCCTGTTGCCATTCTTAACCGGAATCAGCCAGCATTCTACTGTGTCCCTGCTGAGCTCTATGAAAGAATGCTTGATGCCTTGGATGACCAAGAGCTGGTAAAACTGGTTACTGAACGCAGCAGTCAGCCTCTGCATGATGTGGACCTGGACAGTTATTTATGACTTATACAGTAAAATTCCGGGATGATGCACTGAAAGAATGGCTCAGACTGGACAAGACCATTCAGCAGCAGTTCGCAAAAAAACTGAAAAAATGCAGTGAAAATCCTCATATAGCTTCTGCAAAACTACGTGGATTAAAGGACTGCTATAAAATCAAACTTCGCGCATCAGGTTTTCGTCTGGTTTATCAGGTTATTGATGATATGTTAATTATTGCGGTCGTCGCAGTAGGTAAACGTGAACGCAGCAACGTTTATCATCTCGCCAGTGAACGGATGAAATAATATCCTGGTCAGCACTCTTTCTTACCTGCTTCCATTTTTTCAGTGATTCTTTTCCTGCATGCAGAAAAAAAGCCTACCCTGTGGGCAGGCATAACAGACAATCGCACAGTCAGTGTTGAAATTAATGATGTCACGCATTATACCCGGTGGATACACAAACCATCCCTGCAAATGCACTGGCATCCTAATCAACGTCTGAAACAACTGCAATGGCCGGACCTGTGATTTCAGAGAAAGTTATTATGTTTATTGAATATAACCGAAGTGATAAATAAAAGTATTATCACCTTTAATATTTATGCTTATTGCGTGGTTTTATCTGGTTATATAAAGCACAGATGTTCTTATTATTTTCTGAAAAATAACCATATGGATCGATTTCCCCCACCCAGCCGAAGCGGTTCGGCTCGTTCGGCGTGTCGTCGACACTGAAGCGCTTATCCACTTCGTTCCAGCGGTAAGAGTTGTCGCTGTCGCTGACGAATGCCATCGGGTCGCTAAACAGCGTGATCCGCCATGCGATCAAAAAGCGTAAGTGTTTCCGACAGACGAGCCGGTGAAAAAAGTGGTGTGTCTGGCAATACAGGCATCGTCCCCGAAATGGACGATGCCGTTGAAGGACTGGGGTATGGCAATAAGCCGCTTTATTATCGGATTCAGTGACCGCCTGGACGGTTACTTTTGAGAAAAGGCATTTACACACAATCCTAAACAGACTCCTATATTTCAGATTTTGTTATCAACGCATTTCAAATCTCTTAGAAATCATTACTGTCGTCATATTTTCCGAGGCAGCTCACCACCTAACCATGTCTTATCAACAATATTTTGTGAAGGATATTTATAATGTAAAGACACATCAGAAACGATATTCCACACTCAACATGGCAGATGTATTATGGTATCCATGTTCTCCAAGTTGAATGCCTGCATCAGCCCGGAATGCTACTTCTGGTGTTATCATTCCCACAACACCACCATTTATTTCTCCGATATCACGCGCACCATCCTGGTATATACTTACACCATTCATACTGGTGCCGAAAACACGACTATTGTGCAACCAGTGTGCCTCCACAAATGGTCTGAACGGAACCGCATACCGCGTATTTTTACCGTTTTTGCTGGTAAGCCATGTTCTTGCTCCCAGGCGGGTGAGAATATTTCCGTTACCGGTATTTTCAATACTGGTTCCGTTACTTTCATGATATTTGTCTGATTTTACATTCATCCGGACAACCTGAAGCTGCGGCTGAACATACCATTCATGACTTCCCTTGTAATTGTCGGTAAACTCTCCAGCCTTCCATGAATATCCTGCTTCCAGAGATACCGTAAACCCTTTTGACTTCCATGACTCAGCAGGCAGCCGTTCTCCATTTATATGATTATCAAACCAGCTGTATTGCAGCCAGCTATCAAGATAAGAACCATTGTGTGTTTCATCATTGGCATACCATGTTGCATAAAGACCCGCTGTGTATCCATTCAATCTTCCTTCCGAATGGTATCCGGTGCTCAGGGCATTCGTACTGTTATTATTATGACCATAGCCAGCCATCATACCTGTATGCCAGCGATCGGTACCATTCAGGCTCCACTGAGCTATATCTCCCCCTATTAACACAACGTAGCTATTCCCCCGGGTTCTCAGCTGACTACTGTTGTCACGCCAGCGATTATGTTTTCCTTTATTATACATCCAGATACCTGCTTCATTTTCTTCTCCTGTCATGTGGCTGATATACAACTCCTGTCCCTGTCGTTCATACAGATTCGTTACAAACAGATTATTTGCAGCAGCAATACTGGCAACATAGCTACCTGCCTCAGGACGCAAATTATTATCATGGCTTTCCGGTACAGCTTCAGGTTGTGGTACAGGAATGTCTTTTCTGCTAATCAGATACCAGTTAGTGCTGTTAATCCCCTGACCACGTTTCAGTATGTAATCATAAGCTCCGGCTGTAATACGTTCCGTCTGAATGAATTCAGCATTATCAGCATTGCCACTGACGTGAATCACTTCAATCCCATTAAGTGTCTCTGCACCAGTACCACCGGCCTGAGTAACAGCGACACGGGTACGGCCACTGGCATTACCTTTAATCACCAGACGATCTGTTTTCGAATTGTCACCACCTGTTTCTGTCTGGAGGAGAATAAGTCCATTTCTGCCAGTGTAATTCCCTCCGACAGTCAGTATATTACCCGGCATATATGTAGTGAGATCGACTATACCACTATTGCTCAGATTTCCTGCAACGCCCCCAAACCCGGAGAGTTTGCCCTGCTCTTCAACAATGACCTGGTTACTGCCGAGCATCACCGGTGAATCTGCGTTCCCCAGTATCACTGTCCCCTGAATAATATCTGTCATCCCGGTCCATTTTGCGTTATCGCTAATGTTCAGTGCACCTGCTCCCGTCTTGCGAACATTACCATAACCACTGATATTGTTGGTAAGCTGCCATGCTGATGTACTGTTCAGAGTTAATGTGCCATAGTTATCAACAAAGGCTGTCCCCAGATTATCAGCCGTGGATACAGCCAAATGAGCCCCCTTATTCACGGTAAAAACACCGGAAAAATTACGATTATTACCCGTTATATCAAGCATTCCCCCATTTATGTTCAGAGAACCATCCCCTGCAATAGTACCTGCAGATTCTCCTCCATTATTCAGTATCAGACTTCCGCCATGAATGTTCAGCACAGAGCCTGCAGCCGTCAGTAGTTTGCTTATTGTCTGAGGATACCCATTCATATCCAGTTCTGCGCCACGGGATAAATATAAATACTCAGTCCGACCAAGAGCATCAGGTGCAGCAAGAATTAATACGCCAGATTTAACCTCTGTATTTCCTGTATAATTGTTTGTTGCAGAAAGTATAAGAGTACCATTACCTGATTTTGTCAGACTTTTGCCGTCCCAGCCATCATATAATAAAGGTGAAAGATTATCGGAAAGAGAAACGCCTATGTTCAGAGTGGCATCTTTTTCTATATTAAAGGTTCCATATCCCATCCCTTTTGTATTATTCCATCTCAGCATGGATATCAGTTTGTTATCGTCGTCATTTAAAGACGTATAAACATAACTTTCAGCACCTTCTGTCAGTAATACATTGTATTGTACAATGTGACTATTATCAGCGATCGAGATACCTGTGTCTGACGACAATAATGTGTAATAGTCCTGAGTCCAGTTCTTAATTGATGTGTCTATATTAAGCCATGAATCACTTTTTAATGTAATAGTATTTGCGTGAACATTAGCATTTCCTACAGACAGGTTCATAGATGCGTCTTCATCAATACTTATATTTCCGTTAAAAATGGAGTTCTTGCCTGACAGATAAACAGATGAGCCATTCCCAATCATTAGCCCACCATTAATTGCTGTTGCGTTATTGATGTTTTTAATAATTAATTCATTTGTACCATTAACAGGTATACTAGCTAGTTTAATATCACCATTAATCACAGAATCTGAATAAATATCTAATGAATTATACCCGCCAGAAAAAATTATTGATGTATTATAAGCATCTTTTTGGCTATTATATAATCCTGAAAGATTACCATGATTATTAATATGGATATCTTCTCCATAAACAGAGCAACCACCGTCGGGGCCATATCCCCCCTGAACAATACCGTTATTATTCAAAGTGATTTGATTTCCAGAAATAGCATCTCCCCCTTGTTTTATTCCATATCCTCCAGATATCATGTTGTCGTTAGTAATGAAAAGATTACTACCATTAATACCATCACCACCGTTTACGCCATTACCGCCCAATATTCCTCCGGAATTATGCACTGTAATATTGCTACCGGTTACACCGGAACCACCTGTCCCACCTACATCATCACCTCCGTATATACTTCTGTAATTATCAACTATAATATCATCCCCGCTTAACCCTGCACCTCCGCTACTTCCTGAGCCACCAAGACCATTACCCCCATATACATTTCTGTAATTGTTTATAGATATTTTGTTGCCACTAACAGCAATTCCACCATTATATCCATCTCCTCCCCAAACACTACCATTATTATTTAGCGTAAAGTTTTCACCGTAGACACCTGCACCACCGATTGATGTATTGCTTGTTCCTCCTTTGATGTTAATACTGCTTTCAACAGATAGTATATTTTGAGTATAACTTGTTTTATACGGCACGCTGATATTAAGCGCCGCGTTTCCATCAACACCTGTAATACTCCTGGTTATACTTTCAGGTATACCATTACCATTCAGTTGTATTGTTTGCGCACCAGAAAAATGAGACTGCACAGAATAAAGTATACTGACCAGAAATTGTAAAATTCGTATATTCTTATTCATACTGTTTTTTCTTTAGTGATGCATTTTTTATCAACCATACAAGCACATTATTTCATTGATACTAATCACATCAGGATGAATGTTTTTTCTCAATAGAAATAAGTGTCTTTATTCCTTACTAATTTATTCTGGTTATTCCTCTTATCCAGACGTCTCGTGATACTCCCTGTATTTATTATAGAGTATATATATGTACTGCGTTTAAATCATGAAGACGACAACCTGTTTTACATAAATTATTCCTAAGTATTTTTCCAGAGAAGACCTAGGTATAATGATGTGCACTGTCTGGTTTTCTTACAACTGACTTAGCGATCTGCATATCCGTGATAACGCCTGAATAAATAGGACGAGAGAACTCTTAACCAAATAATCTAACACTTTTAATCGACAGGAATTAAAAACCCGGGGAGGTTAAAAAAACACAAAAAAATGGATGTTTATTCAACTCTGGTTACGTACCATGAGGACTGCATCCACAATGCACCGGCAATTAAATGGCTTTCATTGATTGATTTTTTATATCTGTGATGATTTTTTGCTCCATTCCTCAAAAAATGGACGCAACTTCCCCTCTGCGGCTCTCAGCTGTATACCCGCTGTCGTGCCAGTGGCTCATGCATCATGACCAGCTCTGCCAGACGGTAGCCCCGCTTCAGCCCCGTAAACCGCATCTGACCTCCGCACAGGATGCACTTCAGCGGGTCAACCTTCAGTAACCGCTGATACACCCTTCTCCGCCTGATTTGCATCGCCGTTTTTCTCTCCGTTTCTGTTATGACGTACACAACATTTTCCAGTAACCCCATGTTTTCACATAACTGTTGCGTTGACCAATTGAATCTACAACCGCGCT
>OBZI01000473.1_pt1 | contig 18123 bp, 16 predicted proteins | sample 1476911 | NCBI WGS metagenome assembly OBZI01 (sample SAMEA2580238, study PRJEB22360) | human gut metagenome | biome: human gut; feature: human-associated habitat; material: faeces | place: Denmark | collected 2008/2010 | reverse complement strand
CAGTATGCCTTCTTTATATTTAAAATAAAAAAAAAAAAAAAAAAAAAGCCATATCCAATTGATATAATTGAAGCAATACATAATCCTATTGAAAATATTACTTCTATCTTTCTTAACCATTTTTTAGGTTCCATGTTTACTTTAAAAAATTTAATCATATCAAACCTTCTTTTCCTATATATTTACATTTTTAATGCTTTTACATTATAATATATTTTTATAAATATGAAATAACTTTTTTATAAATAGTAAGCACAAAATAATATAGTACATTGAAAAAGCCAATATTCTTTGTACAAAGACCTTGGCTTTTTTAATTTACATCTTTTTTGTACTTCATCATCCCAGGGGATGAATATGTCTAGGATTCTAGAATCTTTTTATATCTTGGCCTGTCAGATATTCAAATATATATAATAAATACTTATATGAATCGAGATTGTTTGCTTTAGCCATCTACATGATGCTATAAGCACAAGTAGTTGCTTCAGCGACCAACAGGATCATTCTACTATCTTCATAAATTCTTTCCGTTCTAACATTATTTTAGATAAACTGAAATTTATTAGTTAGTCTTGTTCCCCATCTAGGATTACTATGCAAGATGGCTTCTATTTTTTCAATATCTTCTATATTAATCTTCATATATGTCTGGTTATATTTAGAACTGTTATTTCCTATCAATTGATTTTTATCTTCATCTAAATTATCATAAGTCCATAGATTGATATATCCTTTTATCGTTCCATCATAGTTGTTTTCATCATGTACTCTAAAAACATCCGCAAATCCAACTTTTTGTGAATTATCTTTCAACCAGCATCTTATTTTCATTCCATTACATTTTGCAATATTATTATTAGTTAACTGTTCTCTATTTTTTATTTTTCCACTTAAATTATAATAAATAATTTCTTTCATTCCTAACATTCCTTTCCTCCTGCAGCTTAAGGCACACACATAATCATGAATAATGAGTTGTTTGTACAGGCATTTTATCCTTTAACTGAAGGGAGCGGGGATAAAGGAACATTATATCTTATTTTAGATATAAATAACTTTCCTTATATAATTTATATTTTCAGATTAAACATCATAGAAAGCGTTTTAATTTAAAGTCATAGCATTACCATCATTCATTTGAAATTTATAAATCATCATTCATAGTAAAATCTTCTAAAGTAAAAGTTTGCAATTCTCCATCTGTAGGATTATCTATTAACGATAATCTGTTAGCTTGGATTGAATATAATTTTTCAAAGTAATTACGAACGTCTCTGCCATTGGCGTATTGTTCATTTCTTGAATTATACATTTCTTCAAAATGCAGTTTCAATAACTCTTCACAATCCTTGGAAACTCTTAATTGATTATTAGTGCATAATTTATTAAATATAGCCAATAATTCTTCAGAATTATAGTCTTCAAAATCTATATATGTATTAAATCTTAATCTCAATCCAGGATTTGAATCCACAAACTCTCTCATTAGTTCAGGATATCCAGCAACAATCACAATAAAGTCATCTCTATAATCTTCCATTGCCTTTAAAAGTGTATCTACTGCTTCTTGTCCAAAGTCACCTTGTCCTTTACCTGAAGTTAATGAATAAGCTTCATCTATAAACAGTGGTCCTCCAATAGATTTATCAATAAACTCTTGTGTCTTGAGAGCTGTTTGGCCTACATATCCACCAACCAATCCAGAACGTTCAACTTCAAAGAATTGTCCTTTTGATAATACTCCTAATTTTTTATAAATCTTTGCTAGTAATCTTGCAACTGTTGTTTTACCAGTACCAGGATTACCAGAGAAAACCAAATGAAGTGATAATGGTGTGGATTTAAAACCTCTTTCTTCTCTTGTCTTTGTAATCTTAATAATGTTAATTATCTTATTTACTTCTTTTTTCACTGCCGATAAACCAATTAGAGAATTCAAATTATCAATCAATTCTTCTAATGTTTCATCATCTTCTTTGTCTTCTCTAGTATTATCATTTTCCATTTGTAGTTGCTGATTCTCTTTTTCTAACTGTAGTAGTCTCTTTTCTTCATCTGTACGACTGTCATCAATTTTAAATGAGCCAGAACTATTAAATCTTTTTATCCAATTGTTAAGGGAAGAAGGAGTTAAATCACATTCCTTAATAATTTCATTTCTAGGTTTTCCATTGTTAAAAAGGCTTACCATTTGTTGCTTAAATTCATCTGTAAAATTTCTTCTATCTCTTCCCATTATTTTTTCCTCACTTTATTTTTCAAATTCTATCATATCCTCTTAGAATCTGTCCAATTTAGTGTAACCTATCCAAGATAGTAATCCTTGCATCAAGGAAGGATATGATTCTCATAATAGACCATCTCGTTTTGTTCGTCTTCGTGCTTTGCGTCAATCCTATATGGTTTGTACTCACTGTGGTTACTCTTGATAAACACGAACCTAAAGGTATTAGAAAAGTACGTTTGTTGCATATTTCTTTCTCTCGCCAAAGATTTGTTTTAGAAGTTGAGTATAGAAGATATCATTGCCATCATTGTCATAAATATTTTAAAGATAATATCCCATTTAAATTTTATGACACAATGATGACCAATACAGCTACTCAGGCTTGTTTATTACAACTTAAAGAAAATACTGCTTTAGCTGTCATTGCACGTATGATTGGTGTTTCTCATTCGAGTGTGTACCGCTTGTTTTACAATCATATAACTGTTAAAGCCCGTTCTTATCATTTGAAATCTGTCATTTCTATTGATGAATTTAGAGCTACAACTGATAAGGGACATATGCTTTTCATATTGGTGATCTTATCAACGGTAAAACCATTGATATCGTTGAAGGTCGTAAAGCCAATTGTTTAAAGCGTTATTTTCGGGGATTTCCTTATAACGAAAGAAAAAAAGTAAAAATAATCATAATGGATCATCTATCTCATGCCTTTTATTCCGCTATGAAGAGTTTGTTTCCTAAGTCATCCATCATTATCGATCGCTTCCACTATGTTAGATTATTAAATGATTCCCTTAAGAACAGTCGTTTAGATACATGTTCTAAGCTATCCAATAAGGCATTAGCCAAGTCAATAAAACGTCATTTACATCTGTTTGACAAGTATAAAAAAACTTGATGATAAATATGAATGGTATGATCGTCATCTTAAACGACGATTCACCTCTAAAGATTATATACAGTATGTCTTTGAACAGCATGATACAGAAGTCTTTTACGAATCATATAATATATATCAAAAGATGTTAACACTTATTCATGAGAATCATAACAATTATAAACAGGAATTAAATGACTGGTTAGATGAGATCTTTAGTAGGGATAATAAATATTTTATAGCCGCTGCTACAGATATTAGGAAGAAATGGTTTATACCATTACTAAGATCTTTAAAATATAAAGCTAAATATAAAAGAAATGGCAAAGCATATATAACTAGTTTCAATAATGGTTTTATTGAAAGCATGAATAATAAAGTTAAGCTCGTAAAAAGAAATGCTTATGGTTACAAATACTTTGTCAACTTAAGAAAAAGAATATTGATTCACTTAAATTTTGGTTATGAATTTGTATAAAGAAAAATAGTAGTATCTACCCATCACGAGCCTCTACTACTATTTCTACCCTCCACTCTTGACATGGAGCCAGGCTTTTTTGCATTCTATTTACTATTCGAATTCGTCACGAAACATTTATAATTGACTTGTTTTTAGGTTAATATATAACATTTTTAAATTGATTTTAGTTCAATTTTGATTGATGTCTACCCTTTTGATATAATTAGAGTATCAAAATTGTATCATATTTTCAAGTGACCTGTATCAATTTCAGAAATTATTTCAATTTAACTAGACTAACCTCTGGAGTACAACAAGCTCTAACAGAAAATTTATTGTCACAAGAATTATTTGGACAAAAATATTCTTCCATTTCATTATGTCCATCTTGCAACAATACAGTTACATTCATTGTGCATCCACATTTAGGACAAATCTGAGTTCCACTTTTTGATTTATCAACATATGCATTTCTACTAGCCCAATCATTCATTTTTATTCCTCCTTATTTCATTCAAAATATTTAATACTTACGTCCACTTTTATGTATTTCGTTAAACTGAAAATATATTTATTTTGTATGTTATTTATATTATACTCTTCTTTCGCCTCTTTAAACAATACATCATATTGATTTTAATTACTAAATATTAATTAACTAACTCGCATTCTAATTTTGAATAGTTTTTAAATCCTGATTTACTTTTTGGAAAGAAACAATCTATAATGACCAATTTTATAGAGATTCCATTATCATTTCTAAACTTACTATCAGCATGTATATCATCACACTTTCAACTATTTTATTTCATATACTGTTTTAATGGTATATCTATTTTTTTATCTGCTATACTTTAAATTTTTCTACTATTTTCTCAAAAACCAAATTTATAAATTCAACATACAATCTAATAAATTTATCTTCAAAAAACAAATTTAAAGTATTTTCTGATAACGTTGATTGTAATAATTTAATGTCTTCATTTTCATCTATAAACGATTTAACAATACCAAAAATCATTTTTGAATACTCACATTGAAAACTATATTCTTTTAACATTTGAATCTTAAGGATAACATTAAAATTCTCCAATTCGTTATTTTTATCTTTATCAACGAAAATAAAATTAAAAATTGAATTCTTGTATTTTCTGAAGCCTTGAGGAATTACATATTCATTATTGGGAAATCCATTTATTTTGATTTTACCAGTTCTATTATTACTTATAATAAAATGTTCAATAGAGTATGAGTCATCATCATTCAGGAATTTATATAATTGATTAACATTTTTCACACAAATTTTTTCATTTTTGATTTCGAAATAATTATACAGTGCGGCTAATGCTTTACATCGATATCGTTCATCTAAATCATTATTATCTAAAGTATATTTATATTGTAGTGCGGCATTCGCTTTTGTTAAATTTGTATTTGAAAAATATTTTTTTATTTGGCTTATTAGAGCACTTTCCCAATCATCATTTTTCATCAGATTATAGACAGTATTTCGTTCTTTTTTGCTTTCAAATGTATTAAAGAAAGTTGTAAAGAAAAAAACTGCATATATTCTTTTACATTCTTCTTTACTCCTTCTGCCTAAGATAATTGATTCGACAATATATTTCATTAAAGTAACTTTAGGAATTAGATTAGGATCTTTTATAATATTCTTGATTAATTTAAAAATCACTTTTCTTTCTTGATCATCTACTTTCGAAAAGCAAATTTTGAACATTTCTGTTTGATCATCGTTACATGCAATATCACAAATTATCTTTAAATACTCATTAATAATATCAATACTTTTTTTCATATAATTTTTATCATTAATGACTTTGATTAAATGTTCACCTTTGTAATATTTAGATTCTTCTTCAAATTCTGATAAAGTGAAGTCTTCTTTAAATTTATAATTTTTGAATTTACCATTTTTATATTTATATAAATCACATGCAATGTATTGATATAAAACATTCATAAGTGTATATTTAATTGCTTGTTTTTCCAGAATAAAAGAATATTTTTTTAAAGTCTTCCAACTTTCTCTAATACTATTGGATGTATCCTTTGAAAATAAATAGCACTTAAAAATATCTTCAGAATCTAATTTAACGCCTTTAAGATTTGTGTCCAAAAAATAATCAATACTTGTTCCCAAGCTATCTTCTCTATTAATAATTATATTAATTTCACTTTTCATAATATTTTTATAAAGAGATTCGGCGCTATCCTGATCATATATGATGTTAGTCTCTTCAATATATTTCCATAAATCAATGTAATGATTTAATTGGCTATAATAATCTGTGTCTTTAATTTCATCTATTGCAATTCGAGATAAATCAAAATTATTTTCAAATAACTTTTCCAATCCTTCAAAGCTATTATTTATTATTTTACATGTATCTGATATATCTAACTGACTACCAAACTTATATCGAATATATGTAATCAACATTAACATAATAGTTGTTCTTTGCTGCCCATCAATTATAAAATACTCATTATCTCTTTTTGATAAAATAATATTCCCGACAAACTTGTATCCAGATTTCAAATCCATCATTAGTTCAATTAAGTTTTCTTTTTGCCACCTTATTTCCCTTTGATAATCTGGTATAATATATACTCGACCCTTTTCCAAATCAAATATATTTTCTCTATTTGAACCAACATCTATGCATATTGATATTTTTTCAGGCTTTAAATAATCACTAATATTAATAATTGTACCTACAATACTTCCCATTCTATCACACTCCTAAAGAATATCTTCTAATTCTGTAATATCCTCATAAGGAGATAAAGAAAATCTAATACTATTTTCGATTTCAGAATCTGTTAAACCAATTGCTTTTAATGTATAACTTGGATGAGTAATACTACATGCTGATCCTGATGAAGCAGCTATAAATTCAGAAATTTTATTTAGAAAAATGACATTCTTAACTCCCTTTATTTGAAAATTGAGAACACCTGCGACTTTATTCGCCATTGGAGAATTAAAAATAATTTGATCTCCAAGTTTACTTTTCAATAAATCATAGACAAACTCTTCTTTCTCTTTAAGTCTTTTGACATTTATAGAAAAATCTCTTAAAACAATTTCACAGGCTTCTGATAATCCTATAATATTATGGACCCCCTGTGTTCCAGCACGATATCCAAATTCTTGTTCACCTCCATGAATTAGTGGTGTTAATTTTATTGGAATTCCATCACAATCCTTTCTTAAAATCAAAGCGCCTACTCCCTTAGGACCATATATTTTATGGGCTGAGAAGGATGCTGAAGTAACCCCTACAGGTAATGCTACATCAATTTTTCCTACTGCTTGTGTTGCATCAACATGATAGTGTACATCATTTTTCTTACAAATTTCTGCTATCATTGAAATATCATTTATAGACCCTAATTCATTATTAACCCACATAGTTGATACCAAAAAAGTATCTTCATCAATTGCCAATTTTATTTTATTAGGATCCACTATTCCACACGAATCAACTTCAATATAAGTTACTCTATAACCATGTCTTTCCAAAAATTTTGCAGTTTCCATTATAGACGGATGCTCAACATTTGAAATAATAATATGCTTTTTATTAGTCAAATCAGCTAAGCCTTTAAAAATCATATTATTACTTTCTGTAGATCCTGAAGTAAAAATCACTTCATCAGCATCACATGAAAACAATCTCGCTACATTTCTTCTTGCTTCATCAATACCTTTTTTTGCATTTATTGCCAGTTGGTAATATTTGCTTGAAGGATTTCCATATTCATCGGTTAAATATTTAATCATAGCATCTCTTACTTCAGGCAACACCTTTGTGGTTGCATTATTATCTAGATAAATCAAATCAATCACTCCTTCCTTATATTAAAGACATACGTAGTTATACTAATGTATCAATAAAATCCTCAATTTGATTATTTGTCGCAAATTCCCCATATAATTTGATCATTCCTCTTTCTATATGAGCTTGAATCAATTTAACATAAAGTTGTTCATCTATAGCATGTTTATAACTATTCTTTATTAATGCTCTAAATAGAACTTCATATTCTCCAAATAAAGTAGCAATTGAAATATCAAATCCTCGATCAGTAAAATATTTGTCTGTTAAATTCAAACCACTATCATCATTCAATGAAAGAGAAATTGCAATGCGAAGAATTGCAGCCTTAGATGATAAATGAAGTTTATTTTGGATTTTGTCTAAGTTTTCAGCAACAGTGTTAGAGGTTTTAATTCTTTGAATCATTTTAACCACTCCTTATTAAAGATTTTATTTCTATAAATTTCGGAATAACCTTCTTCATTATAGTTAATTGTATAGCAATCACTAACACTTGAGTATATTGAATTTATAACTTCCTCATTGATTTCACTTGAAGTTGGCATAATAATGACTTGGCTCGCAGTATCAAGCATGATATTTTTATAAAAACGCACCATATGTTCGCCATCTAATCTTCCTGCTGGAGTATCAAATATTACAAATATATTTCTTGAAGATGTTTTAATTATGGTCGATATTATAGCAGCCACTAATAATTGCTTTTCTCCTGCGGATAACTGACTGATATTTTTCTTCTCTTTGTTTTTATATATATTTACATTAAAGTCATTTGAAATCTCTAGTCGAGTAATATAGTTCTCTTTTCTGTATGTATTTCTAATTAGTTTAGTACATTTTTCACTTATTAATTTTAAGGTTCTAGCTATTTCTTTTTCATAATATTCTTGGCATAATCCTTGGTACTTTTTAGCTAAAACAAATGAATCATTTTCTTTCGTCTGTTCAAAAACAATTCGCTTAAGTTCATTCACTTCGCTCGATAATTTTTCTATATTATTATTTAACAAATCAATCTGTTCATTCGATAATTCAATTTGCTGAATTATTTGATTTCTTTTAACTAATTCATCGGAAATTTTATCATATAACTCATTCATTTCATCGGTTTGCGTTATTGAAACTTTATTTTTTAACTCTTTTAGTAAATTTAAATCAGAAGAATTATTGTGCTTTAAATTTTTATAAACTTGCTGAGCCTCTGTAATCTCTTGTAAATATCCATTAAAACAAACTTCATCTGATTTTGATAAATCTAATAGAATTTCTTCATGACTATTTTGTGAAAGAACTTTAATAATATCTTTTAATTTCTCTTCATCCTTTTTTTCTAATATAGAAGAACTTATTAAATCATTAAGATTTTGTATATGTTTTTTTGGTGCCTCTGCTTTTATTTGACCAATGCATTTCTTAATATTGTTTTCATTTAATAGAAAGATAATATTATTTTCTAAAAATGACTTTACAAGATTTTTATTTTGTTCTCTATTCTTTTCAATATTCGATATTCTTCTAGTTACTGCTGATAAATCTTTCTTGTTTATACCACCTAATTTTGAATAGACTTCAATATTTTCTTCAATGATAAAGTTTTTTAATTCTAAGAGTTTTTGAAAGGAATTTAGCTTTTCTTTTTCCTTAATCAGTTTACTCTTTTCTATTTTATGATTTCTTTCACTTTCAGTTAGTTGTATTTGCTCAATACTTAAACTTTCTTCTTTAATAAAACTATTAATATATTCATCTAAATCATTTATCAGAGAAATATAGTAATTTAAACCGAATAAGTTTAAAATAGAATCTTTTACATATGAAGATAACTGACCATTATCAATTAATCCTAAAATTCTTTCTCCATCAAACATAATTGAATCAACTACATTTGGTGTATAAAAATTATTAATATAATTGATTTTCTTTATCAGCATATCGTTTTCTAGTTTAATATCATTTTCATAAAAATCAATTTTTTCGCTAAATGTAGGGGTTACATTCCATTGCCTTTTTATTTTATATACAACCTCTTGATAGTTTTCTACTATCGAAAAGGTAACTTCAACCGAACCATTTTTCGCATTATTCCTAATAATAGATTTTACTTCTTCTATATATTGTGAACTCTTGCTATTTTGCTTAAAACCAAATAGAGCACCACCAAAAAGTCCTAGTTTTATTGCTTTTAAAAAAGTTGTCTTGCCGGCACCGTTTTCTCCACAAAGAAGAACTACATTTTTTGAATAATTAGTAGAAAAATCTATTTTTTCAATGTTGTAAGGTCCGATATGTATTAGTTTTACCTCCAATAATTTCATCGTGGTTCTCCTTTCTAATAATGTAGATAATCTTTTGTTAAAATGTCGTTAATTTTTTCTGAAGTTTGTTTCTTCGTTTTACCACTTATGCTTTCTGTTTCTAATTTCAATAGTTCAATAATAGGGGATATATGAACTCTATTTTTATCACATAATGCTGACAAGATATCATGCTGTCTCTCATCCATGAATTGAATATCATTTTGTTCCCAGTTCAAATCATCATTAAAAATATCTGCATAAATTTTAGGTAATTTATCCTCTATCAATCCTCTTTTAAACCATTCTCTTCTAATTTGTCTTAATTCTTCATCAGTAATTAACTTAACATCTCTATTTTTATACTCTTTTTGGATTTCTAGTAATCTTTTAACCATTTCAAATCTTGCCTCAAAAGTATAAGGTCCTACACCAAACATATAATATCCATCATCTTTCTGAATAATGATATTAGGATTATCTCCCTTGGTTAAATCAATTTTGTTAACTCTGATATACTTACTTAATTCTTTCTCTTTAATAAGTGTGAATTGTTCTTGATTATTAGAGGTGATTTTATCATCCAAAATATTTAATAGTATTTTTTCTCTTCCGGACTTTTTTGGAATAATAACTTGCTGAATTCCATTTACAACTTTATCTTTTAGTTTGATAAGATAAACACTACCATTGGCACGAGATTTCATTCTCATTTTTCTATCATCTCTGTGAGTTCTTAACCAATTCCTATAAGATAATAGTGGTCTTAGCCAGTCCTCGCCATTTTCTACAAACCCTGTTAATGCTTTATCCTCATTCACAACAGTACAAACCCAGCAACCAAATCTACTGTTACCACAAGATCCAGTCTTTTCCTTTGTTTCTGCATCAATAATCAATGGGCATTCATTTACACTTGAATCTGAATAGAGCTGAAATAATTCTCGATTATCTGAACCCCAAGGTGAATCACTGTTTAATAGATAATTCCATACATCATCCACAGAAAATGCTTTAATAGGTGCAAAAGTAAATGCATTAGTAAGGGTTGTATGTTTCATTATTAATTTCCCCTCTATATTATGAGCTTTTATTACTCTGTCTCTCGAATTGCTTTCTCCTTCTCGTACTCCTAAAAGAACTACTACTTCACCATACGAAGAAATCTTATCTTTAATAAATCTATTGGTTGGCTCAATCTTCATTCTATCCGTACACCACCTAAATGATTGATTTGGTGCTGGATAACCTTTCCCAATTAAATTTACCCAAAAAGTATTATCTATTTCTGGTTTCACTAGATATACTTCAATAGGTAAACTTGACTTATCTGAGAAACTTTTAATTTGGTTTAAACTCTCTCCAATTCTACTTATAATTAATGGTGTTTCTACCATAGTATCTGAAGAGATAATATAAACTTTTTTATTTAATGGGATATTTTCACTTTTCATATTTAATAATTCTTCAATGACTAACTGAACTACAGTGGTTGAATCTTTTCCACCACTAAAACCAATAACCCATGGTCTATTGTCGTTTAAATATACTGATCTAATATTCTTCTTAGCTTCATCGGCTAACGAACTATAATTTTTTATATCTTCTAATAATCCCATTTATATCAAATCCTTTCTATATGAAATTTTCATCTAATTCTATTTCAACTGTTTCAGTTAAATTTCCATTTATAATATTCTTAAGCATTTCTTTTATATTTTCCATTGTTTCCAAATCATGATGCGTAATCTGTTCTTTTAATATGACTACTCCATAATTTGCAAACTCCTCTAAAAATTTCATAGACTTAAATGATGTTTCTTTATCCTCAAATGCAATCATTAATCTCTCATCTAGTGTGTAATCAATTTGCTTTGATGAAATTACTGCTGTTGTTAATAAGAACTCTATTTCATTTCTTCTACTCTGATTTTGTAATACATTTCTCGGAATTGAAATAGGTCTTTCTGAATTTCCCTTTTCATTTTCAAAGGAAAGCTTTTTGTCATACATAATACCTAAAGCAGCACATAATATAAACACTTGATAGTATGTTCCAAATATTTTAAAACTATCTGTTTTAGTACCCTCACCTTGAATACCAACTAATTTATCAATGACAAATCTCCAAGTTTCGCCTTTTAACTCAATATCAGTTGTAATATTTACTAATCCCATAAAAAGCCCTCCTCAAAATATGACAAGTTCTTCTCTTCATTACTTCTAATAGTCCAAATATTACCTATCATATTTTCATCAATATATTCACTTAAATCATCTTTTGAAAACAATATAATTTGTGGTGCAAATTTTGGAATTACATCTATAACATTTTGCCTTTGATCCTCATCTAGTTTAGAAAACGGTCCATCTAAAACTAATGGATACTCTTTGTTTCTAAGTGCCTCTTCTTCCTTTAATAATTTTAGAATTGCACCAATATAGGCAAAAGAAACAACAGCAAATTGCCCCTCGGATTTTGATTCATCTCCAAAGCTATCATAGACTCTAACATAGAAATCTTTATTTACATCAACTTCTCTTTTTGAAGTTAACATATTTTCTAGTAAATATTCAATATTATACTTTAGTTGCCTACTATAAATCACTGAATTACGATCTAGTTCTTCAACAAGCATTCTTTTAACTGATTCAAGCAAATAAATTTTCTCATCAATACTTTTATTAGTTTTTTCGTTTTTAACTAAGTCATCGTATTTTCTTTTTTGTTGTTTATGAACTGTTTCTGCAACACCTTTTTTTGAGTATAAATCTGAAATTTGATGTCTAATTTCATCATTTTCTTCTTCCAATTTAATTCTTTCTAAAACTAAATCCTGTAATCCTTTATTTTTCTGTTTTTCATCATCTAATTCTTTAATTTCTGCCTCAAATTCCTGAATATGTTCTCTTTTTTCAAAAATGGTTTCAAAGTGTTTGTAAAAAATAGCATCGTCGAAATTATTTCTTCCTACACTTTTTATCATATTATCTAATCTATAAAAAAGATGGTTATAGGAATAAGGCGGAAATAATAACAAATAACTTGCTAATTTTCTTCTTTCTGCTTCACCAATATGATTTCCACATATACATGTTTTACTATCAGAAGATAATAGCGTAGTAATTAACTCCTTATCTAATCCATGAGGTAAATTCTTTTCCTCTTTTTCTAATTTGTCTTTTATGAACTGTTTTGCATAGTCAAACCTTTTTTTAACTAATAGTTTTGGATAAATTTCATATACATCATTTCCAAATTTTAGTTTTTCATCAGCAATATCTTTTATCGAAGAATCAATAAGACTCTTAATTTTTTTTCTTCTTTTTTCATAATCATCATTACTTAATGCAGAGCCAATTTCTTCTGATATTTCTGCCATTCTTTTTTCATTTAATTTGAAATTAATATCACGTCTTTCAATTTCTTCTCTTAATTCTTCAACTCTTTTTTCTGCATTGATTCGATGTTCATTTGCTTTCAGAACATCAGCATTACTGCTTGAATCACCCTTACTTTTATACAAAGTACCTATTGCTGTTGAAACCTTATCTGCTTCACCAATATGCTTAATACCTCTATCTAAATATTCCAAATCAAAAATCGTAAATAATGCTTCTTTTAATTTTTTTGCAGATACGCTACTTTTCACTTTTAAATCTGCAATCATGCTTTCTCCATCAAAAAAGAAATATTCAGACAGACCAAATGGTAGGATTTCTTCTATAATATTAGTAACATCACTTTGTTTTTGAGTCAGTTTTCCCCAATCATTATTCTCATTTAATTTGAATAATTCTACTTCTTCTCCGATTTTTGAAATACGAGATATTTGTTTTTGATAATGCCATACTCTTCTAATTTGATATTCAGAACCATTATGTTCAAATACTATTCTTCCTTCTGTATCAGTTGTATCATTAAATTTTAAAGATGTTTCATATGTTAAGTTATACAGTTTATCAGTTGTAGTCTTATTGAAATTCACTGAATTGTAAAATATCCAATGAAAAAGTTGATGAAGTGTTGTTTTCCCATCACCATTTTTTCCATAGATTATGGTCATCTTCCCATCTGATGAACATTTAATTAATCCATGATCTTTAAACTGCCTAAAGTTCTCAAACTCTATTTCCTTTATTATCATCTCTTATTCCTCCGATTCCCCATGGTTTAGATATATCTCGTCTAATTCAGCTAGGATTCTGCCAACAACATCTCTTTCAAATCGCTTTTGATCTGATTGTGATATTTTACCAAGATAATTTTTAGATTCTTCTTTTTCAATTTCTTTTATTTTACCTAAAAGATCCTTAGCAATTTCTTCGTTATTCATCTTGTAATTCCTCCTCAAATAATTCATCATTGATTTCTATTTCTTCTAAATTGATATTATAATACTCAAGTAATCTTAATATTTCATTCTTTGTATCATTAAAATTGTCAGATAGCCTTGCATATTCATAGACTCTTCGTAACTCCAATTTAGCCATACTTGTAACTTCTGTGCTTGGTAACACAACAACATCATAAATATTTGCTTGTACCTTATTCGGATACCTTCTAAGTATTCTTCCTCGTCTTTGAACAAATTCTTTTAAATCATCATTACTTGATAGTATTAGAGCAGCTTTAATTGAAGGAATGTTTATTCCTTCATCAAGACACTTTATAGCAACTAATGAATCGATAACTCCTTTATCAAACATATCGACTAAATCCATACGCTCTTTCATATTTTCAGAAGCAGTAAATTGACTGGATTTATATTCATTTCTATTTAAAATATCTTTAACATAGTTAATATATTTAGATTCATCATTCTCTTCTAAAAACAATTTACCATCACCACAGTAAACTACCAAGTGATCTTTTTCTTTTATTTGATTTAATAGTATATCTTCAATCATACAAATTTTGTTCTCAGCATTAGATATAGTTCGTAATCTTTTTCGAGAAACTTTTAATAATTTATCTTTATCTATGCATTTCCCATTTCTAAAACAAGTTACCATTTGTCTAGTAGCGAATGCGAAATCTTCTTCTTCTTGAAAAGTAGCATTAACATAAATTGGATAATAATTATACGGAACTAAAAACTTACCATCCAAAGCTTTTTCAATTGGCAGATTAAACACTGTTCCTCCAAAATAATTTACTAAATCTATCGCCTCGTTAGCATTTTTCCCATTTGTTGGCGTTGCACTCAGACCTAACATATATATATATTTACTTCTAGTTTCTTCAGTTCTAGTTACAAATCGGTGTGCCTCATCAACGACCAATATTCTATCAAGATTTGATCCTTTTAGTGCTTTTTCAAATTTTTCCATTTGAAACGAAATAATCGTTGAAACAATGATTATTTGTTTATCTTTATGGTATTTTTGTTTCATGATTGCTTCTTTAATTTGAAATTCCCAGCCTATATTCTCTGAGAAAGCCATAATAATAATAGCTTCAGGGAAAACCTTTTCTAAATCAGCACACCATTGTTTAATTAAATGTTTATAAGGGGCACAAATTACAATAATACGTTTCGTTTCTTCCACTAATTGCTTTAATCCATAAATTGCTGTAAATGTTTTTCCTGTACCAGTAGCCATTACAAAAAATCCGTTATATCCATTATTTTTCCATGCATCGATAGCTTCTATTTGATAATCTCTAAGCACTACTGGACTTTTTTTCTCAACGCTTAATCCCCTGCTTTCTTTTACTTTTAAAATTCCATCTTTTGCTGCTTGTGAATAATCAACAACATTTACGAATGAATTCCTTCCATTCCATAAATCTTCAAATTCCTTTACTTCATCATCAATTATTTCTTTTTCATAATCATACCAACTACAAGCAGTTCTAATTTTCTCATAATTATAGTTATATCCGTTATTTGATGAATTCGACGAACCAAAGAATACGATTTTGTTGTCATCATTATCTTTATCAGTTAAGATTCCTAATTTGTCATGGTATTCACCAAGTTCTTTTGTAGTTACAATTTTAATCTCTAGCTTTCCTTTTGAAACTAATTCAACTAAGAGTAAAAGATTTTTATCATCAATTTTATCAATTTCATTCATAAAATGCTTTTCAAATGAATCTGAAATTACTTGATTTTTTAATATTAATCCGGTATTTATTGCCTTCATATCTTCTTCGCATAGTAATGGAGTAGTTATAAGTTGAATAGAACCATTATTTTGAACCAAATGCGAAATACCTTCAGTTATATTTGTAAATACTGATGATGAAAAAAAGCCAACACTTCTTTGGTATAACTTACTCTCTTTTAAGCAAGGATTCAAAAAGCTTTTTGTTATCGTTTCTTCGTTTTCATCATAATTTTTATAACTAATTTTAATATCCAATAATTCAAAACCCATAGATTTTATCCTCCTCTAAGCAAGTAATTCCTCTACATTCTCTAATTCAATATCTTCTATATCAAACATCTCTTTCTTAGCAATAGTTTCATTATTCTTATATTCGCTGATATAATTTAATTCAAATTCATCTAAATCATCATTTATAGAAATTATTGGAGTTGCAATTTTAAACTGTCTTGATGACGTTTCGACAAATAATCTTGAAGAATATCTTTTTATTAAACAATAAATGAACCATTCATCCCAATCTAATTCAATCTCAGGAAACCAATATGCACATTCTAAATCAACAATTGCCATTGCATTTTCTTTTGAAACCTCTTGGTAAATTAAATCCTCAATTTCTTCAATTGTTGCAATATCTAAATGAATTTTATCCCAATGTAACAATGTATTTTTATTTTCTAAACAAATTACATTATTCATATTGTCTAATAAAGCAAGCAAACCGTGACTTGGTAATTTTAGTCTATTTATATATGCATACAAATCGGTAACGAGTAACCTTTCATTCTCCAAAACATAAGATTCAATCATCTTATCTTGGGTATATAGTCTTTTGCCTTTTAAACTTATAAAAGGTCTGCTAAATACAAATGAAGTACGAAATAAATATTCAAGCACACTATATAGTGCATAAGAAGTGTATATTTTATTTTCAATAAGATAATCATAATATGTATCATGAAATTCTTTATATAAGTCATCTATATGAATGATTTCATTCTCTTTTAAAGAATATTCTATATCTTCATACATATAATCTTTTATTTCCTCAGATATATGAAACTCTCTTACATCCAAATATTTACCTTTAAAGTCAATAACATATTTGGGTTTTAAAAATTTATATACTAAAGTAGGGTATTTGACTTCTTCCATAATTTTCTGTCTGGTTATAAATCCGGATGTATTATTCAGTAATTTCATAAAACTCGACTCACACTCTCCTAAATAATCTCTATTTGTTGCATCATTTCTAACTTGTCTAATAATTGCATCAATTTCTTCAAAAGTTTCTAATGGCTTAGATGGTTGCCTTAAAATTGATGGTAGCTCATCCTCTAAATAATAATCTTTAGCATATCCATTAATATTGACATATGAATATATCTCTCTATTTCTTAAATCCTTCAATATTCTAAAAAATGCTTTAAATGTCATTTTTAATTCTGAATAATTATACATAGTATAGTTATAATAAAGATTCTCAAATACATAGTAGGAGTCTATTTCGTTATCACTAGGGAAATAAGAAGTATTAGATATCTCTTCAAACATTCTATCTATTTTTTCTGAACTTATTTTCTTTATAATCATATTAATGTATAAATCTATTAATTGTTTAGTAACTGAATAGTATAAATCATCATCATTTAATTTGAATTCTTGCATTACAATCTTGATATAATCCATACCATCACCTACCCTTCATCTTACTTACTTTTATTTCTCTATTTCAACAATCTCATCAAATGTGCAATCTAACGCAATACACATCTTTACAAGAACCTCCATTGATACATATTCATTTCTTGATAATTTCGCCATAGTATTTGCGCTAATACCCGCCTTTTCTGCAAATACCATTTTTTTCCATCCTTTGTCAATTAGTAACTTGAATAGTTTTTTATAACATACACCCATTCTTTTTTTCCTCATCTTTCTACAATTAACTACGCACTTAGACATATTATACAATTTTTCAAAATGAATTGATAGAATTTTATTGCTGTTTAGAAACATTTTTGTCCATTTAGTTAATTGAAATAGGTATTATCCAATATTTATGTTTATATCTACTCATCTAATAAAAATGGATATTATTTCGAATTGTAGTGGTATAGTTTACTTATACAATAGAATACAATCATCCATCACTTATTAAAAATCTTAAATAAAAACCACGCCTAAAAGACGTGGTTTTCTCTGAGGCTATAAGCCTATGTTGCTTGCTCGCGTCTCAAGGCGCTGCTTTCTCTTCGTTCAAGCTATCGCTTTTG
>OBZI01000444.1_pt1 | contig 19830 bp, 17 predicted proteins | sample 1476911 | NCBI WGS metagenome assembly OBZI01 (sample SAMEA2580238, study PRJEB22360) | human gut metagenome | biome: human gut; feature: human-associated habitat; material: faeces | place: Denmark | collected 2008/2010 | reverse complement strand
TGGTAAGGAATCCGCAGCACACCGGCCATTCATGTATGCGGCAAGTGCCGCCGATCAGTGCGGCAGTGCGCGCTACTTGGTGATCGTGTTGTACGTGGGCATGTTCGTGTAATCGAACTGCACGTTCTTCACGTTCTGTGCAGACACGGCGGCGAAACGTTTGACCGGGAATACTGGGGTAATACGCAACTTCATCGCTCCTCTTCCTCGAATGAAACTATGTTCCATTGGTATGAGCCAGCCACGTACGGTATTCGTGTCTGGCCTGCCACACAATGATGCAGCCGTATATACGGGCACAGCATTGCGCGGCAGTTCATTGTATGGAAGACATGCAAACTCAATGTTTCCTTGTCCAAATAAAAAAACGAGCGCGGCTGATGTGCGGCACCGGTCCAAAAACTCATGTCCGCCAGCGCAACGCGACTACGTACCTTATGCTGGTCTGCGCGTAAAATAGAATGGTTGCGATATTGGGTTATTCACGGAGGAATGGATGCGACGCTGGCTGATCAATGTAGCCAAAAATGAGACGATTCTCATCGTCGCCGCAATACTCGCCCTGATTTCGTGTTTCATTGTGCCGCCGGACGCCGATTACAAAAGCTACATTCACGCCAGCACCATCAGCCAGCTCATCTGCCTGATGATTGTGGTGTGCGGATTCCAGCGTATCGGCGTGTTCCGCATCATCGGTTCGCGATTGCTGGAGAAGGTCAGCACCATGCGCGGACTGGTCATTACGCTTGTCGCTTTGACGTTCTTTTCCGCGATGTTCATCACCAATGACGTTGCGCTGGTCACGTTTGTGCCGTTCGCGGTGGCCGTGCTCATCATGGCTGGGCAAGAGGATAAGACCATCCTCGTGGTCACGCTGATGACCATTGGCGCGAACGTGGGCAGTATGCTCACCCCGATCGGCAACGCGCACAACCTGTATCTCAAAGCCCTGACCGGCATGCCGACCATGGAATTCCTCGGCATCATGGCACCGTATTCCGGCACGGCGGCCGTGTTGCTGGTCATCGTGATTTCCGTGGTGTTTGGCGGCAAACCGGTCGGCGACCTGGGCGACCTCGAAACCGGCGTGCTGGCTCCCGAGCGCAACAAACACCAGCCCGACGAGATTCGTATCACCGGCTACGGCGCCGGTTATGGCGGCTGGCGCACCATCGTCTACTCGCTGCTGTTCATCGTCTGCCTACTGGCCGTCTCCGACGTGATTCCCCTGTGGGTGATGTGCGTGATCGTGGTCGTCGTGTTCCTGTTCACCGATCGGCGCGTATTCAAATACGTGGATTGGGGACTGCCGCTCACCTTCTGCATGTTCTTCATCTTCATCGGCAACATGAAGCGCGTGCCCGAATTCTACGAACTGGCGCGCTCGCTGGTCGGCGGCCATCCGCTGGAGGTGGCGGTCGGCTCCAGCCAGGTCATCAGCAATGTGCCCACCACGATTCTGCTTTCCGGCTTCTGCGACCAATGGCGCGATCTGATCATTGGCACCAATTTGGGCGGCATGGGTACGCTCATCGCCTCGATGGCCTCGCTTATTTCTTACAAGAACGTCGTGCGCCAATACCCGCACAAGAAAGGCCGGTATCTGGCCGTCTACTCCGTCGTCAACGTTCTGTTTTTGGCCGTATTGCTGACCTTGAGCTGGATCATCGAGCCGAGTCTCTGAGCCGCCGTTGTGGGTTGGGCCGGTCTACCGCGCGTATACGGTGGGGGAGCCGGTCAGTCGGCTCATGGCCGACTGCGGGATGTCGTGGATGCGGCCGATGGTGGCATCCAGCGTGGATACGCCGGATACGCCGTCTGTGTTGGCTGTGTTGGCTGCAGAGGTGATGCTGGATACGCCGACTGCGGACGATGATACGGCCGCACCCATCGGCTGACGATAGGCGTTGGAGTTGCGGGCCAGCCGGGCGAGCGCAGGGCGCTGCCTGCGGAACAGATTGATAAACATACCGCATACTCCTTCATCGTTGGCCGGCGGTCTTCTGGCCGCCGTGGTTTCCATCCTGCCCTCCCGTGCTTGTATTCGCTATGGGGGATAGCCCCTATTATTCCCTGAATCTGCACGATTCCCCCTCATCCTTGAGGGTGATTCTAACGGCAAAGGAATCGGCCTAATGGCCGATGTCGATCAGCGCGAAGCCACCAGCGTGACGCTGTACGGCTTGATCTTCATCGCCAGCAATGAAGACGGCGACGGCAATGTGTAAGCCCGACGTTCCGGCACAATCGCCCCCGAAGCCTCGCCGCGGTATCCGATAGTGGTTTTCGCCGTCGGACTGGCGCTTAACGTCGTCACCTCCAAACGCACCGGTCGCGATGGCGAGGCGCCCAGCCCGGCCAGTCCGCGCGCGATTTCCAACGTCACATCCACCGGGGAATCGGAGGTATTGACGATTTTGATGTAACGGCAGGCGTCATCCCCGTCATGCCCGGTGGCACTGACATACAGATGTTTGGCGGGGCGTGACGCGGTCTGCTCGATGGACACGGCATATGTCGTGTCGCCCAGATGCGTGGAAAACAGCCGCTCCACCTCATAATTCACCGTGGGGTTCACATGCGCCGGATTGAGTTCGATAAGATTCTGCGCCCACCCCTTAGCCGGGATATGCGCGAGCAGCGGTGCATAGGAGGTCATGCGCACCACGTCGGAATTGCGCTCGCAACCGGTCAGGAACGCGGCCTCGCCGAGTGCCGACTTCCACGTGTTCGCGCCCTGTTCGGTCTGCGGTTGGCCGGCAAAATAGCCGTTGGCTGAATATTCGCCGAAATAGACGCCGGCGCCGCAACGCGGGTAAGCGTCGAATCGTGACGCTTGGTATGCAAACCATTCGGGGGAGTGGTAAGAATGTTCGTCGACGATAATCGCGTCACCGGTGGCGGAATCATGTGCCCCGGAATCGGTTGCGGCCAACGCTCGCGCATGGTCCCAGCTGCGTTTCATCGTCGGCTGGAAGGGGAACAGTCCGGCGCTCATCACACACAGCATATCCGGGTATCGTTCGTGAATGGCCTCGCTGATCATGTCAAACTTGGCCACGTAGTCAGCCCCGAAGTTTTCGTTGCCCACGCCGATCATGTCCAAGCCGAACGGCTCAGGATGGCCCATATCACGCCGGACCGCGGCCCACGAGCTGGACTCCGGATCGCCATTCGCGAATTCGATGAGGTCCAGGTAGTCCTGAATCACATTGTTGCGGAAGGTGGCCGAATTGATATCCATGTGGCGCGGATCTCGGCCGGGCGACTGGCATGCGATGCCGGCGAACAGAGTAGGCAGCGGCTTGGCCTTGAGGTCCTCGCACAGGCAGAAATATTCGTAGAAACCGATCTGATAGCTCTGCGAATAGCTGGAACCATCCGGCATCTTGAACGACCACATCGAATACTGTTGGCGTCGCGCGGCCAGAGAGCCGACGGTATCCTTCCAGCGATACTCATTGCCGGGCGTCACACCTTCGACGATGCAGCCGCCGGGGAATCGCAGAAACGCTGGATGCAACGCCTGAATGGTCTCCACCAAATCGCGGCGCAGCTTGCCGTAACGCCATTTCGGGTCGCCCGCGCCCCAATAGTCCGCATCCATGAACTGCACCAGATCCAGATCGAACGTGGTGCGTTCGCCGGCGTCAATGGTGATACGCAGCTTGCCGTAATCGGTGTTCAGTCCGGTTACGTCGGCGTTGAACCGGTACCAGCCGTCACGGCCGATGACGATGGCACCATCCGACGAATCCGGACTGATCGAAACGCCGGAATCCTGCGCATCGGCCCCATCGTCCTGCCTCAGACCGGTCTCTTCCGTATCGTCAAGCGGATCGGAGTCCACGATATACGACAATCGAGTGATACTGGTGAGCGGCAGGCCGTACCTATCGACCACGCCGACGGACAGCTCGGCCCGCCCATGAACCGGACGTACCGCGAGACTGACGGAATAGGTGTGGTCGGCGACGATGGAGAACGCGGGCTCGCCCCCGTTGTCGCCGCCTCCGTTATAGCCGAGGTTTTCCAGATATGCAGGGCCGGTTTCGGAAGGAACATCGGACGTGATGCGAGCGTATCGGCTATGTGCGTGAATTGGCGGGGCGGGGCAGTCGGTGGTCACCCGCTGGCCGTGAATCCCGCGTATCTCACTGCCAAGGCCGGCGGCGGAACAGTTGATGAAATCCCAGAAACGCAGGGAATCAGCCTGCGTACGCCACCGTTCGGCACCGGCCATACGCCACGTGTGATGGTCGAGATAAACGCCGTCAAAACTGTAGTTGTTCACCATGTTGGCGTTCAGCCCGCCATCCGCACCATGGTTGATGTCCTCGAAGAACACGCCGTACAGTCGCCCGCTTGTGTGATGGGTGGGGCTTCCCACGCTAATCCGCACCATGGTTTCGATTGTAGAGGGAATGGAGCGGAAAGGTAAACGGAAGAGTTCGCTCACCGTTCATGTTGCGGTCAATCCAAGTCGACTGTTCGCCGGTATACAGCCGGTAACCTCGAAACAGGAATGGAAAATACGGACGACTAGGAGCGCGGCTGTGCAATCCTCGGTGGGAATACGTGAGCGCATCGACCACGTGTATCCGTCGCTGCGTCCGGCGGAGCGCGCCGTAGCCCAGTATATTCGGAATCATATCGAGGAGGCGGCCGACCTGACCGTCGGTCAGATGGCCGACATCGCCCACGTCAGCCAGCCGACGGTGATTCGGTTCGCCCGCAAGCTCGGCTTCGGCGGTTACCGTGAACTGCGGTACGTGTTGCGCAACCCGGCCGCCGAACACAAAGTGACCTTCAATCCGCTGGCCGGATTCGATCTGAATCCGTGGGATGGCGAAGATGAGATTCCCGGTAAAGCGGCCGATGGCGCGAAGGCGCTGATCGACGAGCTGCACAGTGCGTTGGACCCCAAGGCCTATCGCAAGGCGGTCGCCCTACTCGCCGAATCGGAGTTCATCGACATTTTCGGCGTGGAGAATTCGTTGACACCGGCGATGGATCTGTTCACCAAGCTCGGCTACCTGGGACTGACATGCCGTCTCAATACCGACGCTTACCTGCAGCAGATCGGTGCCGGGCACCTGCCCCACGGCGCTGTGGCCGTCGCCTTCTCCCATTCGGGCAGTTCGGCGGATACGGTCAAAGCGTTGCGATTGGCGAAGTCGCATGGCGCGAAAACCATCGCCATAACCAATGCCATCGGCGCGCCGCTGGCCAGCTGGGCCGACGTGACGTTGCTGACGGGTCGTGATTCGCACACGATCTATGGCAATGCGATTTTCTCGCGCGTGGCCGATACCGCGCTCGTGGACATGCTGTACATGGGCGTGATTCTGTCCGGCTATGGTCGGTTCTCCACCGCGCTCGACGAATCCGGTCGCATGATTCGCGACCGCGTATTCGAGAACTGAGCTGCTGCTTTATCGCGCCTTGGGCCGTATTGCTCTGGTCGTTGCTGCTTGGGTTGTTGACGATTTGGTCGTTGTCGCCCTGGTCGCTACCGTCCTGAGGCATGTGCCAGCGAATACGTAGTGGACTTGGCGTGCGTATGACGTTCGATCTTGCCGCTCAACTCCAGCTGGTCCAAGAGCTGCGTCATCTGATCCTTGTTCAGGCCAAGCGCTTTCTGCATGGTTTTACGGCTGAGCTTCACACCGCGGAACGCGAGGAAATTGAGCGTGAACTGTTCCAACGTTTGAGGCGACGGTTCCAGCGTTGCCGTATCAAGCGGGCGGGTACTGGCCTGATCGTCACCGTCCGGGCGTTCGCCGAATCCACTGCCGAGAATCAGCGTCTGCAGTGGCGCGCAGCCGATGATGCGTGCGCCGGCCAAAGCATCTGCGGCGTTATCCGTCATGCGCTGAATCGTGGGGAATGAGTACATTTTGGCATGCTGTGCTTCGTCAGTGGTGCTGGGCGCGGCGGAAGCATCGGCATCGGTCCGATGCGAGGACGCGGCCTCGGCCGATACAGGGATAGGCAGTACCATTGCCACCGAAGTGGGGCCCACGCGCAGTTGCGGACTGACCGCGCTCTGCGCGTAGGCGTCCATAATGCGTTGAATGCCGGTACCGCAGTTCTCGCAGAGGCCCAAATCGGCGAACAATTCAGCCAAACGCGGGGTGCGTGGCTGGCATACGCCGTTGAGTAGATCGTTGATTTCCAAACCATCGGTCAGGCCGCCGAGCGACACGATTTCCAAGCGGGAATCGAAGATATTGATCAGTGTGGGGCCGGAGTACGTGTAATCGCGATGTTCCAGTGCGTTGACCAATGCTTCGCGCAGGGCTATGGCCGGGTATTGGCCGGATTCGTTGATGCCGTTCAGCAGGGCGCTGGCTTGGTCGAGCTGGCGCAGCACCGAGCCGGTGAATGTGTGACGTTCGCGAATGGCGTTTTTGCCATTGCCCTCGAAAATGGTGGCTTTGATAACGAACGGGCATTGGTTGGACAGCAGGGTGGCAAGCGACGATTCGGTGGTGCTGGTGAAGGTGTTGTTGGTGCCGGTGTTGGTGATGCTGCCGGCGGGGACATTACCGGCATCGGCAGAGACGGATGCAGCCATGTTGGTCACAACCGGGCTTTCCCAATCCTTGCCTTCACTGGCAAAACGACCCTGTGCGTATGTGAAAGTGAGCTCACCACTATCGCCTGCGACGGTCTGGCCCGATGCGGCGTGATCTACGTTGCTCTCCGTTGTCCCCATATCGCCGATGGTACCGGTGCAAGCCGACGTTACGCCGAGGTGTTTTACACCCCTACGGCTAGACTTACACGAGTTTGGCCCCGTAGCTCAGCTGGATAGAGCATGTGACTTCTAATCTCAAGGTCGACGGTTCGAGCCCGTCCGGGGTCACGATGTAATAAGCCCTTGGTCCCTCATCGTTTGTGAGGGGCAGGGGCTTTTGAATATTATGCCGGTCTGGGTCCGTCTGGAGCCTGAACTGTCGACCTTGAGATTAGAAGTCACATGCTCATCACCACCATCCGGGAACACCCTTAAGGGGTGCGTCTCCTGCATAACGGCTATACTCTGACTTGAGATGTGCTGAATAATAACCAGCTATCGCGCGTCCGCCAATGGCGACGAACGAGGGAAGAAGGCCCGTGCCACGAGCAATCATCGAGGTAAGAAACCTACGCAAGGAATACCCCGTCGAGGATGAGACGGTGGTGGCGCTTGACCGTGTCAATCTCAGTATCCCGCAAGGCCAGATCTGCTGCATTTTCGGCGAATCCGGCTCCGGCAAATCCACGCTGCTCAACCAGTTGGCCGGCATGGAAAAACCGACGCGCGGCGGCGTGAGAATCGGCGGCGTACCCGTCAGCAAACTCGACGAGCGTGAGCTGGCGGCCTTCCGCCAGAAGCATCTTGGCTTCGTATTCCAGTCGTACAACCTGCTGCCCAATCTGACCGCGCTCGAAAACGTGGCAATGCCGCTGATGTTCCGCGGCGTGCCCAAGGAACAGCGCGAACGTGCGGCGCGTGGCGTACTCAAACGAGTCGGGCTCGGCCATCGTCTCAGCCATTACCCGCGCCAGATGTCGGGAGGCCAACAGCAGCGCGTCGGCATCGCCCGGGCGTTTGTGACCAAGCCCGAGGTGGTGTTCGCCGATGAGCCGACCGGCAACCTTGACTCTAAAACCAAAACCGAGGTCATGACGATGATCTGTGCATTCGCCCATGACTTCAACCAGACCATCGTGCTGGTCACACACGATCCGCAGATGGCTTCATACGCCGACCGCATCGTCACCTTGCTCGATGGCCGCATCACCAGCGATCGGCTCAACACCGACCTTTCCCGCCCAACTGTTCCGTCCACGCCGTCCGCCCCAACCACACCAACTACACCGTCCACGCCGTCCGCCCATAGAACCCAAGGAACTGACCGATGAAGCACCTCTCCCACCACACCATCGCCATCATCGTCGCGTTGCTCTCCACGCTGTCACTGGCACTTGCCGTCATCTCCCTTCCGCATCAGGCGTACGCGGTCGACGGCACAGACGGCACAAGCGGCACGAACAGTACGTCTCAGGGAAGCGACGGCGATTCCGCGCCGATCGCCGGACCGGTGCCCAACATCATCATCACCAACTTCGCGTATGGAGGTGATTCCGTGGCCGCCGGATCCAAATTCAATCTCGACTTCACCTTCCAGAACAAGGGGCAGGTGGCGGTGACGAACATGGTCGTCACCGTGGACGGCGGCGAGAGCTTCGCCATCGCGGGAGGCACGAACACGTTCTACGTCGACGCGCTGTGGGCCGGTTACGCCATGACGCAAAGTGTGCCGATGCAGGCGCTCGCCTCCGCGAAAAGCGGTGCCCAGTCCGTGACCGTGAACTTCCGATACGAGTATGTGGACGCCAGCGCCCGCTCCTCAAGCCAGTCTGACGTCAAGATTTCCGTGCCGATCAGTCAGCCTGACCGGTTCGAAATCAGTGATCCCGTAGTGCCCGACCAGGTGATCGCCGGCCAGGAAAACACGGTCACGATGGAATATGTGAACAAGGGCAAAGGCGATATCGCCAACGTCGAGGCCACGATGGAGGGCGAAGGTTTCGATGCCACGATGAAAACCCAGTACGTGGGCAATGTGGCTTCCGGCGCCACCGGCACGATTGGTTACGCCTTTACGCCGCACGCGTCAGGCGAGCTGAAGACCACGCTCAAAGTCACGTACGAGGATTCCGACGGACAGACCAAGACCAAGGAATTCCCGCTCACCATACCCGTAACCGATATGCAGCCGATGGATGATTCCGGCATGGCCGATCCGAACATGGACCAGAACGCCAATCAGGGATTGCCGGTGCTGGTGTATGTGGTCATCGTCGTGATCGCCGTGGTCATTATCGTGGTGATTGTGCTGCTGGTGCGTCGCCGGCGCAAGCAGAAGGCCAAGAAGAACGATATTGATGAGGACTGGGATGATTGGTCCGAAGGCAAGGATGATAAGACCGATACCGGCGTGACGGATGGTGCTGCGGCAGACACCGCTCCTATCACACCAGTCACCCCAGCCTCATCAGTCGCACCAGCCGGCTCATCCCACAAGGCCTGAAAGGCCCGACCATGCGATTCGGCGACATACTGCGGCTCTGCAGACAAAACCTATGGCGGCGTAAATCCCGTACGATTCTGACCGTGCTGGGCGTTATCGTCGGCTGCTGCTCGATCGTGCTCATGGTCTCTTTGGGCCAAGGCATTAACGAGCAGAACGAGAAGATGCTCAAATCGATGGGCGATCTGTCCATCGTCACCGTGTACACCAACGGTTATGCCGGTCCGATGGGCGGTGGCGGTTCGTCCGAGATGGGCGATACCAAGCTCGACGACAAGGCCGTGGAATCCTTCCGCGCGATGAGCGGCGTATCCGGCGTGACGCCGATGATGAACTTCCCTTATAACGTGACGGCCAGAGCCGGCGCGGGCGGCCGTTACCTCTACGATTACGTGCAGATCATGGGCATCGACATGACCCAGTTCGACCAGATGGGCTACAAGCTCGTCGGTGGCGAGAAGCCGGTCAAAAAGGATCAGGTGCTTGCCGGCGAATGGTTCGCCTATGGTTTCATGGACACCCTGAAGAACGGCGAACAACGCACCAGCACACGCGGCGGTCAGTATTCCTCATGCACGTTTGACCAGACCACCGGCCAGTGCGAGGAAGACCAGGACGAGGATCCGTTCTTCGATCCGCTCGCCACGCAAATCAGTCTGACCACCGGCACCAATTATCAGGGCGACCAGTACACCATGAACATGTACGGCGGCGGTGGCGGCGGCACAGGCGGCGCGGGCGGCGGTGGCGGCGCGGGCGGCGCAAGCGGCAGCGCCGCGGGTCAGTCGGAAAACGTCACCCTCGATGTGCGGGCTTCCGGCATTGTGGCGGGCGGACGAAACAAGGGCTATGCCACCTCCGACGGTCTGGTCATGGATTTGCAGGCGTTGAAGGAACTGGCCGCCAAAGTCGATCCAGCCGCCGCCAAAAAAGCCACCGCCTATGATCAAGTGCTGGTCAAGGCCGCCGACCTCAAGTCCGTGCCCGAAGTCGAATCACAGATCAAAGCGTTGGGCTACGAGACCTCCTCCTATGAAGACATGCGTAAGTCGTTGGAAGAACAGTCGCGCGCGATTCAGCTGATTCTGGGCGGTATCGGTGCGGTTTCGCTGTTGGTTGCGGCCATCGGCATCGCCAACACAATGGTTATGTCCGTAACCGAGCGCACGCGCGAGATCGGCATTATGAAGGCGCTTGGCTGCTACGTTCGTGACATTCGCGTCATGTTTCTTGCGGAGGCCGGCGCGATCGGATTCTTCGGCGGATTGATCGGCTGCGTGCTGAGCGGACTGATATCGCTGGGCATCAACGTTGTCGGCGCGTTGTATGCGGGCGGCATGAGCGGCGGCATGTCTGGCGGTATGGTCAGCGGTGCCGGCGGGGGCTCCGGCGACGGTACCGGTGGCGGAACATCTATCTGGACCATACTCTGGCAGGCGATAGTTGGTGGCGAGAATGTGACCCGTTATTCGGTGATTCCGTGGTGGCTGTTCCTGTTCGCCGTGCTGTTTTCCACGCTGATCGGCTTGCTATTCGGCTTCGGCCCGGCCAATAAAGCCGTTAAAATCCCGGCCCTAGACGCCATCAAAAACAACGAGTGATCGCCTCTGTCACCTGCTCCACCGTTAGTCCATAACGTTCGTTCAGTTCGCCCAGCGACACGCGGTCGGTAAATTCCTTGGCTGCGCCGAAGTTCAGCACACGAGGATTACGGCTGCCGTCCGAGACATGATGATTCGCATAGTATGCGGTCACTTTCTCGCCCCAGCCGCCTTCAAGCTGCCCGTCTTCAAGGGTGATGACCTGCTGGTGGCCATCACGCAACGACTCCAGTACGTCTGAATCCAGCGACGTGCACTGGCGCGGGTCGATAACCGTTGCCGTGATGCCATAATCGTCAGACAATGCGGCGGCCGTCTGCTCCGCCAACGGATACGCATTGCCCAGTCCGATGATCGCGACTTGCGAGCCCGTCTGATTGACCCGCCAATCCAGCATGTGACGCGCACCGGCATGCTGAGCCGTTACGCTAACGGTCCCGCGGACTGTTGCGGCAGATATGCCCCCGCTGGCGGAGCTGGCGGAGGCTGGCAGCGAAGCTGACTGGGGGCGGTCAGCAATCTGCCCACCCGTCACCGGCAGCAGCGTCGCATCCCGTTCCGCCGCCAGAATCGCCTCGCCCGGCACTCGAATCACCACCGGACCAGCAGGGGCGTCCGCCGAACCGGCCGGCGCGGTAGCCCATGCCAGATCAGCCAGATAGTCGCGAGCCGAAGTCGGCACCAGCATCGTAGCCCCTGGAATATTGGAGAACATCGTCACGTCATACGCGCCGGAATGCGTATTGTCCGAACCGGACAGGCCGCCCAGAAAATCAAGTACCGTGACTCGCGAACGGTTCAGGCTCATCTCCTGGAAGAACTGGTCGTACGCGCGCTGGAAGAAGGACGCCGTGGTGGCCACCACCGGCGTGCCACCCGCCCGTGCGATGCCGGCAGCGTACGCCACGGCATGCGATTCGGTGATGCCCGTGTCTACATAATGTGCGCCCGCGCGCTCTCGGAACTCATGGGTGATGCCGTTCGAGCCCGGCGTGGCGGGGGAGATGACCACGAGTCCCGGCTCGGCGGCGAAACGCGGTTCGAGTGCGGCCATCGCCATTTTGCCGTAATGCTTGCGCGGATCGTCCGGCTTGCCGATTGCGGCATCTGGATTCTGCCAATGCGAGGCCTCGCACTGGCCCTCATGCGGTTCATGATCGGACAGGTTGCAGTGATCCGAATGCCACGGCTCGCTGTGGTTCACGTTATCGGTGGGATGCACGCCGGTGGGGGAGTCGAACGAAACCGGTGAGGCCGAGGCGGTTTGCCGATCTGCGTGAGTCTCCTCACCGTCATATCCTGCGCCCTTCAGCGTATGAATATGGACCACCACCGGATGATCGATATCGCGCACTTCCTCGAAAGCTGCGACCAGCGCGGAAACATCGTTGCCGGCCTCCACATACCGATAATCCAAGCCAAACGCGTTGAACAGATTCGGCTGGGCGGTGCCACCGGACGCGCGCAGGCGGGCGAGCGGACCGTACATGCCACCGAAATCGCCGGCAATCGACATCTCATTGTCGTTGAACACAATGATGAGATTGCCGCCCTGCTCAGCCGCGTTGTTCAGTCCTTCAAACGCCACGCCCGAACTCAGCGAACCATCGCCGATCACGGCGATCACATTGCCGATGCCGCTGTTCGGGCCTTCCATATCGCGGGTTTTCACCAAACCGCAAGCCAATGAAATCGAGGTACCGGTGTGACCGAGCACGAACTGGTCGTGTTTGCTTTCGTCCGGATTGGTGAAGCCGGTCACCTCGCTGAAACGGTCCGGGTCCAGATAGGCGGCGGCGCGGCCCGTGAGCATTTTATGCACGTAGCTTTGGTGGGATACATCGAACACGATGCGGTCACGCGGCGAATCGAATACGCGGTGCAGGGCCACCGTGGCCTCCACCATGCCCAGATTGGAGCCGATATGACCGCCGTGTTGGTGGCCATATGCCAGCAGCGTGGTGCGAATCTCACGGCAGAGTTCGGCGAGCTCGTTGGGGGCAAGGGCCTTGACATCGGCCGGGCTGGCAATGCGGCTCAGCAGATGGGAGTCGTCGCCATGGGAAGGGGTAATGCTCGGGGGTATGTCGTGAAGGCGTGCGGTCCTCTCGGCAGCGCCGGAGACGGCGAAGGAATCGCTTGAATCAAATCCGTTTCCTGACGCGCTGCGCATACCCTCGAATCTCCCTTCGCTAGTCTTTCCGAAGTTGAATGCTAACGCCCGGCATTGTCCGAGGTCCACATGACGAAGCAATGCCCCCAACATCTCCGTAAATGGGTGATTCGTTCGCTGCGCGATGTGGGACAATGAATGCGGTAATTCCTTTTGATACCAAGGAGCGCGCAATGAAGGCCGTATACGCATCCACCGTCAACCATGCCGATCCGCTTGCCGCGTTGGCAGTGGGCGAGCAGTCCGAACCCCAGGCCCGCCCGTTCTGGTCGACCGTTTCGGTGCGCGCGGTGACCGTAAACCATCACGACGTCTGGTCGCTACAGGGTGTGGGTCTCGCCGCCGAACAGACGCCGATGATCCTGGGCACCGATGCCGTGGGCATTCTGGACGAGGACATCCCCGGCAAGCATGGGCTCAAGGCCGGCAGCGAAGTGGTGCTGTACACGTTCGTCGGCACCGATGGCGCGGGCGTGGCCCCGGGCGAGCGCCGCACGATCCTCTCCGAGAAATACCCCGGCACGATGGCTGAGAAGACTTCCGTGCCGTCCGCCAACGTGTTCGCCAAGCCCGCAAGCCTCACCACGGCTGAGGCGGCCGCACTCGGCACCAGCTGGCTGACCGCCTACTCGCTGTTGTTCGATGCCGCCGGCATCAAGCCGGGCGACTCCGTGCTCATTCAGGGCGCGGGCGGCGGCGTGTCCACTGCGGCCATCCAGCTCGCCCATGCCGCCGGTCTGGAAGTGTTCGTCACCTCGCGTGACGCGGACAAGCGCTCCAAGGCGCTGAAACTTGGCGCGAACGCCGCGCTGGAGACCGGTGCGCGGTTGCCGCGCAAGGTCGATGCGGTGATCGAGTCCGTGGGGGCGGCCACATGGGGCCATTCGGTGCGGTCGGTGCGTCCCGGCGGCACCATCGCCATCTGCGGCGCCACCACCGGCGACCAGCCCGGTGCGGAGCTCACGCGACTGTTCTTCCAGGACATTCGCGTGCAGGGCTGCACCATGGGTTCGCGCGAGGATTTCGCCCGGCTGCTGCGCTTCGTGGAGCACGCCGACCTGCATCCGGTGATCGATTCCGTGGTCAGCGGGTTGGACGCCGCCCCCGAGGCGTTCGCCAGAATGATCGCCGGCGACATGTTCGGCAAGATCGTTATTGAGCTGTAAGCCTCACAGAATTATGTATTGAGAACGATTCGCTGCGTGGCTTAACTCCGCTATCAGGAGTACAGTGGGCCTTATTCTCAATAACTAGGGAGTAAATGATAATGGCAAATGAATCCAAGCCCGAAGTCGCAGTGGTCATGGGATCGGCCAGCGACTGGGAGACCATGAAGCGCGCCTGCGATATTCTCGACCAGTTCGGCGTCGCCTACTACAAGCAGGTCATCTCCGCGCACCGCACGCCCGAGCTCATGGCCGAGTTCGCGCACAACGCCCGCGCCAATGGCCTGAAGGTCATTATCGCCGGTGCCGGCGGTGCCGCCCACCTGCCGGGCATGATCGCCGCGCAGACCACACTGCCCGTGATCGGCGTGCCCGTGCGCTCCCACGCCCTGTCCGGCTGGGATTCGCTGCTGTCCATCGTGCAGATGCCCGGCGGCATTCCGGTGGCCACCACCGCCGTCGGCAACTCCGGTGCCACCAACGCCGGCCTGCTCGCCGTGCAGATGCTCTCCGCCTTCGAGCCGGAACTGGCCGACAAGCTTGAGGATTACCGTAACGAACTGAAGGAAAAGGTGGCCGAATCCAATGCCCAGCTTGTCTGAAGAAACGGGCGGCCGCGTCTCCATGCTGATGCCGGGCTCGACCATCGGCATCATCGGCGGCGGCCAGCTCGGCCGCATGATGGCTCTGTCCGCCCGCTACATGGGCTTCCGCGTCGGCGTGCTTGACCCAACGCCGAACTGCCCGACCGGTCAGGTGGCCGACTTCCAGATCACCGCCGAGTACGATGACAAAACCGCCATCCATGATCTGGCCGTGCAGTCCGACGTGCTCACCTACGAGTTCGAGAACGTGGACGCCGGCGCCATCGACGAGGTGCGCGGCATCACCGCCACCCCGCAGGGCACCGACTTGCTGCGCGTGACCCAGCACCGCGTGCGCGAGAAGCAGTTCATCAACGACCACGGCACCGCCACCGCACCGTGGCGCGCTGTCAACAACTTCGATGAGCTTGACGCCGCATTGGGTGATATTCATTATCCGGCCGTGCTGAAGACCGTGTCCGGCGGCTACGACGGCCACGGTCAGCTCGTGCTGCGTTCCGACGCCGACTTGGAGAAGATCCGCTCCCGCTCCGACCGTGGTGGTGGCTTCCCGCCGAGCATCCTGGAAGGCTTCGTCGACTTCGCATTCGAGGCTTCGATTCTGGTCTCCGGCAACGGCAAGGACTTCGTCACCTTCCCGATTGTGCGTAACGAGCACCGCAACAACATCCTGCATATGACCATCGCCCCCGCCGAGGTGTCCGAACATGTGGCTCGCGAAGCGCATGAACTGGCGATTCGCCTGGCCAAGGGCTTCGAACTGGCTGGCACGCTGGCCATCGAACTGTTCATCACCAAGGACGATCAGGTCATCGTCAACGAGCTCGCCCCGCGCCCGCACAACTCCGGCCACTACACCATCGAGGCCTGCTCGATGGACCAGTTCGACGCCCACATCCGCGGCATCGCCGGCTGGCCTCTGCCCAAGCCCAAGCTGCTCTCGCCGGCCGTGATGGTCAACGTACTTGGCCAGCATGTGGAACCGACGCGCGCGCTGATCGCCACCCACCCGGAGTGGAATGTGCACGACTACGGCAAGGCCGAAGTGCGCCACGACCGCAAGATGGGCCACATCACCGTGCTCACCGACGACCCGGCCAAGACGGTCGCTGACCTTGAGGCCACCGGCTGCTGGGACGACCTGAAAAAGAAGGCGTGACCTTACCGATGGTTGAACATATCGAACGCCAGACCAAGCAGAAGGACGCGATTCGCGCCGCCTTGGCCGACTGCGAGGAGTTCATCTCCGCTCAGGACCTGCACCGCAGGCTGGAGGACGAAGGCTCGAAAATCGGCTTGGCCACCGTATACCGCCAGCTCAACGCCTTGGCCGATGCCGGTGCCGCCGACACGATCCGCCTGGACGGCCAGCAGCTGTTCCGCCTATGCGGCGACGACGGACATCACCACCACTTGGTGTGCAGGCGGTGCGGCAAAACCGTGGAAATCGACCCGCCCAGCGAGGCTTGGCTGCGCAAAGTGGCCGACGGCCACGGCTTCACCGTTGAATCCCACACCTTGGAGGTCTTCGGACTGTGCTCTGATTGCCAAAAGGAGCAGAAAGCGCAGAAGGCTCAGAAAGCAGTGAGCGAATAACAAATGGGATCGGCTTCAAAGCCGATCCCATTTGTTATTCCGCTGCTATTCCACTGACTTCAGCGCGCCGAGCATGCTGTTTCTTTGAGGTCGTGTTCTGCACGATGCCTTTCACGCCGTCCAGCTTCATGAGCTTGGCGCTGCGCGACTCCACATTGGAGGTCTCGTGGTTCTTGAGCCGCACCATATAGGCGTTCGACTGGTGCTGCTCGCCGAACACGTGCTTATAGCCACCCGAAGTCATGAACATGAAATGCCCGAAGTAGGGAAGCCGGCTTGTCACGCAGCTTGCGTTTGGCCGCTACCCAGGCCGGTACCACGGTGCTCGCCCAGGCCAGCAGGAACGCCGCCAGGGTGATGGCAGGGTGGAACGCCAGCATGACACGCCGATGTAAATGCAAATGATAATAATTCTCAATACATGTTATTCTGTCGTGTTGGTGGCTGGGCGATGATGCAGCAACAGCAGCATCGCCCAGCCGTTCGGCTAATTAGAGAGGAAAACCCAATCATGTCCATCATGTCCAACGCCAAGCGCGCGCTCGCCATCGCGGCCGCCGCGGCGACCCTGCTCTCGATGGCCGCCTGCGGTTCCAGCAACGCCGCCAGCGGCAAGTCCGATTCCAGCGGCGCCGCGTCTTCCGGCAAGATCGAGGTCGTCGCCTCCATCAACCAGTGGGGTTCCGTGGCCGAAGACCTCGGCGGCAGCAACGTCGAAGTCACCAACATCATGACCAAGACCAACGTCGAGGCGCACGATTACGAGCCCACCAGCCAGGATGTCGCCAAGTTCGGCACCGCCAAGGTAGCCGTAGTCAACGGCGCCGATTACGACCCGTGGGCCACCAAGGCCGCCCAGCCGACCAAGGCCACGCTGGTCACCGCCGCCGAAACCGCCGGCATCAAGGAAGGCGACAACCCGCACGTCTGGTTCTCCGCCAAGGTGCGTTCCAACACCGCCGACGCCATCACCGCCGCCTACCAGAAGGCCGACCCGAGCCACAAGGACGACTACGCCAAGCTCAACAAAGAATGGCACGCCAAGGAAGACCAGCTTGAGTCCAAGATCAAGGAGACTTCCGCCAAGACCGAGGGCCTGCCGTACGCCGCCACCGAATCCGTGGCCTGGTACCTGGCCGACGACCTCAAGATGACCGACGCCACTCCGAAGGGCTACGCCCAGGCCTCCGCCAACGAGAGCGAGCCGACCCCGGCCGACATCAAGGACTTCCAGGACACCCTGAAGGCCGGCTTCATCAAGATGTTCGTCTTCAACAGCCAGGAAGCAAACTCCACTACTGACCAGATCACCGGTGCCGCCAAGGACGCCAACGTGCCGATCGTGGAGCTCGCCGAGCAGATGCCGAAGCAGTACACCAACCTGCTCGACTGGATGAGCGCACTGGTCGACCAGTTCGCCGCCGCCGTGAAGTAATGCGGCAGTAGCCGTCAATCCGCAACAGCGATAAGGGGAATAATCAAGTCAGATAGCGAGGCGTTGTCTAGGGGAGAACAGAACACTTCGCTATCAGGGATAGGCTCCTTATATATCAGGGTGCTTCGGGGATGTCCCGAGGCACCCTTTGCGTTAGGGTGAATAGTTAGGAAACGGTAAGAAAAATAGTGGAACTATGGATTTTCCAAGGTTCAGCGGCAACAATATGCCCTTGAAAAGTCACATACGGAAACAGGCGAATGAGCGAGAACACTAGTAATACCACCACAGTGAAACCCCATTTCAAGCTTTGGGCCAAAAAGGTCGAAGCCAATGAAGTCGCGCCCCAACACCCCCACAAGCCCTTCCCCGGCTGGGTGTACGGCGTGCTCTTCGTTATCTTCGACATCATTGTCGTGACGGCGCTCGAAGTGGGCGTTTCGTCCAGCTCCACCCGTGTGCAGCTGTCCAGTCCGACCGTCGGATTCGGCTTCGTGAGCAAGATGTGGACCGACGGCAATTTCGTATTCGTGCTCAACGTGATACTTGTCGCGTTGCTGTACCTCATGTTGCTGATGCTGTTCAACCGGTTCTGGACGGCAAGCATCGTGATTCTCGCGGTCGGAATCATCGTGGCCGCCATCGAACATTTCAAGGTCGAGATCCGTTACGAGGCCATTCTGCCCGCCGATCTAGGCTTCCTTGGCTCGAACACCGGCAACATGCTCACCTTCATTCCGGCCGGTGCGCATGTGACCATCCTCGTGGCACTCGGCGCGTTCGCCGTACTGCTCGCGCTGATTCTGGTGCTGCGTCATTTCGATGGGCGCAAAGGTCGCATGATTCGTACGGATAACCTGAGCCTGAACCTCACCTCCCGTCTGATTCTTCTGCTGCTGCCGATTCTGGTGTTCGCGTTGTACTGCATTCATGTGAGCACCACCGATTCGCTGGCCAACAAGTTCTCCCGCGCCTTGGGAGACACGCCATCCATGTGGGATTCCGTGTATGACGCGCAGCGCAATGGTCCGCTCGTGGCCTTCACCCGCCAGCTCACCCCGAAGATCATGGACAAGCCGAGCAACTACTCCGAGGAGACCATGAAGAAGGTCGCCGCTCGCTATCAGAAGGAAGCGGAGACAATCAACGCCTCCCGCACCAACAACCTCACTGATTCGACAGTGGTGTACGTGTTGTCCGAATCCTTCTCTGACCCGAGCCGCGTGCCGGGACTGAAGACCAATAAGGATTCGATGCCCAACATCCGCAAGATCAAGGCGGGCACCACCTCCGGCCTGATGCTCTCCTCCGGCTACGGCGGAGGTACGGCCAATCTCGAATACATGGGACTTTCCGGCCTGAGCATGGCCAATTTCGAGTCCTCCCTGTCCAGCCCGTACCAGCAGCTGGTCCCGAGCCAGCATTGGACTCCCACCATCAACCAGCTGTGGGGCGCGCCCGTCAACTCGCTCGGCTACCACCCGTACGAATCCAGCATGTACTCGCGTGCCACGAACTACAAGAAGTTCGGCTTCTCGCACTTCTACACGTTGACCGGTCCGGACGTGATCAAGTATCAGGACAAGATCGACGAGTCGCCGTACGTCTCTGATAAGTCTTCCTATGATTCTGCGTTGGAAGGCATCAAGTCCGGCAAGACGAACAAGTTCATTCAGATCATTACCATGCAGAATCACATGCCCTACCACGAGTGGTATGAGAATAACGACTACACCGCCGAATCCACCACGGGTACGCTGCTGGGTGATGATGAACAGCAGTCGATTGAGACCTATCAAAAGGGTGTGGAGATTACCGATCAGGCCACTCAGGAGTTCCTGAATGAACTGGATGCGCTGGATAAGCCCGTCACCGTGGTGTTCTATGGCGACCACTTGCCGGGCATCTACTCGTCCGCCAGCGAGGATGACAACAACTCCTTGGCCCTGCACCTGACCGATTACTTCATCTGGTCGAATAAGGCTTCCAGCTCCCAAGGCAATAAGGCAAGCGATGCAGCCTACTCCTCGCCGAACTTCTTCGTGGCGCAGGCCGCCGATCACATGAACGCCAAGGTCAGCCCGTATCTGGCGTTCCTGACCGAAATGCATTCCAAGATCGCCGCCATGGAACCGCCTGTGGTCAACAAGATCCAAGGCTGGGATCGT
>OBZI01000440.1_pt1 | contig 19929 bp, 15 predicted proteins | sample 1476911 | NCBI WGS metagenome assembly OBZI01 (sample SAMEA2580238, study PRJEB22360) | human gut metagenome | biome: human gut; feature: human-associated habitat; material: faeces | place: Denmark | collected 2008/2010 | reverse complement strand
ATGGTCTTGGCATCCGGGGTGGCTTCCTTGGAAGCGGCGGGAGTGGTGGAAGCATCGATTTCCGGTAGTTCCGGAGTGCTCAGGGCCTCCACATTCCATGCCTTGCCGGAAGGTGCCAGCGCGAAGGTATCTTCGCCGATCGGCATCGGAGCCAGGAACTCCTCGGATGCGGAGCCGCCCATCGGGCCGGACATGGCGAACACAGGTACGTACTTCAGGTCAAGACGCTGGAAGATACGCTCGTAAGCGCCGCGCTCGTCATAGTAGGCCTTGCGCATGCCTTCTTCATCGATGGTGAAGGAGTAGGCGTCCTTCATGACGAATTCACGACCACGGATCAGGCCGGCGCGCGGACGGAACTCGTCGCGGTACTTGGTCTGGATCTGGTACAGGGTGACGGGCAGGTCCTTGTAAGAGGAGTACATGTCCTTGACCAGAAGGGTGAACATCTCCTCGTGGGTGGGGGCCAGCAGGTAATCGGCCTCGTGGCGATCCTTCAAACGGAAGATGTTATCGCCGTACTCCTCCCAGCGATGGGTGGCCTCGTAGGGTTCGCGCGGCAGCAGGGCCGGGAAGTGCACTTCCTGGGCGCCGATGCCGTTGATCTCCTCGCGGATGATGGCCTCGATCTTGTTCAGCACGCGCAGACCGAGCGGCAGCCAGGTCCAGATACCGGGTGCGGCCTTGCGGATATAGCCGGCGCGCTGCAGCAGCTTGGCTGAATCGACATCGGCATCAGCGGGGTCCTCGCGCAGGGTGCGCAGGAACATGGTTGACATACGAAGGGTATTGGAAGTCATAGGTTTAAAGATATTCGCGTGAACCGACAAGCCTGCATATGTCGGCTGCTCAACCTTCCGCGCTGTACCAACGCACAGGAATCACGGATAACTCATGCAGGATTCATCATCTTGGTTTTCAGCCCTCGCCATGCGCCAATGAAATGGCAATGAAGGGGCAGGGGCATACAATGGCGCAACCGCAATATTCTCCATTCCAGCCACAACCTGAGCCGGAACATCCGCCGATAAACAGTCAGACACAGCCGTCGCCATATTTTTCACCGCAGACGCAATTGGCACAACAATCAGTGCCGCAATCCGCGCCGCAACCTCTGCCGCCAACCGCGCAAGGGCCATTCCCGCAGCGGCCATCACAGCTAAATCAGCCAAATCAACCCAAGCATTCCAGCATTCAAAATTAGCATTCACCCTTCTTGATAAGCTTGTGATCATCACCATCGCACCCGAACAATAGCTGGGAATTAGCATTCACCCTTCTTGATAAGCTTGCACCAAACCTCTTGGAACACATCGACGAGCTGGGAATTAGCATTCACCCTTCTTGATAAGCTTGATCTTGAAATACTTGCGTTGCACGTCCTGCTGGGAATTAGCATTCACCCTTCTTGATAAGCTTGGTTTGCAGGAACGGAATCTGCACTTCTAGCTGGGAATTAGCATTCACCCTTCTTGATAAGCTTGTCACGCCGCCGCCGCTCACAGTCCCATGAGCTGGGAATTAGCATTCACCCTTCTTGATAAGCTTGTACTGCGACCAATGCGGCACGGAAACCAGCTGGGAATTAGCATTCACCCTTCTTGATAAGCTTGAATCAGGTTTGATACGGTTCCCCTCAACAGCTGGGAATTAGCATTCACCCTTCTTGATAAGCTTGGTTCGCCAACATGCCATGCCACGTGCGACGCTGGGAATTAGCATTCACCCTTCTTGATAAGCTTGAGCCGCGATAACAAGATTCTTCGCCGCGTGCTGGGAATTAGCATTCACCCTTCTTGATAAGCTTGCGACAGCTGGATGCAGAACGGAGGCAAGGCTGGGAATTAGCATTCACCCTTCTTGATAAGCTTGAGTTGTTCCCAGTTGTTCCCGGAACAACGCTGGGAATTAGCATTCACCCTTCTTGATAAGCTTGTGAAGGCCCGCAAGGAGGAGTTGCAGGAGCTGGGAATTAGCATTCACCCTTCTTGATAAGCTTGATACCCGGGATATTCGCGTTGCAATCGGTGCTGGGAATTAGCATTCACCCTTCTTGATAAGCTTGGGCATCACACTCACCCCACTGGGGAACGGCTGGGAATTAGCATTCACCCTTCTTGATAAGCTTGAGAAACCGAGGTACAGAGATGGACGACGAGCTGGGAATTAGCATTCACCCTTCTTGATAAGCTTGGACATGAATATCAGGACAATAATACTGTGCTGGGAATTAGCATTCACCCTTCTTGATAAGCTTGAGGCCGGATGGCAGGAGGCGCTCGACCTGCTGGGAATTAGCATTCACCCTTCTTGATAAGCTTGTTCTGCGCCGGACGCCCAACACCACCAAGCTGGGAATTAGCATTCACCCTTCTTGATAAGCTTGTACAAGGTCAAGGACCCCATCATGTACGGCTGGGAATTAGCATTCACCCTTCTTGATAAGCTTGAAACCGCGAAGAGGCCACGATGAATACGGCTGGGAATTAGCATTCACCCTTCTTGATAAGCTTGTCGACGCCAAGGGGCAGCAACTGGGAGAGCTGGGAATTAGCATTCACCCTTCTTGATAAGCTTGATTGAAAACTATTATGACCGATTACAACGCTGGGAATTAGCATTCACCCTTCTTGATAAGCTTGACCAGACACGCAACCCTACCGGCCTCGGGCTGGGAATTAGCATTCACCCTTCTTGATAAGCTTGAATCTAATGTGCTTTTTGAGCGTAAACAGCTGGGAATTAGCATTCACCCTTCTTGATAAGCTTGCCACTGATGAAAGACACGGACAAGCTCACGCTGGGAATTAGCATTCACCCTTCTTGATAAGCTTGGATGATTTGCGACTCTTCATCATGAGGCGCTGGGAATTAGCATTCACCCTTCTTGATAAGCTTGCGCCGCTGGAAATCAGGTCGCGGGCCTCGCTGGGAATTAGCATTCACCCTTCTTGATAAGCTTGCCAGACACGCTGATAATACGTTGCATGTGCTGGGAATTAGCATTCACCCTTCTTGATAAGCTTGGGAAAGACAATCAACACATGGAAGCGCAGCTGGGAATTAGCATTCACCCTTCTTGATAAGCTTGTTCAACGCTTGAAGCTGGCCGACCAATAGCTGGGAATTAGCATTCACCCTTCTTGATAAGCTTGTTTTCGATGATTGATGTGATTTCAGTCAGGCTGGGAATTAGCATTCACCCTTCTTGATAAGCTTGATGATGATTTCATCCATGCAAATGTTCCGCTGGGAATTAGCATTCACCCTTCTTGATAAGCTTGTGGAACGCAGACGGTCGTTTAACATTTTGCTGGGAATTAGCATTCACCCTTCTTGATAAGCTTGTATCCGATATTGCATGTATTCATGTTCTGCTGGGAATTAGCATTCACCCTTCTTGATAAGCTTGGCTTCTGGCCGCACAAGCGAGAGAAGGCGCTGGGAATTAGCATTCACCCTTCTTGATAAGCTTGCGGTACACATTGCCGCGTCCCATGTCATGCTGGGAATTAGCATTCACCCTTCTTGATAAGCTTGCGAAGCTCAACGGCAAGGCCGCGGGATCGCTGGGAATTAGCATTCACCCTTCTTGATAAGCTTGTCAAACGAGGAATGAGCAAAACCAACATGCTGGGAATTAGCATTCACCCTTCTTGATAAGCTTGACAGACGGCGCAACACTATTGACGGATGAGCTGGGAATTAGCATTCACCCTTCTTGATAAGCTTGATAGCCTATCAAGAAGGGCTATTTTTCAATCTTTTCAGACTCTCCTACGTTCAAAAAAGCGTGAGAAAGTCAGGCGTTTCTTCCTCAATCTCACGTTTTCCAGAAGAAAATCGGGCCGCCGTGGACCACTGATGATCGCTAATATGCAAAATTCTAACTAAGCCATTAGCTGGCAGATTGTCTTTAATCATTTTGACCGTCGCCCTATTACCCGATTGCGTAGGCGTATACCGCACATATACGGAATACTGCACCATTCCATATCCCATGTCGAGCAACATATTTCTAAAGACAGTTGCAGCATGCCGTTGCCGTTTTGTCTTGACCGGCAAATCAAACATCACCAAGCACCACATGCCGCCACTGTCCTCATCGCGTTTCATGACTCGCCTACATATTCGGGAACCTGCAACCTGTCGATTTTGCCTTCGCAATATAAACCAAATTGCTGCGCAAAATCATTCAATGAGCTCGGTATAGTCAAACCGGAACCGTTGAATTGTTGATTCACAGCATCTACCAAATGCTTCTTTACTGCCTTCTCCTGCAACGAGTCTTCATCATTCAGCAGTGAGACTCTGTAATCCACTGCCGGCCTATATACCTCCAACAGATCATCTGCAAGACAGAAATAATTGCCGCGCCCGTGATGATTCACGCCTAAAGATGGAATTAATCCTGCTGCTATCACCGCTTTAACCGCGAATCCTCGCAGCACCATATAGGCATAATCCAACTGCGCATTCCGACCATAACCCTGCCCCGGAATCCTTCTGAATTTCTCATCTTGAGGAAACATTCGCCTCCAATATTCACGTGCAGCATGACCTTCGCAATTGGAAGGATCACCCGAACGAACAGAGGCTGCAATACCTCGTAGCAAGCCTCCACCTTCGAGTTTTGATGAATCGAGGCAAGCAGCTTGTCCACGAATCTTCATCTGTACAATACGCGCCCACGCACTTTTCTTGCGAGGAAGAGACATGTTCGACTGCGCCAATTGCCGCGTGGTAACTGTGGTAGGCATGTCAGTCCATGCATGCAGCGCAGCGTCAGGAACACCACGCCAATCGCAGAGCATGACTGACACGCCATACCGTGCCATCTCATGTAATACCGCAGCCGAACATCGCACATGCAATCCCAGTAGCACTACCGCAATCTGAGCAAGTGGCACATCCACGCACTCCCCTGTATCGTTCTTGACGACTCGCATCCTTCCCCGTTCATAGGAGATGGAGCCGTCAAGATCGGTACAGTCGATTACACGCCACTGGTTTTGCATGATTCACTCATGCCTCCACTGCCATGAGCACGGCATATGGTGTGCCGACGATAATCTCGGTTCGCCAAAAGCATTGCGTCTTACGATACGAACCGCAGTCTTACTTGCTGTATTAACCGGAGGTAGCCATCCTTGTTTTGTCACAATTTTCTGGACCCCATCTGGAACAACATCGTCAGAAAACGCTTTTGCCAATCCTTCCGCAGCAAGGTATCGAGGTCTTATCCTCAACTGCGTCTGGTTAAAGAATCCATCAACAACCCAATGTTTCCATGCAAGGTTCCCTCCACTAAACTGCGAGAAGAATTGTAAATACTCGCCAATCTGACCATCAACATCGAGACTGGAAAAATCCATCTCGATTTCATCACCGACAACCAACGACCCCAAGTACTGAGCATTACCGCTTTGCAGCGCCTGCACCACCCTAGGCTCGCCATACCGCATCGAAATAGACTGCGGGGGCAACGGCACGGTAAATAAATCATCATGGCAAGCGCGTAGCAGATCAGTTTGGAATACGCGAATCATGCCATAGAAATATTTACGAACTCCCTTGGCATTCGTCTTCCAGCACCGGTACACGCGGGCATGATGAATCGCCGAACCGATATCTGCAGACCCTTCCTGCACAGCAATCTGCGCAGCTTGCGACGCGAAGAATCCCATCTCATCGTCAGCGGAATACCGAGTATCATGCACTCGTATTTCACGATGTGAATCTTCCGGCAAACCCTCTTTTTCATCATAATCCGGCAAACGCGTCAAAGCACACCACAAGGCCGGTGTAGAAGCACGTCGAATAAGATCCGCGCTCATCGCCGAGCCCAACGGCACTTTTTCGAGCGGATGAATTGTGGCATCATGTGCTATGGAATTACCAAGGACATAACGCTGCGATTGCATGACAGCAATTCGATCATTGTCCAACGCATCATTAAGCAGCTCAAGCAAAACGTCCATATTATCCAACCAAAGATGGAACGATTCATAGCGTGAAGTGCCCTCATAGGGGTATTCCTTCCATGAACGTTCGCCTGGCATGAGACCAATCAAACGCTGCGATTCTCTCAATGATTCACGTTCCATCAACGTCTGCGCAGCAGCCGTGTTCATCATCGCGATAACGGAAGCGTCCACCGCATGATGACGACGATCCAGACGAGTCTTTGATTGCTGGCCAATAAAGTGTATCTTCCCTTCAATGCCAGCTGCACGTCTTGCAGATGCCGTGACACGGCCTTGGAACACCGACACCGTGGTTTTCATTGTCTCGGCTTCAGCATCATCGATTGAAGCAGAATTCACATACTGCTTCGCATTGAAATACCAATCGATACGGCGGTGGAGTTCATCAGCCATCCAAGCCACTGATTCGATGGAACGATTATCGATGGCAGCATCATCTTCCGTTTGCTGAAGCCTTGCGATTACCGCTTGCTTGAACGCTTTCACTTCCCGAGGAGCATATGACTTGGGATTGAAAGTAAACATTGTCACACGCTTTTTAGCTTCAGCAAGGCTTACCCCTCGAGTTTGGGCATCCTCGCTCCTTGCCCAAATCGCAAATGGAGTGTTCGATTTCATACGATTGCATTCGGCACATACCGCAGCGAAATTGGTCCTCGTGTTCGTAGAGCCGACGCCTTTCCGGGGAACGATATGATCCATTTCGCACGTACGGAATGTAATCGTACGGCCGCAATACAGGCACTGTCCATTTTGACGCTGAATGGCTTCCAATCTCCGTAAATCGGATTCACGCACTTTTTCCATCTGCTCATCCGCGCGAAGCTGTTCACTCAACGAGCTGCGGAATATCGAACGCTTCTCATTGTTCTTTTCATATTCACGCTTGTCTTTGCGGGCAAAGGCAACCGACGAGAACGAAGAGCGCACATGTTCAATGTTCACTGAGACGGGATTACCCCAGCGCTGCTGACAATTCATGAGATATCGGTTGACGTTTTTCAGCACACGGTCGACCGATGGATTACCCAGAGGCTCCCCAATTGGATCTGCCGGCGGACGCCAACTATCCGTAACGTTGAACAGCGTTTTACGTGCTTCGTGCAAATCATCATCAGTAGTCAGCATCTGACGAGTGAGTTTTTGCAAAGTTTCAACACTGTATGCAGCACGACCGGAGGGGAGATCAACGGAGTCAAGTTTGGTTAACGCATCATCATCTAATCCATCGATAAATTCAATCGCAGAAGCATACGCCACGTCTTCACGCACCTTATCGATATCCACCGTATTAGACAGCAGGCGAATCATTGCCTCATGCTCATTGTCAGACGCGGATTTCCACCAGGCCACCAACGGTTTACGAATCTTGTTGTCCGACTCGTAAATACGCTGGACTGAAGTCAATCGAGGCGGACGGCTGGATATACGTTCTTCTCCATCCTCGGTCAAGCTACCCACGCCTTTCAACTGGCTCCGCTTGAAGCCGAGGAAATCGCATAAATCAGACCATGTGATATCTTCCGAAGAAGGTGACACGAGTTGGTCATAAATGCTTTGCTTCTCATCAACAGTAAGTTTGCGAAGTTCTGCGGAAGCATCCTTGATTCTTAGGTTCGTAATCACATTCGCGATACGATACTCCTGAAAAGCCAAAGAAGCCTTTAATGCCCTAGCCTGTTCAGGAGCCAGAGGATCCTGACCGACACGCTGCTCTGCCGAACCTTTAGGAGACACCGCATAAAACACACTACGGAACAGCGGCTTCCACTCATCCGCGGGCACTCTCTGGACCCTGAATATTTGCTTCAGCTCGTTAGCATTATCTTCCTGCATCAAACGTACCGGCAAATAGCCTTCCGCATCCGGTTTTTTAGAACCGGTACGCCAACGCAGTCGAGGAGCTTCCGCATATCCAGCATCCAACATCGCCACCACTAACTGCGCGGGAGTGCTCTCTTCTTCCGCAGCAGTTGCGTCATCGTTGTACGCCTTCGCTTTTTCCTTCAGTTCGCCATATTGCTTCGAATATGGATTGTCGCTGATCAGCGAGTCCACCTGACGATAAGGATTGCGCCATCCGCGATGCCTTGCCATATGTCTCAATGCGATAGAAATACTCTCACGGCGAAGTTCATCATCTTCGATGTATCGTGTAGCCAGCTCAGCCCTTACATGCCATTCTTCAAAGGGCTTATCCAAGGACTCCGGCTCAATAACGGGGTATCCAAATTTGCCGAGGAGCATATCGAGCTTGTGCAAGCGCTCACGCTTCCGACGCCTCATACGCCGCGTGCGACGAGCGACACCCGACATATTCTTTCGCGTAATCGCTTCCTTATTCTTCTGAGGATCCACACCACCATCGTGGATTACGCTTTGCGCATTCAACAGACGCACTGGACTGTTCTCATCGGACACTTCTACTGCGGCAAGGCCCACAGAATTCAAACCGACGTCAATTCCTATCCGGTAACGCTTCCCCCGCATAAAACACCTTTCACCGTAGCTACAATGCACATCATTGTCTTGAACATTGTAACTGTACGAAACAGGGCGAGCCAAATGGCTCGCCCCTAGCAGTTGCCTGCTGAGCATTCAAAGTGGCTATCAGGTCCACTCTTACTGAGAATTAGCTGTATCAGTATAGCGCAAATCCTCTTAGCGACACAACATGAATCATGTCAGAACAACGCGTCCTGGGCGAAGTCATCGTCGGGATTGGCACCGAATTCGTCCGGCTCGGCGGGTTTGAACGCGTTTGCACCTTCATCGGCCAACTGGTCGGAGGCCGCGGCCGAGGCTTCGCGCAGGTCGCCGTCGAGCACCACGGCATCGGGCGAGACGAGGAACATGCGTTCGTTGACGCCGGCCAAATAGAGGCCGCCCAGCGATTCGACTCGGGACAGCGCCACATATCCCATGCCTGGCGCGAAGGTGCGCTTCAGGTCCATGACCGCACGGTCAAGCGTCATGCCTTGCGACTTGTGGATGGTGATGCCCCACGCGCAGCGCAACGGCACCTGGAAGACGGAGGCGAGCACGGTGTCGCCGTCCATCATCTCCCATGTGGCCTGTTTCATGGTGACGATGTTGCCGTTCTCGAATTCCACGATCGGCCAGCCGCCCTTGTTCTCCTGTGCGAAGCCACGCACGGTGCCGAGCGAGCCGTTGACGTACTGGCGATCGGTGTCGTTGCGCAGGGCCATGACAGCCGCGCCTTCCTTGAGTATCAATCGCTCGGGGGCCAACATGTTCTTTTTGAGTCGGTCGACCAGGTTGGCAGGGCCTGCTGTCTCGGCGTGGAACTCGTGTGGATCAAGCATGATCTGGTTCAGGCGCATGTCGTTGAGATTGTCGGCCTGCCGGTTCACCGGGAACAGGTGGACGGCGACCTGGCCGGGCTCGGGCAGTTTGCCCAGACGAGTGACGAGCACGTCACGGTCGGACTGGGTCACGTCGCCTTCGCGAATGTCGGTGAGCACGGTCAGCAGTTCGCCGGTATCCTGACGGTGCTGTTCGGTCAGATAGCAGATCACCGGGTTGAGTTCGGGCCATACCAGCGATTCGGTGATGAAGCCTTCGGGGTTCAAGCCGGCACGGGCATACCGTTCGCGACTGGCGATGAATTCGGGCGTGGGGGCGATGAGGTCGCGGTTGCGCCCGGACACCGAAACCGGCGGCAGCTGGAAGAAGTCGCCGGACAAGACAACCTGGATGCCACCGAACGGGCGTGGATCACGGCGTACTTCGCGGCAGACTTGGTCGACCATGTCGAACAGCCAAGCGTGCAGCATGGAAACCTCGTCAATGACGAGGATGTCCGTGGCCTGAATCTTGCGTTTGCGCCGGGATTTGATGAGTTTGAGCAGGCTGGCGCTCAGGGCGGTGGCCACGCCGACGCCGCTCCACGAATGAATGGTTTGGCCGTTGATATGCGTGGAGGCGATGCCTGTGGACGCGGTGACTGCTACACTGGCGCCGTCGGCCCGAGCCTGGCGGATGAACTCGTTCAAGACATAGGTCTTACCGGCACCGGGCGCACCGGTCAGGAACACGTTCGCGCCGGCGTTCAGAATGGCCAGGGCTTCGGTTTGGCGCATATCAACCTCTCTAGACTCCCCTCAGGGAGGGGAGCCAAGTACGGCGGACTACTTATTGAGGATGCTGGTGGCTACGATGTCGGCGGCGATGGCCTTGGATGCGGCATCGTCCGGGCCGGGGGCGGGAGCCATAAACGCCTTACGGTAGTAGCGCAGCTCGTCCAAGGACTCGATGATGTCTGCGAGAGCACGATGGCCACCGTTCTTTGGCGGGCGGTTCTCGTACACGGCCGGGTACCAGCGGCGGGCGAGCTCCTTGAATGTGCTCACATCCACGCTGCGGTAATGCAGGTGGCTCATGAGGTTCGGCATGTAATGGTCGAGGAACTTCTTATCGGAGCCGATGGTGTTGCCGGCCAGCAGCGGGCGCACGCCTTCCGGCGTGAAGCGCAGCACGTATTCGGTGACCTTCTGCTCGGCCTCGGCCAGGCTCAGGCCATTCTCCCACTCGTTGATCAGGCCGGAACGGGTGTGCATCTGGCGCACGAAATCGTTCATATGGTTCACGGCCTTCTCGGACGGCTTGATGACGTAATCCACGCCCTCGTCCAGCACATTCAGGTCAAAGTCAGTGGGCACTACGGACACCTCGACGAGTTCGTCGCCGCCGAAGATATCCAAGCCCGTCATTTCGCAGTCAATCCAAATCAGGCGCGAATCCTTTGCGCTGTAAGTTTCTGCATCATGGCTGTCGACCATGGTAAGCCTCTTTTCGTCATGTCACCCGTTATTACAAGAACAGTTCAGACTATACCCCAGCGCATACAAGCTATCTCGAGCCACATACGCGAAAAGGGCCTGCATAAGCAGACCCTTTTCACAAGGAATCAACCCCTAACTAGCGCAAGCTAGCGGGCATCAACCGATCAGTTGTTGTGGAAGCCGGAGTAGTTCGGGGCTTCGGTGGTCATCACGATATCGTGCGGGTGCGATTCGCGCAGACCGGCGTCGGTGATGCGGATGAACTTGCCACGCTCCGGCATCTCGGCGATGTTGTGGGCGCCGATGTAGAACATGGACTGGTGCAGGCCACCGAGCATCTGGTAGAGCACGGCGTTCAGCGGTCCGCGGTACGGCACTTCGCCTTCCACGCCTTCCGGCACGACCTTGTCGCTGGAGGTCACGTCGGCCTGGAAGTAGCGGTCCTTGGAGTAGGACTTCTTGCCGCGCGGGGCCATGGCACCGAGGGAGCCCATGCCACGGTACAGCTTGTACTGCTTGCCGTGCAGGAGCACCTTCTCGCCCGGGGCTTCCTCACAGCCAGCGAGCGTGCCGCCGAGCATCACGGAGGAAGCGCCAGCCACGAGGGCCTTGGCGATGTCACCGGAGTAGTGGATGCCACCGTCGGCGATGCAGGGCACGCCAGCGGCACGGCAGGCCTGGGCAGCCTCGTACACGGCGGTGAGCTGCGGGACACCGACACCGGCAACGATACGGGTGGTGCAGATAGAGCCGGGGCCAATACCGACCTTGACGGCGTCCGCGCCAGCCTCAATCATGGCCTGAGCACCGGAGCGGGTGCCGACGTTGCCGCCGATGATCTGCACGCCGTCGAAGGCGGAGTCGTGCTTCAGGCGGGAAATCATGTCGAGTGCCAGACGGGCCTCACCGTTGGCGGTGTCGACCACGAGCACGTCCACGCCAGCCTCCATCAGAGCGGAGGCACGCTGCCAGGCGTCGCCGAGGAAGCCGACGCCGGCGGCCACGCGCAGACGACCCTGCTCATCCTTGGTGGCGTCCGGGTACTGCTCGGTCTTGACGAAGTCCTTGACGGTGATCAGGCCGGTCAGGTGGCCTTCCTCGTCAACGAGCGGCAGCTTCTCAACCTTGTGCTGGGCGAGCAGACGGTGAGCGTCGTCCTTGGAAATGTTGGACGGGCCAGTGACCAGGTTCTCCTTGGTCATGACATCCTTAACCTTCAGGGTGTCGTAATCCTCGGAGGCGATGAAGCGCATATCACGGTTGGTGATGATGCCGACGAGCTTGTTTTCCTTGTCCACAACCGGCAGACCGGAGATGTGGAACTTGCCGCACAGCTTGTCGAGGTCGGCCAGAGTGACCTCGGGGTTGACGGTCAGCGGGTCGGTGATCATACCGGACTCGGAACGCTTGACCACATCGACCTGAGCGGCCTGGTCGTCGATGGACAGATTGCGGTGCAGCACACCGATACCACCGTTACGAGCCATGGCGATGGCCATCTCGGACTCGGTCACGGTATCCATGGCAGCGGAGAGGACCGGGGCCTTCATCACGATCTTGCGAGTCAGATGAGTGCTGGTGTCCACTTCGGAGGGAATGACATCCGTCTCGTTCGGCAGCAGCAACACATCATCATAAGCAAGGCCGAGCTTGGCGAAAATCGGAGGAAGGGGAGCATACGCCGATTGGGCGTTCAATTCATCGAGGTTTGTAGCCATACAAACACTATATGAACACGCGCTGACCTTCACGACACACGCTTGTGAGCGCTCACTTATCCGCTGCCGGGTCCTGCACCTCACCCGCCTGCGAGTCCCGCGAATCCGCAGGCGAATCAGTCATCGAATCCGCTGCCTGAGAGCCAATCGAATCCCGGCTCTCCCCTACTGCAGACTGCGACTTAACCGTAGCATGCTGCGCGTTCTTGCGTGCGGATTCGAGCGTCAGGTTCTCGGCTTGGATCTCGGGAATACGATGCCGCAGATAGGGGTACATCGTGGCTATGGTCAGCACCACCACGGCGATGGGCATGCCCACGGCCACATGCTGCGCTTTGAAGAACAGAATCGTCAGCGAACCGAATGCGATCAGCGCGGCCCATCCCCACAGGATCAGCACGGCGCCACGCACCGAATGCCCGATCTTCAGCATGCGATGGTGCAGGTGCATACGGTCCGGATGCATGGGCGACTGGCCTTTGGCCAAACGCCGCACAATCGCCAGACACATGTCGAGCACAGGCAGGAACAACACCAGAATCGGCAGCAGAATTGGCATGAACACCGGCAGATAGATGCTGGCATGAATCGAGGCCGGGTCAAGACGTCCGGTCATCACAATCGAAGCGCAGGTGATGAGATAGCCAAGCAGCATCGAACCGGAATCACCCATAAACAGTTTGGCGGGATGCCAATTATGCAGCAGGAAGCCCACGCAGATACCCACCATCATCACGTCGATCAGCGTGGCCAACGAAGCATAACTCGGGGAAGACCGGGCGATGATATACGAATAGGCGGCGAACGCTATGCCACCAATCGCCACGATACCGGCCGCCAGGCCATCGAGGCCATCAACGAAATTGACCGCGTTAATCGAGGCGACAATCAGGAATGCGGTGATCGCCATGGACAGACTCGGCGAGGCGGTAATCAGCGAACCGCCCAAAGGCAGTGAGATGATCTGCAATCCGCCCCAAGCCACGAATACGGAAATCAGCAGCTGACCGGCAAGTTTCAGCATCCAATCGAGATCCCACAGGTCATCGGCCATGCCCAGCAGACTGATCATGATGCCGCCGGCAAGAATCACCCACATCTGGTAATTGCCGTTGAACAATCCCGAGAGAAAAGGCAGCCGACTGGCGAATACGGTAGCCACGGCAAAACCGATCAGCATGCCAAGGCCACCCATGCGCGGCGTGGGAATGGTGTGCACGTCTCGGGCACGCACCTCGCCAACCGCACCGATTTCGATGGCGACGTGGCGAATCAGCGGAGTCACCAGCCAGGTGACGCCACCGGCGATGGCGGCAATCAGTAGGTAGATTCTCATGCGCCGAGTCCACCGCCGTTGAGGTGGAGGGCCTTGCGAATCACGTTTTGGGCGATGACGCCTTCACGCAGGATCTCGATGCCGTCGCGCGCGTACGGATCGGCTTTGACGACGGTGCTGGAGACATGGCCTTGGGTGGGACCGCCGTCCAGATACAGGTCGACTTCGCTGCCGAACGCGTCAACCGCCTCCTGGACGGTCTGCGCGCTTTCGTCGCCGGAACGGTTGGCGCTGGACGCGGCCAGCGGGCCAGTGGCCTTGAGAATCGCGAGGCACAGCGCCGAATTGGGGATGCGGATGCCTTGCGTGCCGGGGCGACCATCGGCGGTGTCGGCCAAAGTCTCCAACGTGCAGTCGGGCCGGGCTACGGCAATCGGCGAGAACGCGCCGGGCAGGAACGCCGCCGACAAACGATTCAGTGGAGACGGCAGGTCGAGACCGAGTTCATCAAGCTGGTCGGTGGATGCGAGCAGTACCTGCAACGCCTTATAGCGCGGGCGACGCTTGAGCCGGTAGATACGGTCGATGGCGGCCTTATTACGCGGATCGCACGCCACTCCATATACCGTATCCGTTGGAATGACGACCAATCCACCATCCCGGATGACACGCGCCGCTTGTGCCAGCGATTCATCCGTGACTTTCAGCGTTGTTCCGCCCTCCACGCTCACGACACCTCCGTTCGCCTGTGTATTCACAATCTACCATTGCACCATTGCGCCCCGACTTGCATAGTTCATCATCGCTCGTTTGCCGTACTGCTGTTTTCCGATTCGCCCCATACGCACAGACCGTAGATACAATGAGTTCATCCATGCTCTTTCGCGAAATTACAGGAGTGTTCAATGAGCGGAATCAATGCTGAATCCACCACCATGCCTCCCGTCGAACTGCGTATGCCGCGCGCCAGCGAGCGCGTGTTCGCCAACTTCAACTTCACTGTGCTGGATTGTTGCCCGGTGACGATTGGCGAGGGTTGCGTGATCGGTGCCGGCTCGGTGGTGACGCGCGATATTCCGCCGCACACCGTGGCCGTGGGCAATCCGGCCCGTCCGATTCGCGAAATCACGGACGCGGACGCCTCCGCCCTGCAGTATTACGCGCAGTAGCAGCGGCGGCCCCGCGCCTGTGGCTACTTCTCGGCGAAGAGATAGCGGTCTCGGCCGGTCCAATCTTTGCCGGTGGAGGCGGTGGCGAAACCTGTGGCCTTGGCATAGGCCACTAATCGCTCGCCTTGGGTGAGATCATGCTCCATAACCAATACGCCGCCGGGCTTGAGCAGGCGCCAGGCGCGCTCAATAATGCGTTCAGGGATGAGTGTGCCGTCTGCCGAACCGCCGTATAGCGCCAGTTCCGGGTCCCAGTCGCGTACTTCTGGTTGTTCGGGGATGTCGGTTTGTGGCACGTAGGGCGGGTTGGTGATGACGATGTCGATGGTGCCGTCGAGTTGCGCCAGCGTGGCCAGTGACGTGGCGTCGGCGACTTCCAGTTGGTAATTGGAGGCGATGGAGGGGTATCGTTTCGCGGTTACCGCCAGATTGCGCCGGGTCCATTCGGCGGTACGCGGGGATAATTCGACGGCCCATACTTGGCTGCCGGGCACTTCGCTGACTATCGACAGGCCGATGGCACCGGAACCGGCGCACAGGTCGACCATGCGCGGGTGGATCATGCTGTGCCGGGTCAGCCAGTCAAGACCGGCCTGGACTACGGTTTCGGTTTCCTGGCGCGGGATAAAGACGCCGGGGCCCACCTGCAGGTCGAGGTAGCGGAAAGGCGTGTGGCCGGTGATGTATTGGAGCGGCTCGCGTTTGGCGCGTCGGGAAAGCATGGCGTGGAAGGCGGCAAGGATATTGGTGACGGGGTCGGCCTGACCACCCCCAGTCGCTGCGCGACAGCCCCCGCCGGCGGGGACCAGCGAATCGAGGCCCTCCCCCATCAGCATGGCCTTGTCGATATCGCGTAGCTCGGCGTCCACGGCCTCGGCCAGCAACAGTTTGGCATCATGTTCGGGCGTCTCGATGCCGGCTTCGCACAACTGCGCGGCGGCTTGACGAATCAGGTCGGCTATCACTGCTGGTTGGCCAGACGGTCGGCTTCGTCGGCTTGGATGTCGGAATCGATGACGGCCTGCAGGTCGCCGTCGAGCACGGCGTCAAGGTTGTAAGCCTTGTAATTCGTGCGATGGTCGACGATACGGTTTTCCGGGAAGTTGTATGTGCGGATTCGCTCGGAGCGATCAAGCGAACGTACCTGCGAGTGACGCATGTCGGCGGCCTCGGCGGCCTCCTGCTCATGCTTCATGGCCAGCAGGCGGGACTTCAGTACGCGCAACGCGGCGGCACGGTTCTGAATCTGCGACTTCTCATCCTGCATGTTCACCGTGATTCCGGTTGGCAGGTGGGTCATGCGCACGGCGGAATACGTGGTGTTCACGGACTGGCCGCCGGGGCCGGAGCTCATGAAGATGTCGATTTTCAGGTCTTTCGGATCGATCTCGATCTCGTCGTCATCCTCGTCGGCCTCGGGGAACACGATGACGCCGGCAGCGGAAGTCTGGATACGGCCCTGCGATTCGGTGACGGGGATGCGCTGCACACGGTGTACGCCGCCCTCGTACTTCATCGAAGCCCACACGCCGTCTTCGGGAGCGGGCGTGCCCTTGGCGCGGATGGCGATCTGCACGTCCTTGACGCCGCCGAGCTCGGTGGTGTTCTCGGACTGCACGTTCACGCTCCAGCCACGCTTCTCGGCGTAACGGGTGTACATGCGCAGCAGGTCGCCGGCGAACAGTGCGGCTTCCTCGCCGCCGGTGCCGGCCTTGATCTCCATGATGGTGTCGCGCGCATCATCCGGGTCACGCGGGATCAGCGCGGTGCGCAGCTTCTCCTCGACACCGGGCAGTTCGTCTTCAAGACGCTTGGCTTCCTCGGCGAAGTCGGCGTCCTCGCCGGCCATCTCCTGAGCGGCTGCCAGATCGTCCTTCACCTGCAACCAGGCTTTGTAGGCACCCACGATGGCACCCAGTTCGGCGTGACGACGACCCAGCTTGCGCAGCTTGTCCGGGTTGGACACGACTTCGGGGCTTGCCATCTGCTCTTCGATGGACTGGTACTCCTCAAGCGCGGTTGCCGCCGCCGGGAACTGTTCGTCTGCCATAACACACTTTCTTCTGTATGGTGCTGTTCTGTTCGATTATTCGATTGCGCAGGTCAATGCTGCAACAAAACTTGTCAAGGAATACAAAAAACGCCAGTCCTCGATCGGGTATGCCGGAGCATGCCAAATCGAATCGGACTGGCGTGAAGTATGCTACTTGCTCTTCTTGCCGTAGCGCTTCTCGAAGCGAGCAACGCGGCCACCGGTGTCAAGAATCTTCTGCTTGCCGGTGTAGAACGGGTGGCACTGAGAGCACACGTCAACGAACATGTGATCTTCCTTGCCAGCGGTGCGGGTCACGAAGGTGTTGCCGCACGAGCACGTCACCTCAACGGGGTGATAATCAGGATGGATACCCTGCTGCATTTTACGTCTCCTATGGATTCGGGGGACCCGGGTCGTCATGCCCCTATGGCAAGACGTGAACCGGAACCTAAGGGATTGTACACGCCTATCTGGACGTGAAGACGCGCTGCGCCGCCGCAGGAGACGACGCAAAAGAGTGGGGCCGCAGGGGCTTGAACCCTGGACCGGGCGATTATGAGTCGCATGCTCTAACCGACTGAGCTACGGCCCCACGTTCGCTGCGTAAAACAGCCAACTTGCCAAAGTGTAGCACGAGCCCGCTAATGCCGGCACGCGCGCCATGCACCCATACCATGCACCCGCCAGCAACAAGCAGCATCTCCCGGCGCTACTTCTCCCCCATGTACCCCAACGGGTTCTCGATGAACCGTCGCAAGCCCATTTCGGCCGCGCCATATAGCGAGGGATGCAGCGCCACCGGCGGCACAAACACGCGAATCTTCACATTCGGGTATCCCAGAATTTCCGAACGCAGCCGGCCTTCAAGCACGGTGGCCAGCTCGTCGCCGAAGTGCGTCCACAGTCCGCCCAACAGCACCGTATCGACATCCACCAGATTCACGGCGGAAGCGATGGCGGAAACCAGCGCATCGGCGGCCTGATCGACCACTTTGGCTACATCCGAATCCCCGGCTCGCCAACGCTGGAGGAACATATCGATGGCCTCGCTGCTGGTGGCATCCCCATCCTCGGCAATGCCGGCAGCCTCGACCAAAGCGCGACGGCCCGCAAACGCCTCAAGACACCCGTGACGCCCGCAGCTGCACAACGGCCCATCCATCGCCACGGACAGATGGCCGATCTCGCCGGCGAATCCGTGCGAGCCCATCACCACTTCGCCGTCGCGCACCACCGCGCCGCCGATGCCGATATCGGTAGACAGGTAAATAAAGGAGTCCGTGCGGTCCACCACATTCAGGAAGGGCGCACGTTCGGTGGCATACCCCGGAATCTGAGCGATGGCGGCCATCTTCGCCTCATTGCCGGCCACCACATCCAGCCGGCGCACCACGTTGAACCGGGTGAGGTTGACGTTTTCCCAACCCAGATTGCGGGCCACCAACAGCCACATGTCGTCGGTGACGATGCCCGGCAGCGCAAACCCGGCTCCCACCACCTTGCAGCCGCGTCGTTTGAGCCGGCTTTCCAACGGGAAAGTCATCGCATCGAGCTTGGCGAAGATCTCGTACGGGTCAGTGCCGGTCATATCCTCACTCACCCACTCCCGGCCGAGAGTGTCGCCGTTCAGATCGAGTGCCAGGCAACCGTAACCATCGGTGTTGATCTGCAGGCCGATGCCGGCGATGGATCCGCCGCGAATCTCCAGCGGCGTGCTGGGCCGCCCATATGTGGTGGAAACGACCGGCTCGCCTTCCTGCACCACGCCGCTTTCAATGAGCATCGAGGCCAACAGCGAGAGCGTGGCCTTGGTCAGGCCCGTCTCCTTGGCCAGATCGGCACGACTCATCGGTTTCTGCGCACGCAATAAGGTGTCGAGCGTCACCGACAGGTTATGGTTGCGCAGATCCTCCTGATTGATCCTGCGTAGATTTGCCATTGGCCCCTACCTCCTCGCACCCCTAGTCTCGAGCGCCGCACAGGCGCTCACATCCGTCTATCACACCATGATATTGTGCGTCAAACGATTGAATCGGACCGCACCTTCGCGTGTTTCCGTTTGCAATCGAACGTTGAGATACAGTATAGTTTAATCGTCTAACTTATTGGCTATGGCGCGCCGAAACTTTTGAGCGCGACCCTCATCGAGGAGGAATGCATGACGAGAGTACTGGTTGCCGGCGTAGATACGTCAACCCAATCAACGAAGGTCCGCATCACGGACGCCGCCACCGGCGAACAGGTTCGGTTCGGGCAGGCCAAGCACCCGGATGGCACCTCGGTCAACCCGGAATTCTGGTGGGAGGCCTTCACCAAGGCCGCCGAGCAGGCCGGCGGGCTTGACGATGTCGCGGCCCTCGCGGTTGGCGGCCAGCAGCATGGCATGGTCATTCTCGACAAGCAGGGCAACGTGATTCGCGATGCGATGCTCTGGAATGACACCAGTTCCGCCCCGCAGGCCGCCGCCTTGATCGACAAGCTCGGTGCAGCTCCGGCCGAGGGCGACGAACCGGACGACGTGACCGCCCGCGGCAAGCAACGCTGGGTCAAGGCCGTCGGATCCTCCCCCGTCGCCTCCTACACGCTGACCAAGGTGGCGTGGGTGGCCGAGAACGAGCCTGAGAACGCCAAGAAGATTGCCGCCGTCTGTCTGCCGCACGATTGGCTGAGCTGGCGTATCGCCGGCTATGGCCCGGTGGCCGAGGGCGAGGACGCTCATCTCGAAGCCCTGTTCACCGACCGTTCCGACGCTTCCGGCACCATTTACTACGATGCCGCGCATGACGAGTACCGCCGCGATCTCATCGCCATGGTGCTGGCCCCTGCCGAGGGCGAGGAAGCCGCCAAGGCCCACGCCGACGCCATTGTGCTGCCCACCGTGCTGGGCCCGCGTGAGGCAGGCGCCGTCAATGCCGACGCCCCCATTGGCCAAGGGCGGC
>OBZI01000416.1_pt1 | contig 21398 bp, 18 predicted proteins | sample 1476911 | NCBI WGS metagenome assembly OBZI01 (sample SAMEA2580238, study PRJEB22360) | human gut metagenome | biome: human gut; feature: human-associated habitat; material: faeces | place: Denmark | collected 2008/2010 | reverse complement strand
ATCAACTGGAACAACTGCTCGCCGAACGCAAATCTGCCGACCCGGAAACCTCCTATACCGCCAAACTGTATGCCAGCGGCACCAAACGCATTGCGCAGAAAGTAGGCGAAGAAGGCGTGGAAACCGCACTGGCCGCAACGGTGCATGACCGCTTTGAGCTGACCAACGAGGCGTCTGATTTGATGTATCACCTGATGGTGCTGTTGCAGGATCAGGATCTGGATTTAACTACGGTAATTGAGAACCTGCGTAAACGGCATCAGTGAGTTGCGGACTGACCGGATGCGATGTTGTTGTCGCATCCGGAGCCATTGCCCGATGCGCAAGCTTATCATGCCTACAAATTCTCTCAACACACGTAGGCTGGATAAGATGCGCCAGCATCGCATCCGGCAAAAAAACGGGCAAGGTGTTACCACCCTGCCCGTTTTCTTTAAAACCGAAAAGATTACTTCGCGTTGTAATTACGCAGCGCATTACGTCCCAACACAATCCCCGCGCCAACCATGCCGCCCAGCAACACAGCCAGAATCAAAGTAATTGCTTTCTTCGGGCTATCGCGACGAATGGGTAACGAAGGTTTCATGACATAACGGTAAGCGTTAATATCAAGATCATCAACTTTCAAGCTTTCGATATCCAGCAGGTTTTGACGAGTCTGATAGTAACTTGGTGAGAACACAAGCGGACGAGTCGCTTCGTGCTTAATCATCGACTCCAGCGCTTCGCTACCCAAAAGGAACAACGTATCTTGCGTGATATCTTCGCCAGTCTGTTGAATCTGCGGCTTTGTTACCTGCGCCTGATTCGCATACTGCAACGCTTCATGAATCTGGCGGATACGCAGCGTTTTTTGCTCCTGAGCCACCACTTCCTGAGTTTTCAGGGAATCCTGCAAGGTTTTCACGCCCAACGCAATATTATCCTTCAGGTCCTTTTCCAGCTCTTCATTCACTCGGTCATCAACTTGTTGAATGTATTCAGCCAGCTTTTTCTGTGCCTCCGCCGCAGTTTTCCCAACATAAGAAACAGCTAACGGTAACGGCTGGTTTTTAACAGCGGGCTCGATTGTCAGTTTTTCGCGTTCTTCCTGATTATCCAGCGTTTCAGCTAATGCAGAGAAAGCAGAACTGAAGCGCCCAATCAACGTCTCCTGTAAATCAGCTACTTTTGGCGCAGCCTGGCCATAAATTACATTCATGGCATTGTTATAGCTGGCAATTTGCCCCACATCAGGTTGAGTGACAATGGCTGTTGACGTCCATTGCTCTTTCGCTACTGCCAGGTATCCAATAGCCAACACGATAGCCACAATGATTGAGGCTATAATGGTCATCTTCCCACGCCACAGTTGCACCAGTAAATCAATTAAATCAATCTGTTCCGGGTCATTGTTGTGCCCAGAAATATTATTATTTTCAACTTTCATCATTACCCTAACAGACGGAAAATTTCAGGTCGCCATAGTTTAGCGATAATCCGTATGAATGCCATAGGATAAACAATAAATATAATGAATTGTCACATGAACATAGATACCAGCTACCGCCAAAAATCATATGATTACAAATAGTTAGTCACTACCGAAAAGATCCCGGGTGTAGACCTTGTCTGCTGCATCTTTAAGCTCTTCTGACATTCGATTAGAGATGATGACATCAACCTGTTGCTTAAAAGTCGCGAGATCACGTTCCAGACGAGAATTGAAAAACATTTCTTCCTGCATTACCGGTTCATAGATAATCACTTCTACCCCCTTAGCTTTGATACGCTTCATGATCCCCTGAATGGAAGACGCACGAAAGTTATCTGAACCGCTCTTCATAATTAGGCGATATATCCCTACAACTTTTGGTTTACGCGACAAGATAGCATCGGCAATAAAGTCTTTGCGGGTACGGTTAGCTTCAACGATGGCGGAAATGATGTTGTTTGGCACAGACTGGTAATTTGCCAGAAGCTGCTTGGTATCTTTCGGCAAACAGTAACCACCGTAGCCAAATGATGGATTGTTGTAATGGTTGCCGATACGTGGATCAAGACAAACACCTTCAATGATTTGACGGGTATTCAACCCCAGGCTTTCTGCATAACTGTCCAGTTCGTTGAAGTACGCCACGCGCATGGCAAGGTAAGTATTGGCAAAAAGTTTAATGGCCTCTGCTTCTGTTGAATCAGTAAACAGAATCGGGATATTTTGCTTAATCGCCCCTTCCTGTAATAACGCGGCAAAACGCTGTGCACGTTCAGAACGTTCACCTATCACAATACGGGAAGGATGAAGGTTATCGTAAAGGGCTTTGCCTTCTCGGAGGAATTCAGGGGAGAAGATGATGTTTTCAGTCCTGAATTTTTTTTGCATCGCGGCCGTAAAACCTACCGGAACCGTGGACTTAATAATCATTACTGCATAAGGGTTTATTTCTGTAACATCTTTAATTACAGACTCTACGCTAGATGTATTGAAATAATTAGTTTTCGGATCATAATCGGTCGGGGTTGCGATGATTACATAATCAGCATTCCGGTAGGCTTCTTTTTTATCTAACGTGGCATTAAAACGTATTTTGTCTGATTGCAAAAATTGTTGAATTTCTTTATCAACAATAGGAGATATCCGATCATTTAGCATTGCAACGCGAGATGGTAAAATATCTAATGCTACAACGTTATGATTTTGTGCGATTAAGAGCCCATTAGACAGGCCAACATAACCGGTTCCGGAAATGGTGATTTTCATTTCATGCTCTCAGAATTAACTTAACTATGAATCATGATGTTTTTAGCACCTTGATAAGAGTTAAAAGTTTTAACGCCACGATGATGTCTGGTCAACGAAACGAAAAACATTTCAGATTTTCTTTATAAGAATAGCTGCTATTTATTAAGTTAGTATTAAGCAATGAAATTAAATCAATAAGATTGATAGCAAAAAAAAGCCCGACGATAAATGCCGGGCCTTAGTTTATTACTGATTAAAGCAGATTAATCCAGCCATTCGGTATGGAATACACCTTCTTTATCAATGCGCTTATAGGTATGTGCACCGAAATAATCACGCTGCGCCTGGATCAGGTTTGCAGGCAGTACTGCGGCACGATAGCTGTCATAATAAGCAACTGCTGCAGAGAAAGTAGGTACTGGAATACCGTTCTGCACCGCATAAGCAACAACATCACGCAGAGCTTGCTGGTAATCCTCTGCAATGTTCTTAAAGTACGGGGCTAACAGCAGGTTAGCAATCTGCGGATTTTCGGCGTAAGCATCCGTGATTTTCTGCAGGAACTGAGCACGAATGATACAACCGGCACGGAAGATCTTCGCGATTTCACCATAATTCAGATCCCAGTTGTACTCTTCAGACGCCGCACGTAACTGCGAGAAGCCCTGCGCGTAAGAAACAATCTTGCCCAGATAAAGCGCACGGCGAACTTTTTCGATGAACTCTGCTTTATCGCCTGCTGGCTGCGCTTGCGGACCAGACAGTACTTTAGACGCAGCCACGCGCTGATCTTTCAGGGAAGAGATATAACGAGCAAACACAGACTCAGTAATCAGCGACAGCGGTTCGCCGAGATCCAGCGCGCTCTGACTGGTCCATTTACCCGTACCTTTATTCGCTGCTTCATCCAGGATCACATCAACCAGGTAGTTACCGTCTTCATCTTTTTTGGTGAAGATGTCTTTAGTGATGTCGATCAGGTAGCTGCTCAATTCACCGTTATTCCACTCGGTAAAGGTCTGTGCCAGTTCTTCGTTAGAGAGATTCAGACCACCTTTCAGCAGAGAATAGGCCTCAGCAATCAGTTGCATATCACCATATTCAATACCGTTGTGAACCATCTTCACATAGTGACCTGCGCCATCAGCACCAATATAGGTAACGCACGGTTCGCCATCTTCAGCCACGGCGGCGATTTTGGTCAGGATAGGTGCAACCAGTTCATAGGCTTCTTTCTGCCCACCAGGCATAATGGAAGGTCCTTTCAGCGCGCCCTCTTCACCACCGGAAACACCCGTACCGATGAAGTTAAAGCCTTCTGCAGAAAGCTCGCGGTTACGACGAATGGTATCCTGGAAGAAGGTATTACCACCATCAATGATGATATCGCCTTTATCGAGATATGGTTTCAGGGAATCAATAGCAGCATCCGTGCCTGCACCTGCTTTCACCATTAACAGGATGCGACGAGGCGTTTCCAGAGATTCAACAAACTCTTTCACCGTATAGTAAGGAACCAGTTTTTTGCCTGGATTTTCGGCAATCACTTCTTCGGTCTTTTCACGGGAACGGTTGAAAATAGAGACGGTATAACCACGGCTTTCGATGTTGAGCGCAAGGTTGCGCCCCATCACTGCCATACCGACGACGCCGATCTGTTGCTTTGACATTGTTTACTCCTGTCAGGGGTGGTCACCGCGGGGTTGCGCGGCTTGAATGTGATGCTGATGTTAACTCAGACAGAGTCATGATGAATAGAATTACATATGCTTTATAACATTCATAGAATTAACATTTTATATATGACCCTGTGTAATGCACGTTCTTCATGTCTAATTAATTTCTGAGTAATTCAAGAATTAGTTGAGTTTTTTCTTCCATCAGCGGCACATCACCGCGCGATTCCACATTCAACCGCACCACCGGTTCGGTGTTGGAGGAGCGCAGGTTAAAGCGCCAGTCGGCAAAGGTCATGCTGATGCCATCGGTGCGATCCACCGCCAGCGCCTCGCGGCTAAAATGCTGTTCGACGCGGTTAATCGCCTCAACGGGTTGCGCCAGTTTGCTGTTGATCTCACCGCTTGCCGGAAACGCCGCCATCCGGTCGCGTACCAGTTCGCCCAGCGTTTTCTCTTTCAGGCACACCAGTTCGGCGACCAGCAGCCACGGGATCATGCCGCTGTCGCAGTAAGCGAAATCACGGAAGTAATGGTGGGCGCTCATTTCGCCACCGTAGATGGCGTCTTCCTTGCGCATACGTTCTTTAATAAAGGCGTGTCCGGTTTTCGACATTACCGGGGTGCCACCTGCGGTAGTCACCACATCAACGGTGTTCCAGGAGAGACGTGGATCGTGGATGATCTTCGCGCCGGGATTTTTTTCGAGGAATGCTTCTGCCAACAGGCCGACAATGTAGTAGCCCTCGATAAACTGCCCTTTTTCGTCAAACAGGAAACAGCGATCAAAATCACCATCAAAGGCAATGCCCATATCCGCGCCGTGTTTGATGACCGCATTGCGGGTGTCGTCGCGGCATTCCGGCAGCAGCGGGTTAGGAATACCGTTGGGGAAATTGCCGTCCGGCGTGTTGTGCACTTTGATGAATTCCACGGGGACGCCGAGGGCTTTAAAGCAGGCTTCGATAGCGTCCACCACCGGACCCGCTGCGCCGTTACCGGAGTTAATTACCAGCTTCAGCGGCTTCAGGTTCGCCACGTTGATGTAGCCCAGCAGGTGGTCGATGTACTCTTTCTGCAGGTTGATTTTTTTGTAGCTGCCGCGCTTCGCCTCGTTCACTGGCGGGAAATCGTTGGCTTCCGCCAGACGCTGCACGTCGCGCAGGCCAGTGTCGCCGCTGATCGGACGAGCCCCCTTGCGCACCAGCTTCATGCCATTGTAGTCCATCGGGTTGTGGCTGGCCGTCACTTCGATACCGCCGTCTACGCCCAGGTGAAAGGTGGCAAAGTAAATCTCTTCGGTTCCGGAAAGACCGATGTCTAGCACGTCCACGCCTGCGTCCTGCAGCCCTTTCGCCAGAGCCAGCTTCAGGGATTCGCTTGTCAGACGCGCGTCGCCGCCCAGCACAATGGTCTGCGGTTTTAAATATTCGCCGTACGCGCGGCCAATGCGCCACGCGATATCTTCATTCAGCTCTTCGCCCAGCTTGCCGCGAATATCGTAGGCTTTAAAACAGGTTAATTTTTTCATACTAATTTTACCGTAATCTCAAACACGACCATATCTGTCAGCAAAACGTACAATGTCATCCTCTCCCAGATAAGAACCGGAGCGAACCTCAATCAGTTCTAAAGGGATCTTTCCAGGATTCTCCAGACAGTGTGTTGACCCAACAGGAATATAAATAGACTCATTTTCACCGAGGAGTTTAGTTTGTTCGTTAATTGTTACTTGTGCAGTTCCTGCGACGACAATCCAATGCTCAGCGCGATGGTGATGCATCTGAAGTGAGATACCTTCACCCGGCTTTACGGTCAATCGCTTAACCTGATAACGGCTTCCGGTATCAATCGAATCATATTTACCCCAGGGACGATAAACTTCGCGATGAGTATGATGTTCGTGGCGTCCATCAGCTTTTATCGATTCGACTATTTTCTTCACATCCTGAACGCTGTTACGATCGGCAATCAATACAGCATCCTTGGTCTGCACAACAACCAAATCTTTCACGCCAACTGTAGTCAATAGCCCTGATTCAGAATACAGGAAGCTGTTTTTGGTATTGCAGGATAATACATCACCAGTGACGACGTTACCCTCTGCTGTCTTATGGCTAATATCCCATAGCGAAGACCAGGAACCGACATCACTCCAGCCCGCATCCATTGGCACGACAACAGCATCGGAAGTCTGCTCCATCACAGCATAGTCAACTGACTCATCAGGACAAGCCCTGAAAGCGTCTTCATCAACGCGAATAAAATTAAGGTCAGGATCAACAGCACTCATTGCCTTTTCGCATGCTTCAAGAATATCCGGGCGGTATTTTTTTAGTTCCTCAAGATAGCGATCGGCGCGGAACAGGAACATCCCACTATTCCAGTAGTATTCATCGCAAGAAACGTAGGCTTCCGCCGTTTCAAGATTTGGTTTCTCAACGAATTGTGCGACGTCGAATGCATCCGCATGCTCAACACCATCGCACGGCGCACCGCGGCGAATGTAACCATAGCCAGTCTCTGGTTTATGCGGGACTATACCAAATGTCACAAGCTTTCCATTTTCAGCATAAGGAAGCGCCTTACAAACGGAATTACGGAATGCTTCTTCATTTTTTATGACGTGGTCGGCGGCAAGAACCAGCATGAGCGCCTTTTCCTCGGGCTGGGCACGAACTGCGGCTAGTGCAGCCAACGCTATCGCTGGAGCAGTATTACGGCCAACCGGTTCGAGGATAATATTCTCAGTGAGTTTATTCATCTGGCGGAGTTGCTCAGCAACAATAAAGCGGTGCTGTTCATTACAAATAACGACGGGACTTTCACACACAATGCCCTGCAGTCGGTGTATTGTCGCTTGTAACATAGTCAGTTCACCTTCCAGACAAAGAAATTGCTTTGGATAGAGAACACGAGAAAGCGGCCATAAACGACTACCAGAGCCTCCGGCCATAATAACAGGAAATAATGGCATAATTGCACTCACTTTAATGATGAATATAAATTAATTATATTTTTAACCATCAATTCTTTAGTAAACATTGTATCAAATCTGGCCTTCGCGCCTTTACTAAACATTGCACTGTTTTGCATAACAGAAACTATGCCTTTAGCAAGCGCTTTGGCATCATTAGGCTCAACAACAATACCAGTCTCATTATGCTGATTAACCCAGGCCACACCACTTCGGGGAATATTTGTCGACACAAGCGGTCTGGAGAAACTCATAGCTTCTAACTGGACTACACCAAATGCTTCAGATTCATGAATAGATGGCAGACAAAAAACATCACATGCTTTGTAATAGGATGCTAAATCCGAATAGTTGATACTACCAAGAAGAATTACTTTATCTGACAACCCATCATTAGCAACCTTTTGTTTTAATGTATCAATTAGTGGGCCTGTACCACCAATAAGAACAATGTAATCCTGAGGAAGTTCCTTCGCAGCATCAATCAGATATTCCATACCTTTGTAATAAACAAGACGGCCAAGAGAAAAAACTATTTTTTTATTTTGATAGCGTTTTTTTATATTTTTCTCAAGCTCCTCATTTAGCGGCATAACATGAGTATCAACCCCAATAGGAATACAAACAATTTTATCCTGATAAGGTTGCAAAGCTGGAGAAGACTGCCCATAAACAGGGCTTGTAACTATAATGCGGGTGCATTTATCTAAAATCCATTTTTGCAACGGAGCAAAAAGCAACAATAGTTTTTTTTGCTTAACAATATCGCTGTGCCAGTGGAGAACTATTTTTCCTTTTGGTGGAAATAAAAAAATCGCCAACACAGCCAGTGGGTTTGGAAGATGAACGTGAATAACATCATAGTTATTTCTGATCGTTCTCCAGCGGGAAATTAAGGAGAAAGATAGCGGTGTCGAGAAAAGCTGTGCAAACAATTTCTGACGGTAAACTTTATAACGAAGCTTTTCGTCGTCTTTTCTTTCTCCAATAGGATCAACACAGAGAACATCAAAAGGTTGACCATTACTTTTCGCAATGCCTTCGCTAATATCAAATGCAACCTGCTCAATTCCCCCATGTACTGGAGGATAAAATTTACTAAATTGTAAAACCTTCATTCAAATATTCCTTTGAGAAATCACATCCATAAGTTTCGATGCAACATCACGTACGTCAAATTGTTCCAGTCTACGATATCCATTGCAAATCAATACAGGGCTGAGCTCATCATAATTTTCGATCAGTTCACGTAATTTACTACTAAAATCTGATGAGTCCTCTGGATTGAAATAATATGCAGCATCACCACAAACTTCAGGGATGCTTGCGCGGTCAGAAGCCATTACAGGACAGCCACGTTGCATCGCTTCCAGTGGAGGAAGGCCGAAACCTTCATACAGTGAAGGATAGACAAAAACTGAAGCTTCTCTATACTTTAACTCTAAGTCATCATCTGATAGATAGCCGCAGAATATAATGTTCTCATGCTGAGAAAAAGTCACCTTTGAGAACGCAGCTCCTAACCCTCCCACAACGATGAGTTTATAACCTTCGATTTGCGAATTTAAAAAAGAATTAATAACAAATTCTATATTTTTTCTAGGCTCTAAGGTACCAACCAATAAAATCTCTTTACGCCTAACCACTTTATTTTCAATATTATTTTTGATATTAATAGATGTGTCTACTGAATTTCGTAATACAGTGATCTTGTCGGAGTCTACCGCCAGATATTTCTCTATCTCTGATTTTGAAAAATCACTAACAGTGAAGACACCTCTCGCGAATCTTGCCTGAATAGCATAGTTAACCTTGTATACTGCACGATATAACAAACGGAACCACTTTGGATATGCGTACAATGACATATCATGGATGGTAAAGTAACAATTTTTATAAAAAGCAGGTGATAAGCCTGTGAAACAGAGCAGTAACGGATTACCAATACTTCTTAGATAACGAGGAAGTTCGATTTGTTCCCAAAAGTGTCCGTTACGATTTCCTATTTGAAGTATATTAAACTCGCCCCGCCATTTCTCATCAATGAGATCAGTTTTCGGTGTCAAAAAACAGATGTCAGGAATGTGTTTAACGAGTTCCCGACATAAAACTAATGCATATTGTTGCACGCCGGTTTTACGTTGAGTCAAAAATCTTGCATTAATATAGATCATTTATTACTCGGCATTCTGTAAATGTAACACTGAAACATGAAGAAAGAATAAAAAAGAATAAATCTAAAAGGTAATGTAAAGAGCATTGACGCTACAATATACATTAGAATGATAAAGTATTTCTTATTTTCCTTAAGCTTGGCTGACAATAAGCATATGCTTAGGATAAACATAAGCAAACCCGGAAGCCCAAAACTTAATATAATGAAACTTAAAACATCTTTAGGTGCGAAACTTTCATAGGCACTGGGATCATCCGAGGATAAATAGGATCTCATCTCATTACAGTTTACGTCCAGACCAGAAAGAGTCTGACAGTAGTTCTGTATAAAAGGTGATAGCGTGCTCTTAAACCCATATACTCCACTACCTAATGGATAATCACTAAGATGCCAGATGCTGACAATTGGGAACCCGAGACGAGTAACATAAGTCATCGTTGCAGAATTTGACAAATGAGTTGCAATGAGTGCAAAAAGGTCATAGTAGATGAACGCAAGACTAACAAAAAGTACAATAAAAGATAACGGAATGAGTTGATATGTACAATTGTAAAAACCTTTCACCTTGAAAAAATAAACTAGCACAAGGAGTACTGGTATTATTAGGAATGAAAATTTTGCACCTGAAATGTAGGTGGTAATGGCAAACATAAACGCCAGAATTAGTCTGTACTTTTCATTAGACAACAAGACCATCAAGAACATTAAGCCATAAAAGTAGCCATTTAAACTCGGCTCTGCGAAAGTACCTGCAAAGCGGAAATTCTCATCATATAGCCAGGCCCCACCTAATACTTTAACATGAAAACCTAACTTTGCCATGATGTAAAGTATCAACGCGATACCAAGAAATAAACTTGATATTTTGACACTAAAACGATATATATGAAAGTTATGTTCAAGTTCCTTAGCATAACTGAATATAACAAACCATAAGAACATATTTAGTAAAAGCGCGAAAGTTTTATCAAATTCAGCGCCATGATAGAATGCTCCAAGCGCAGCACCGATGAGAAGCATAAAAGCAAAAAAGAGTATCTTTACCAAGTTAAAACTGCGAATCCTGAAAAGTACGAGCAATACTAATGCAAGGATAAACTTCAGGCCAAAATCAGCAATACTTGAAAGGCCTTTCATCAAACCAATCTGAGAAAAGTCAACACCACTAAAAAGCGAATTAATTAATAACAGTCCAACAAGTGACTTGACAATAAAAGTTGTCGATAAATTGTAGTTATTGACAAGTGTGCTACTGGAGATTTCGCTCACCTTAACCTCTTAGTTATTTATTTTTAACATTAGACCGTCGATAATTCCTCTAACAAAAGCCTTATATACTTTATACGGCGTTTTGCGAAAAAGTGGATAAACCAAACGGGTCGCAATGGTAAAGAAAATGCTAATAATATAATAAGGTGCGCCGATGTTTTTTCTGGCGAAAAATATACGGTTTCTTGTTAAATAATATGCGCCGAATACACTTAACCCACCTCCGGTAGAAGTACTAACTTTATGAAACACTAGAGGTTCATTAATAATTCTTACCCGAGTGCCAGCTATGTTTGCACGATAGAGAAAATCAGTATCATCGTAATAAGCAAAGTAACGAGCATCCATCATACCTATAGCGGTAAACACCGAAGCATGGACAAGTAAAAAACATGTTGGTGCGTAATCGCACTCTTTTGGAATATGAGCGTAAATATCATTGTAGTCGGATCCTTCAAAAATATGAGGCGCGGTAGCTTTTTTCTTATTAAAAAATGCACCTGCATACCAAACTTTTTTTTCTGGATAACTGAATATCACAGGTGAAACAAGTTTGTATTGTCCTTCCTCAGCAACACTAATCATTTTGCTGATAGTATCTTCCCGTTGAAAAAACAGGTCGTTATTAGTGAGCAATATATACTCGCACCCATCTTTTAGAGCTTGTTCAATGCCTTGGTTGTTGGCCTGCGCAACCCCAACATTATTTCCTTCATTATTAATATAGGTATACTTTATGTCTGTCTCTAAGAGAATTTCTTGCGTTAAGTTAAAAGAATCCTGATTAGTGCTGTTATCTACAATATAAAGATGCTTGTTCTGATAATTTTGTTTTTCAACACTCGAATAAAAGTCAGGAAGCACACTTGGAGAATTAAACAAAACAGTAACGAGTCCAACTTTTTTCACACTTTCACCATGGCAATATTAGTATTGATTTAACAGATTCTTGATGCTTTTTACTTGTTTTATTATGAAGATAGTAAATATAATTATAAAAGCCACCTGGATGCAATATATAACATAATGGATGATTTCCGACTGAGTCATCACCAAACTGAACTGGCAAATGGCTATCATCACAGGTATTATCAGAACCGAGATAAATATCAGTTTTGACTTATACTCTGCTTCAGCTCGATACTTGCATGCGTAAATAGCCATGATTAATACGCCTGAAATAAACGTCGAGTAGGCAATTCCAATGGCACCATATATACGAACAAAGAAAATCGATAACGTAAAGTTCAATAATCCTTCGAGCACCGGCAGCCAAGCGATTGACAATTGTTTGCCGTAAGCGACTAACATAAGCCCATAGGGCGCCGCAATCATTCGAATAAGATAAGCAGCAAGCAGCAAAGAAAACATAATGTGCAGGTTTGTCGCTTGCTGATATCCCAACCAGACGCCAAGGATATGTACAGAGGAAAACCAGGCAATAAAGACACCAATAAAGACAATCATCGAGAAAATGAAGATCAGTTTGTTGACCAGAAGTTCAACATGCTGGTTATTCTCCTGATTGTGCATTCTTATCATAGGTTGAATTATAGGATTGATCATTGCTCCCAAAATCCCCACCCCAGCATTAACAAGTGTCATTAATACGGCAAAACCAGCGAGCTCCTGAAATGAATATTTACCGACGATAAAGGTGCCTATACCAGAAATTAAGAACTGGGCAATATTCCATACTAAGAGACCGCTAAAAAAGACAACTATAGTTCGAAATAAATTTTTATCTAGTGATAATTTTATTTTTTGAGTTCTGTTTTTTAATTTATATAAAATATAAAAAGCAAGTTGATTAAAAATGTTTATTGCAAAATAGATCCATGCAATAACTTCGAGACCATGGTGAACAAGCAACAGAATCGACGTACCCAGAATCACTTTAAATAATATATTTATGCCAGCTGTTATATCATTACGCTCTATACCAGTGAAATAGCCAACAAAGGGAGAGAACATATTATTAATTACAAATGAACCGCCAATTAATATAAGAGTGTGTTTAGCATTAGCACTGGTTTCTGAAACTTCAGGAAAAAATGAGAAAAAGAATTTTGCTAAAAACAATATTCCACCCAAACATACCATACCGAGCAGTAACGCAAAAAACAATGACTGATGCATTGTCTTTTGAAGTTTCTGTTGATTATTTAAATGAAGGGCGACAAAACGCCCTACTGTAACCTGAAGACCAATGCCAAAAATGCCGATCAAAACCCCAACCTGAAGTGTAAGGGACCAAATCGAAAAATCTACCTTTGAAAGATTATGCAGTAAAACTGGAGAGATCACTATTCCAAGAATTACATTTGAAAAGCCATTTATTATATTAGATAAAGAGTTTTTAAGTAACCGCTTAAAACCACTCATATTTATCTCGTCAGTTCTTCTTTATAACTAGCTATCATAATTTTCAAATCATCAAGCACATGTTGTGGTTTATAATCCGGAATCTCATTAGTTAATTTATTTATGTTGGTAACAGGAAACTCTTCACGAGGAAAATTACCATCATGCCAGTTAACCTTACAAGCGGTTTCTTTTTCGATGACATCAGCGATTTGTTTAGCTGTTACGTTAAATCCAGATGCGACATTGTATATTTTTTTGTTGGTGTTTTGTTTTTCAGCTAACAACACACATGCTTTAGCAACATCATTAACTGATACATAGTCCTTAGCATATTCAGGTGCAACAAACATGTTGATTTCACCATTATTAATGGCATGACGGATAATGGACGGCAGAAATAATGTACTATTAAGCGCTAAACCATAGACATTGCTTGGTCGAACCACAGTAACATCACGTTCGCTCTTAATACACAGCTCTTCAGCTACCAGTTTCGTCAGGTTAAAAAGCTTTCTGTTATCACCCGCTGTTACTAGCAGATCGTCAGTTTCATTCGCGCTATGGTGATTCATATACACTCGAGTTGAGGATATATATACCAACTTTTCAAACTGTGCATTCTGCAGTAACTTTGCCAACAAAACTGTATTTGCTTCCAGCACAGAGAAATAGCTTTTTGCACAATCACCATTACCAGCACAATAAATGATTTTACCTAACTCACCATTTAGGGAATTGCAGTCATTACGATCGGGAACAACGACATCATGCCCTTGTTCTTTTAGCATTGTAACGATATGGGAACCAATAAAACCGTTACCGCCAATAATTGTATACTTAGCCATTTTTCCAGCCTTTAAGAATCTGTTCTTTGATACTTGCAAGTGAAGGTAAAAAACAATCTTTAGCAGAAACTACAGGATTAGAAACTGGCCATTCTATTCCCAGATCTGGATCGTTCCAGATAAGTCCGCTTTCATCGGTTGGATCATAATAATCAGTACATTTGTACTGGAAACTAGCAGTATCACTTAATACGCAAAAACCATGAGCGAAACCAGGAGGAATATAAAACTGAAGAAAATTTTCTTCGGATAGAATGACTGAATGATGCTGACCAAATGTCGGTGACTCTGGGCGGAGATCAACGGCAACATCAAAAACAGAACCCTGGGTAACTGAAACTAGCTTTCCCTGAGGCTTTGTTTTCTGAAAATGAAGCCCTCGCAGGACATTTTTAATCGATTTGGAACGATTATCCTGTACAAATTCCAGAGCGAATCCCAATTCCTGATAACGTTTTTTCTGATAGACTTCAAAGAAATAACCACGTTCGTCACCAAAAATTTTAGGTTCAATAATCACAGCATCTTTTAAAGGAGTTTCTATAATTTTCATACGTGTTAACTAAGTAATGTTATTTTTCAATCTTTGGCTAATTGCTGCAAATATTTACCGTAATCATTTTTATTGAGCTCTTTGGCTAATTTTGCAAGCTGTTTCTTATCAATGAAACCTTTACGGAAAGCAATCTCTTCCGGGCAAGAAACTTTAAGCCCTTGACGTGATTCGATCGTCTGAATAAAGTTACCTGCCTCAATAAGACTCTCATGCGTACCTGTATCAAGCCAGGCATAGCCACGGCCCATAATAGCAACTGAAAGCGAATTTTTTTCCAGGTAGAGGCGGTTAATATCAGTGATTTCTAATTCACCGCGAGCTGATGGTTTCAGTTGTTTAGCCATCTCTATGACCTCGTTATCATAAAAATAGAGCCCAGTCACAGCATAATTACTTTTTGGTTTCAGCGGTTTCTCTTCTAAAGAAAGCGCTTTGCCATTCTCATCAAAATCTACCACACCATAGCGTTCAGGGTCTTTAACATGGTAGGCAAAGACCGTAGCACCTTTTTCCTGATTCATTGCCATTTCAAGTTCTTTTGGCAAATCGTGACCATAGAAAACATTGTCGCCAAGGACTAAAGCACACGAATCGTTACCGATAAATTCTTCACCAATTATAAATGCCTGAGCAAGACCATCAGGGCTTTCCTGGACTTTATATTCGATGTTCAGTCCCCATTTTTCACCGTTACCAAGTAATTGCTCAAAGCGAGGGGTATCCTGAGGTGTGCTGATAATGAGAATATCCCGAATACCCGCAAGCATCAACGTGCTTAATGGATAATAAATCATCGGTTTATCGTAGATTGGCAGCAGCTGTTTACTAACCGCCATCGTCACAGGGTAAAGGCGAGTACCCGAACCACCGGCTAAAATAATTCCTTTTCTTTTTGACATGTTCAAAGCTTCTTATGACAGAGTTGAAAAGATTAGCGTTGCTCGTAATTTTTGTTGATCCAGTCCTGATAGGCACCGCTCATAACATTCTGGACCCAATCCTGGTTATCAAGATACCAATGAATAGTTTTCTTAATACCAGATTCAAAGGTCTCTTGAGGTTTCCAACCGAGGTCCAGAGTGATTTTACTGGCATCAATGGCATAGCGGCGATCGTGACCTGGGCGATCGGCAACATAAATGATTTGTTCGCGATACGAGGTATTTTTCGGCTTTATTTCGTCAAGGATATCGCAAATAGTCTCTACTACTTCAATATTCTTTTTCTCATTATAACCGCCGATATTATAAGTTTCACCAACGATACCTTTCGTGATAACGGTATAGAGTGCGCGGGCATGATCCTCAACGTATAACCAGTCACGGATTTGATCGCCTTTGCCATAAATTGGCAGCGATTTGTCTTGTAACGCATTGAGGATCACCAGCGGGATCAACTTTTCTGGGAAATGGTAAGGTCCATAATTGTTTGAACAGTTAGTCACAATAGTTGGGAGATTATAAGTACGATGCCACGCGCGAACCAAATGATCGCTTGATGCTTTAGAGGCAGAGTAAGGACTGCTAGGAGCATATGCGGTATTCTCAGTAAACAGTGGTAGACTGTTTTTATTATCCCAGTCATCCGGATGAGGGAGATCACCATATACTTCATCGGTAGAAATGTGATGGAAACGGAATCCCTGTTTCTTTTCACCCTCCAGGGTTTGCCAGTATTTTCTGGCTGCTTCAAGCAAAACGTATGTTCCAACAATATTCGTTTCAATAAACGCAGCAGGGCCGGTGATTGAACGGTCAACGTGACTTTCTGCTGCCAAATGCATTACTGCATCAGGTTTATGAGTTGAAAAGATTGCGTCTAATGCTTGCGCATCGCAAATATCAGCATGAACAAAAACATAACGATCGCAATTATCAATGCCTTTTAAAGACTGAAGATTACCTGCGTAGGTTAACTTATCAACATTCACCACAGAGTCATCTGTTGAGTTAATAACATATCGCACTAATGCAGAGCCTATAAATCCGGCACCACCAGTAACTAATATTTTCATCATGGTCTCTTTAATAGTTGAGTTCTTGGATATCAACAGTATTTAAATTAGTTATGCGCTAGTCTCTAACCCATTTATTTTCTTCAAATGAGTAATGTTTTATAACCTTAGCCGGAACTCCCGCAACAACCGAATAATCAGGGATTGGTTTGGTCACTACTGAACCTGCTCCAATGACACAATTTTTTCCAATCGTGACACCGGGAGAAATATGAACTCCAAAGCCAATAAAAGAACCATCACCTATTGTTACAGGCTGCTCAATTGTTGAAATCCTATCACCAATTTTTCTTGCGTCGTGAATATTATCAAATGGATGGCTCACATCGACAATGGAACAATTCCCAGTAATGGTGACGTTGTTTCCAATAGAAACCCTGACGCGTCCGATAATATGACAATTTTGTTCGATATTGACATTATCGCCAATACTGATGACAACATCGCGTTGAGGATCAATTACTTCAAGTCTTAACCCATTTCTTATTAAGACATTCTGACCAATCTCAATATATTTTGGGTTTACAATGAGTATGGGAGAAATAATTCTACTTCGCCACCCAAAAGATTTCATACAAGATTTATACTTAATCTGAGAAAGAAATAAATGAAAGGTGCTCACTATTTTATTTAGCAACATTCACGGTTTCCCATTTATGTGAATCATGATTGTATATTTTGATGATCTGAGCTGGATTACCAGCTACTACACAAAAACCAGAGAAGGATTTTGTTACAACAGCACCAGCTCCTACCACGGTCCAATCACCGAGAGTTACACCAGGTAAAATCTTGGTATTGAAACCAAGAAAAACGTTCTCACCGAGGAAGATATGACCTTTATCAATATCATTCTGCGTAAGGATAGGCCCCTGTTCAGGATCTATACCATGAGCTAGAGTACTTATATAAACATAATCACTGATGACACAATTTTTTGATATCACAATTTTCGACGCAGTGTGGATGTTTACATTCCTACCAATATAAACCCCATCATGAATAAAGATACCGTTGTCAACTCCATCCGATCTCACAATAAAAGTAGGGTTCTTGTGAATGAAAACATTTTCACCTACCTGAATCTTATTTCGGAAGGTTGTTGCTAATTTTAATTTCAATAATAAATGATTGAGTAATCCGATCATGCGTGCCTCAAAAAATCGTATATACAGGGCCACAAGAACTGTCGTGAGCGCTAACTAGTCTCTATCCATTGCTGCTTTTCACATTTAACTTCTTAACCCTGCCTTGACTGGCTTATCTTTTGTCAAAATATTAATCGCAATATGCCTTATCGCTGAAAATAATTCTGCTGTGTTTCCTCTTCTCATTTTGTTGTCGTCTTCATTCATTACAATACCCAAGCGCCAGTGCAACTTATTCTCCACGTGCCATTAATTTCGAATTGCTGTCGCAAACTTCTCAGCGTTTAAATCAACAGAACTGATATAATATCTGACCGTCATTTCAGGTTCTTTCATTTGTTCTATTATTATTGAGCGAAAGGAGACTACCACGCATAATTTTTTCAGGCCTTTCCATTCAAACGTGAAATCAATAAGTTCATCATAGGCATCGCAGACAAGATGAAGACGGATTTCTTCTCTGCCGTGACTCTTTTCACTAATTGCGTAACTGTCATGCTTTGGATTATTTAATTATTATAGCGGAAAATTTTCCTCGAAGGCTTTATTAAGCCGCTCCTGATTTCTGTTACAGCGAATAAGTCATCACCTCCGTGTTTTTGTATCATCTCTGCTATATCTTTCTGGCAACCCATCGCATCGGTTGTGATAATTTTTCCTTTAATATCCATCATATTAAGAAGCACAGGAATAGCTGTGATCTCATTGGATTTCTCATCCGTTTTGATCTACCCGAAGACCAGACTGTGCATTTTTGAGAATTCACTAATGACATGAATCGCTCCCCTGCGACGACTTCTATCATAAGAGTGCCGGAGTGTTTTTCCATCAATTGTGATGACGTCTATATCATCTGAAAAATAGCAGTCACGCATCCAGTTAATAAAGCACTCGTTAAATTTTGCAGGACTGATACAGGATACAACTCTGGCAATGATATCGTGAACATGAATAGCATTTTCAAAATCACTATATTGCTTCAATAAATCAGGATGTGTCTCACACAAATCCTCTATATATTCCCATCCTTCAGCACCAGAAATAGTGGTGTAAATGATCAGTAGTAGAATATCTTACAATTTATGTTCTACTTTCCAAGCTTGTCTGTAGTAAGGAATAATAGAAAATTTTCCATCATTTTTTCAAGTTCTATTTTGTACTCCTGATTTATATAAGGAGTGTTTGATCATATATAAGGTGTAAAAAAACAGCTTTAAGAAGTGAGGAGCATCTGAATTCTTGAATATAAATGTGAATTATTTAGTCGAAAAAGTGTGCTTCTGATGACATTTCCCTATGCCACCATCTGTTCACAAGTTTATGCTTATTACATGCACAACGTTCCTTTTTGCATTTTTGTGCATACCGCACACGATGATCTTCCCTCAGACACGCTACCGCCCCTGGCTTTACAGCTACCAGTACGCTGGGGGCATTTCATAAGATGTTACAGACTCTGCTACTAACGTCGCAAAGATCTCAAAAATTTAAACGCCAATTGTCTAACCAAACGAGGTCAGACACAAGGAAAATCCGAAAATTTTTGGCCTTACTAAAGACATATAACTCATTGTTATTATTATATTAATATAAGAAACGGCAGGAACATTCTGATAATGTAAGCATCTCTGCCTTTGAATGTTCGCTGCCGTTCTATTTTTATTCAATCCCCCATATATGGAGGGTTAATTTGTTACTCGCTTAACAACTTCTCAATGCCTTTGCGGAACTTAGCGCCTTCCTTCAGGTTACGCAGCCCATACTTCACAAACGCTTGCATATAACCCATTTTCTTACCGCAGTCGTAACTGTCCCCAGTCATCAGCATTGCATCAACTGCTTGTTTTTTTGCCAGCTCAGCAATGGCATCAGTCAACTGAATACGTCCCCATGCCCCTGGTTGAGTACGCTCCAGTTCAGGCCATATGTCTGCAGAAAGCACATAGCGACCTACTGCCATGATGTCTGAGTCCAGGGTCTGCGGCTGATCCGGTTTTTCGATAAATTCAACGATGCGGCTGACTTTGCCTTCGCGATCAAGCGGTTCTTTAGTCTGGATGACGGAATATTCAGAGAGATCGCCCGGCATGCGTTTTGCCAGAACCTGGCTGCGGCCAGTTTCGTTAAAGCGCGCAATCATTGCGGCCAGGTTGTAACGCAGAGGGTCGGCACTGGCGTCGTCGATAACGACATCCGGCAGTACCACGACAAACGGGTTATCGCCAATGGCTGGTCTGGCACACAAAATGGAGTGGCCTAAACCTAAAGGTTCACCCTGACGCACGTTCATAATAGTCACACCTGGAGGGCAGATAGATTGTACTTCCGCCAACAGCTGGCGCTTCACGCGCAGTTCAAGGAGAGATTCTAATTCATAAGATGTATCGAAGTGGTTTTCGACCGCGTTCTTGGACGCATGAGTTACCAGGAGGATTTCTTTGATCCCTGCAGCCACAATCTCGTCAACAATGTACTGAATCATTGGCTTGTCGACGATCGGTAGCATCTCTTTAGGAATCGCCTTAGTTGCAGGCAACATATGCATCCCAAGACCCGCTACAGGAATAACTGCTTTTAAATTCGTCATTATTTCATCCACCTGTAAAATGGTTGCTGAATTATAGCTTGTTCGATTTTTTTCGCCAGCATCAATTACCCTGAATTGATTACTGATTTACTTCAGATGTTACGCCGCTTCGCTCAAGATTGCAGTAGCGTTATTCCTAAGTATGGCTCCATTTTTCCAGGAATGGTCGCAAATCTACCTGCCCCGTTCCGGCAGCTTAAAGTTAATATTTTCCACATTAACGACATGGTGATTAATCCTGTCGATATCGACGGAACTTTGTCCTTTTTCATTCACCGAATGAACATTTACCAGTGACAGCAGCGTCTCGTTGTTTGCCATAAAGACACCACGAACGTCCTTACGTAGGTCGAAATTCATGGTCAATGCCGGCCCCGCTGCTGATTCTTGCATTACATTGATATTACGCATAAAAATGTGTTGTGGTTTGTTGTGAATCTCCAGCGAAGCACGCTTCATTTCAATGTTGGTCAACGCCACAAATGAGACAGCATTCCCTGCGGAAATTTGGATTCCGCGCAATTTCCAGGCAAGATGAGTATTATCAAGATGAATATTATTCAGTCTGAAGTTTTGTGGTATTGAGAGATACTTACCTTTAATGACTCCGTAACCGATTAACATTCCGGCACTATTGCTCATTTCTATATTGTCAATAACAAAGTTATCACATCCATATATCGCTACCGTGGCGTTATCAATACCTGCTTTCTTGCTGAAAGCTGGCGTAATATTATGAGCCTTGATATTACGGATGACGAAGTGTTTACCATTCTCAACATGAATCAATTGCCGACAATCCGATCCCGTGATATTCGCCACGACAAAGTTTTTCACTGCCTGGTCTTCCGGGTAGTTGTTATCGTAGGTACTTCCCGCAAGGCCTATGCCAATGCCCCAGTTGATTTTGCCGTTGGTACAGTTGATGCGCTCGATGATGTGGTTGGAGATCAAAATATCACTGTCGTTAATTGCCACGTTCCATTCAATGGCGTCGCCCTGTAAATCGCTGAACTTACAGTTGGTGATGTTGGCACCGATAATCTGGTTATGAAATCCCT
>OBZI01000411.1_pt1 | contig 21906 bp, 13 predicted proteins | sample 1476911 | NCBI WGS metagenome assembly OBZI01 (sample SAMEA2580238, study PRJEB22360) | human gut metagenome | biome: human gut; feature: human-associated habitat; material: faeces | place: Denmark | collected 2008/2010 | reverse complement strand
GCCACCAAGACCCCGAACCGTTCCCCGGCTTAACAACAAACCCGGCTTAATCGGAATGGACCACGGGACGGGCGTTGTCGGGCAGCGTCTCCGCCGCCTCGGCGAGCATCCGGTTGGCGAGCTCCGCGTTGGGATGGAAGCAGGCCGTGTAGGCGACGATCTTGCCGTCATGGCAGTCGATCATCGGCGAGAGGTACACCTTCCCGTCCCGGGCCTTGATCTCGGTGATGTCCGTCAGCCACTTCTCATTGGGCCGTTCGGCGGTGAAGTCCCGGTTGACGAGATTACCGGGAGCGGGCGTGGTCTCCCCCTCGTAGGAGCTGTAACGCCGCCGTTTGGGAACATGCGCCGAGAGCCCGCCCTCGGCCATGATCCTGCGGATCACCTTCTCCGAGACGCCCGTCCCGAGCGCGGCCTTGACGCGACGGTACCCGTACCTGCCCTTGGAGTCGGCGAACGCCCGCGCCACGCGGGCGCGCAGCCCGGCGTACTTGTCAACGCCGATCCTGGCATGGTGGTAGTGGTAGCTGCTCGGCGCTATGCGCAGCAAGCAGGCCATCGACCTCAGCGAATACCTCGGCCTCAGCCGGTCGACCGGCATCGTCTTCTCCCTGTTCGACAGGCGCCGCAGGTCGGCGCCTGGGTCTTTTTCTGCGAGCCTCCACCACCTCCCGCATCAACGCGTTCTCCAACTCCAGCTCCTCGACCCTACGGCGCAACGCCTCCACGTCATCGCCGCCCCCCGGCATCCGCCCCGCCCCGAGGACGGACGGACGCCGATTTCCCGCCCTGGGCGGCATTCTGGTTCCGGGGCTGCAACGCGGCCATGCCGCCCCTGCGGTACGCCCTGACCCAGTTGTGCACCGCACCAACGCTCACGCCAAGCTGTTTGGCGGCCTGCTTCTGCTGCATGCCGCCCAGCACCAGTTCGATCGCCTTCCGTCTTGTCTCCAGAGGAATTATGGGTTTGGCCATACGGCCAGCATACCGGGGATCCATCGCCAGCCAGCGTTCCAGGCACTGTCTGGTCGGATAGCCCAGGCACTCCACCACCTGCGCGGTGGTCATCGGCGTTGTGAGGTATAGCTCCACCGCCCTCGAACGCTCCTCAAGACTGAACATACGAGAAACCTTTCGCTCAGTCTCCAAGAAAACGTCCGCAGCCCCCAACCTCTCCGCGCCTGAGGGGCCTTTCTATGCCTTTGACCGGTGCGTACTATCCAAGGGCGGCATGCTGTAACACTGACCTAGCGCTGCTCCTATGTCACAGGCAGCAGTCAGAACAGCAAGCCATCATCAGGTCGCCGCAATCAGTCCGTAAGATAGGCCTGCGTATCCAGCGCTGCACGGCAGCCCATGCCCGCTGCGCTGATCGCTTGACGATAAGTACGATCCACGCAATCGCCTGCAGCAAAGATGCCTGGCGCACTGGTCACCGTGCTGGCACCCTGCACCACGACATATCCATCATCGTCACGGTCCACAACACCGGCCGCAAAATCAGTGGCTGGCGTATGACCGATAGCCACGAATACGGCGTTGGTGTCCAGCGTGCTTTCTTCTCCGGTCACCACATTACGTACGGCGATGCTGCTGACACTGGCCGGTGCTACAGCCGGTCGTTTGAGCGTCAAGCCAGGAATGGCAATAGGTGCACCGGTGTTCTGTGTGGGGGAGGAGGTGCCGGTAATGGAGGTCACCACTGTGTTGGTCATCAGAGTGATGGTCGGATTGGCTTTGGCTCGATCCACCATGATCTGCGAGGCGCGGAAGCTATCGCGTCGGTGAATCAAGGTGACCGAAGAACCGAACCGGGTCAGGAATAATGCCTCTTCAAAAGCCGAATCGCCACCGCCTACGACCACGATAGGCTTGTTCCTGAAGAAGAAGCCATCGCAGGTGGCGCAGTACGAGACGCCATGTCCGGACAGCTCCTGTTCGCCGGGCACCCCAAGCTTACGGAATGACGACCCTGTGGCGATGATAAGCGACGATGCCTCCAATTGGGAGTCATCGGAGAGTGTTACACGATAGGTCGGCTTGACCGAATCACTCTCACACGCCTCGATGGAAGAGACATCGTCTGCGATATAGGTTGTACCGAAGCGCTTGGCCTGTTCCTTCATGCGATCCATAAGATCCGGGCCAAGAATACCTTCCGGGAATCCGGGGAAGTTCTCCACCTCAGTGGTGTTGACCAACTGTCCACCTGGCGACAACGCACCAGTGACCATAACAGGATTGAGACCTGCGCGGCCAAGATAGATGGCGGCCGTGTAGCCAGCGGGACCAGAACCGATAATGATGACGTTATGTTTCACGTGAAACATTGTCACACCCCCATACGATATTCCGTGTCATTCAGCCAGATGCGAAGAAGGGGCGGTACCGTCGAATGTATGCGAACGGTACCGCCCCTTCTTGGGTCAGTTATCGGCATAGATGCCGATTAGAAGACCTCCACCTTTTCGATGTACAGCTGGTTCTGCGGCAGGCTATCCGATGGCACCCACAGCAGCAGATCCTGCGTCTTGACGGCTTTGGTGAACTTCACCTCAGTAGTGCCACCTTCAGCAAAGGTGAATTCGGCCACCTGCTTGCCTTGAGTGGGGTCCCCAGTGGTATTTGCGCGAATATAGCCCTTACCACCGGATGTGCGGATGGTGATAACCATGCGGTACGCATCCTGCGGCTGGTCAAGGTGCATGTAGTATGCGTACCCGGATTGGCCGCCAGGATTCGACAGGAAGTTGGCGCTGGAAATCGTAAACGCCGTGTTGTTCTCATGGCTCGGTTGCGGAACAGCGCTGGAATCCTTATCGCCGGACTTCTTGGCCTTGGTCTTCTTGGACGACGAATCAGCAGTCTCGGACTTCTTGGACTTGTCTGATGCCGAGTCCTTGGATTCGCTCTGAGTGGCATCACTCGATTTTGAAGAATCGTCAGTGGTGCCACCGTTCGTCGCGTTCTCGCTGCCACCAAATGGCACAGCGTCAGCATTGATATCAGGCCAGTCACCTTCACTGGAGTTGCTGGAAGCATCGGCAGGATTGTCTCCGGAGGATCGGAACGCATGCACTGCCCAAACAGCCGCTGCCACTACCAATATCAGAGCCACAATGATGGCAACGACCTTGGTCGACAGTTTGCCGAACAGATGTTCATCGGGCAGCTTGCTGTCAACCTCGTCATCCGGCACATCCTTCGGTGTGAAGCTCGGAGGAATGGCGCTTACTTCGGCAATGCGGGCCTGCTCCTCTTCCAAGGCACGCAGCGATTCCTCACCAGGAGCCACAGCACGGCCGCTGGCGTCGAACACGGGAATACGACTGGTTGTCTCTCCCACGGTGGCATCGGGAATACCGCCGGTAACAATAGGCACTGTCAACCGAGTATTATCACCCGGACCGCCGATGGGGGCCGGATTCATTTCGCTGTACCAGTCACCGGTGCCTTCACCGGAAAGATTTTCGTGCTCCCAGGCGTCAGAAAGGTTGAAGTCAAACAGACGGCGGGCATCAGACTGAGACTGGTTACCGTCAGCAGTACTGGACCCATCAGGCAGAGGAACCGGTGACATCGCGTGCGGAGCGGGGACGGCGGCCGTCTGAACCGGCAGGGAAGGGGTAATAGACAATTCCGGAAGACTGCTGCTGTTAATCAACGTGCTGGGAATAGGCACGATATCAGTCTCGTTGGCAGGCTTCAGTATCGCCTTGGTAATCGAGCAATCGCTTTCCACGCTCGGCAAAGCAATATCAGCATCGCTCAGTTCAGAGAGCGGCTTCCAATTACCCAACAAGGCGTCGAGTTCTACAAGGGCAGCCATTGGCAACGTATGATCGTCGGGCTCGCTCAAGGCCAATCCACGCTTGCAAATCACGCGGAATTCGCCAGGGGTGTCTTGCGGCAAGGCACGCAGATTGAATGTGGGTGTCGCTTGGCTTGGCGTGCGTGTCAGCAGGGTATAGAGTAATGCCGCAAGCTGGCGAATCGCATACCGTTCAGGACCGTCCGTACGCAGATCGGTAGCGGACGTATCGGCCAGCATCGTGGCACATGGTGCATCGGCAATTTGCACACCGGAGGTAGTCACTCGAACGGTGTCGGTTGTGATGACGATGCCGCTGGGAGTATCCGCAATGACCTCGCGCAGCACGTCGGCGCATTCTCCGATAATCGACCGGATGGCGCTGTAGCTGAGCGGCTTGGCGGTATCTACCATGTAGTCAGTCAGGCATTGGCCGCTATCCACCGGCATGACAATGAGAAGTACGTCGGATTCCATACGGTATTTCAGTATGGGAATCACACGATCAGGGCGAGTGGCGGCGATGCGACCAGCGAGCTTATCGATTGCGGCGAAAGCGCTGCGATCGGTAATGATGAACAGCTGGCAATCCTTTGCCAGCACACGGTCGTTGGCTTTCCATGCCTGAATGCCAGGCTCCTCACGCAACGATGATACCAAGGTGTATCGGTTGAGAATCGTGTCTCCGAGTTGCGGTTTCATAGTGCGTTCGGCTCCGTGTGATTGGTGTTCGAGATTGGTCTTAGATATTCTACGTGCGGGGCTATCCTTGACGGGCTCCGTCTCAGGATTGATTTACGTAGCGTCGACTTTTTTCCGGCTGGGCTGTCACAGCAACGTCCTCACTGGCCGGAGTCTTGTGTAGACGGGCCAGTATCGAGTGATAGGCGCTGATGAGTTCCGGGGTGTGTACCACCCACAACACAGCCACATATACTACGGCCAGCACAATGGTGAGCACCACGCAGATGGCCAGCGCAGACCACCAGCTCATGTGCCCGCCTACTGGTCGAATATCCGCGCCGAGCAGTGCGACTACCGGTCGTTTGATCAGCCAGACCACAACTCCGGAAGCCAGTGCCGCCACAATGGCCTTGGCATATGTCCTCGTGATCTCCCGACCGCCAAGATTGCCTTCGAACTTGCGGCGCAACATCATCAACGTCAGCGGCAACGCCAGTAATCCACCGAGGGTCACCGAGCAGGCGATGCCGAGTACCCAATGCTCAGGAGGAAGTACCATCATGCCGATGATCATGAATATTGAGGTGAATCCATACTGCATCACCGCGGACAGGAAGGGGTGAAGGCCGTCCTCAAAGGCGTAGAACGTGCGCTGGATCAGCAGGAACGCCGACCCCAATGGAATGCCCATAGACAAGGCGATAAGCGCATAGGAGATCAACATAGTCTCGTCCATCGAGACGGACGGAAGCAATGCACGGATGATCGGTTCGGGGAACACGACCATGGCGGCGGCGAAGAACATGATGAGCAGGCCCACATTATTCAGTGCGCTGACCAGGTCGTGCCGTGCCTCATCCAGATTCGCAGCTGCGATGGAACGGGAGATTTTGGGGAACATAGCCGTGGATACCGATACGGCGATGAGTGAATAGGGCAGGATGAACAGTGTGTACGCATTCTGATAGGTCGCGTTGCCTGCCACGCTGAACAGGCTGGCACCCGTCAGTTCGTGGGCGCGCTGCGGTGCGGATGTGGCGATACGGGTAAGGATAATGCCGCAGATCTCACTGGTGATCACCACGCCCAAAGAGCCTAACGCCACGGGACCCATAGACCTGAGTCCAAAGCCGCCAAGCCCGAAGCTGGGTTTGTACTTGAACCCGATACGGGCCAGCGGCAGGAACAGTATCAGCGCTTGGAAGGCCACGCCCAAAGTCCAGGTGCCTGCGGTAAGCGCGATTTTGTCGGCGGTCCAGAATTCGAGGGGCTGTTCATTGGCCTTGCTGAACAGCAGAATAAAGCCAGTAAAACCGGCGCAACTAATAATGTTGGCACCGGTTGAGCTCCACGCATACGTGAGGAAATGGTCTTTGGCGGCCAGGATCTGACCCAATACCGTATACAGGCCGTAGAAGAACACCTGAGGCATGCACCACAGGGTGAACGAGGTGGTCAGGGCTATCATCTGGTGATCGTCGCTACCCACGTACAGGCGGGCAAGCAGAGGGCTGGCCGCCGCCATCACCACGGTCATGGCCAATAGGATGCCGATGGCCAACGTAATCAGGCGATTCAGTCGTTCTTGGGCGTCTTTTTCTTTCAACGTGCGCACGATCTGGGGCACCAGCACGGCGTTGAAGATGCCGCCGGACACCAGCGTGAACACGGATTGGGGAATCATGGAACCGGCCTGATAGGCGTTGGCCGCCAATCCGGTGGTGCCGATGGCCGCAGCGAGAAGAATCGTGCGGAGCTGACCGGTCACACGGGAAGCAGCGGTTCCCGTGGCCATGATCAGGGAATTACGACCTACGCTTGAACTCATTCGTCGGGGTCCTTCTTCCGATGGAACTGCCGCCACAGGCCGATAATGCCCAGTAGCACGGCGAAGCCGATGATAATGAAGCCGCTGGCATCACTGATGCGCATCACACTGGTGATCGCGGTGTCCTGCGTGTTGCCGAAGCTGTTGCCTTCCCGGTCGGTCAACGACACATGGGCCGTCGATGAGCCGGAAGTGGAAACGCGGATGGTGAAGGTCACCTGAGCGTCGCTATGCGAGGGAATATCGATGTCAGCGGTTCGCGAGGTGACGATCTGCATGGAGTCAGTCAGTGAGTTGACCTGCACGCTGACGGCGTAGGGAAGGTCATTGCTGACGGTGATTGGCATTTTCGCGGATTCGCTGAACACGGATATTGATTCCGATGGGTTGATGCGTACGCCGTTCAGAAGATCGCTGGCCAGTGTTTTCGCGGCTCTGACCATGGCTTTTCGCGTGGCTGTCGGCTGGGGGGAGCCAGACATGGATCGCAGCGCCATATCGTCATGCAGCACCAGCAAAGAGCCAATCCATTGCGTCGGATCGTTGCTGTGCGAGACGGTGTCATTGGCATCCTGCCGGGCTAGGGCCTGCGGGTCCAACGACGAGACCTCGTCGGAATCAATCTCGTTCTTCAATATGGAGGTGGCCATGCGCATGATGTCATGCCGGCTGTCAGCCAACTGTCTCAACGCCGACCGGGTATTGGCGGTGTTGGCATCATCGGCCTTGTCGGGATTGACCGAATCGCTGACATTGTACGGATCGGCCTCGGCCATGGTCTTCAGGTCCGTCAGATTCAACCAGGACGCCTGCTCGAAGGCGCTCATCACCTGATCGATCCAGCCGGCCTCCGTGGTGCGGGAGAACGTCATAAGCAGGTATCGGGATGTATAAGGCTGTTCCATCTGGTAGAACGCGCTCTGAGCGACCAGTCGGGCCAACCGACCGGCATCGCTGGACTCGGCCTGCGCGTCCGTGCTGGTGGCTTGGCCCTTGGCCAGCGTGCCCAAGGTCGATTGCTCCTTCAGCACGGTGACATCGCCGGCAGACGTATCCACCACGTAGGTGCCTGTGTGTACGGCTTCAGTCTGGTCGGCATCGAAAGAGGCATCGGCAATCACCGTGTCATAGCCCTGCTCTCGTGCCGCGGTCAGCGCATCCAACGTCCAACAGTTGTTGCCCTGCCATGCGTACGCGGAGGGTGTTTCGGAGTCGTTTCCGGCGGCATACCATGCGGCCGCCTGCTTGGCGTTCCACTGTTCAGTGGTGATGCCGGCCTTTTCGTAGGCCGCGGTATCACCCAGCGCGGTATAGGCGGTGATGTCAAAGTCGGCGGGCTGCATGATGCCGGCAATGGACGGTTGCACTGCGGACTGACGCCAATACAGAGGATCCGCGATCACTTGCAGCGAGCGGTGCTTGGCGAATGTCTGCCCAAGGGATCGCGCGGTATCGGCATCCTGCTCGGATAAGGATATGGCTTGCGTATCAGTGGCTTTGGCCGCGTTGCCGGCGTCGGCGTTATCGGACTTGTCGGCCTTGTCCGTGCTGTTGGACTTGGACGATGTTGATGTCGAGGAAGTGGCGGTTTCGGCAATGCGATTGCTGATGGCCTTGTTATCGACCTGCCAGCCGCTGGCGGTGTAGGGCATGGCCACGGTCAGGTTCATGGCCGGTGTCGTCGCGGTGTTGAGCCCATCCGAAGATCGGGTCAGAAAACTCGGCAAATCGGCGAGTATCTGATTGCCGACGATATACGACAGCATCAGCGGCTTCGGCCCCCAGCTCCCTATGGAGGCAAGGGTCTGCTGATTGGCGTTCACCTCGATGGTGACGGTGGCAGTGCCGCCGGCGGGAATCGATGGCACGTCAACGGAACCCAACTCGTTGGGGGTGGGGATGGGGGCGTTGTTCTCGGCCCAATTCTGAATATCGGTGCGCGAGACAAAGGTGAACAGCGTATTGGTGGTCAGGTGCAGTGTGCCGCTTGACGTGGCCGTGCTGTCCGTATTGCTGATGACCGCGGTGACATGATAGCCCGATTTGGAGGTGACGATGGGGGTGCTTTGCGTGATGGCAATGCTCTGCTTGGGCTGATTCTCGGTCTGATTGCCCGTTGCGTCCGTCGTATCGGATGAATCAGTCGTGTCCGTCGTATCGTTCGCGTAAACGGTCAATGGAGCGGCCAGCATCGCCACAACGGCGACGCCAGCCGCCAGTGCGTGTGCCAGACGTGTGCAATGTCGTAAGACTCCGGGTAGGTTCACTCGTTTGCCTGCCTGTTCTTCTTTCTGGCGTAGAGCCACGCGATTTTGCGTTCGTTGGGATAGCTCAACACGTCATCCAAATCTTCAAAACGTACCCAGATGGCGTCTTCCGCCTCATGATCCGGGTCTCCTTCCACCGTCAGTTCGCCGCCGGTCTGTTTGAGCGCGAAGTGATGGACCAGCTTATGCACGCGCTGCGTGGTGCCGGTGAACCAGTAGTCGATGGTGGCGATGGAATCGATCACCTCGCCCAGGATGCCGGTCTCTTCATGCACTTCGCGCACAGCGGTCTGCTGCGGGGTCTCACCTTTTTCGATATGCCCCTTCGGCAAGCACCATTCGAGATGGCCGGAGCGGGAATGACGGGCGATAATGGCCACGCGGTTCTGGTCATCGAAAATCAGACCGCCTGCCGAATATTCGCGTACGACCGGCAGTTCCTGGGCATCCAGTGAAGCGAATGTGGTCGGACCGTCCGACGTACGGCGTTGCGGCATCATGGCCGGAGTCGGGCCGGATGGCGTCACCGGTTCTACCGGCACTGCCGGTTCCGGCGAGGCAACATCTCCGGACGGGTGCCGGCCGAAGACCGTGGCCGGCGTGGGATGCGCTGACGTTGCGGGCCTCACTGGTGCTGCAGACGGCGCTGAGACCGGCATGGTGACCGGCGTTGCGGCCGGTGCGGTACGTGCCGCAGGCGGCATCAGCACGTCGCGCGGAGTCGGTATCGCTGTGGTGTGCGCGGCGGCGGCCTTGGCGACCGCAACGGCAGCATCTACGGCCGCGTGAGCGGTCGCCGCGGGATCGTTCGTGACGATGGTTACGGACGTTTGTGCCGTGGCGATAATCGGCTCGACCTCGGCAATCGTCTCGGCACCGGCCTCGCCGGCGATACCATCAGCCTGCCCCTCGATAGTGCCGCTGGTAGTGGCGATGGTGACGGTGGCATGCATGCCGAAGACGGTGGCCGGTGTGGGCATCATCGGCTTCGGTGCGGGCATGTCGCTGGCGGCGTCCGATATTTCGGATTCGGATGGTTCGGGTGTGGCGGGCGTTGCGGGTGTGCCAGGCACACCGGAATGTTGCGCAGTCGGTACTGCGTCTACTTCGTCTTGATGAACGGCCTGATTGGTGGAGTGGCTCGCGGTGCCGCCGACATCGGAAGAATCGCCCGAATCGGCGGAATGATGCGGAGTTTCGGACGTATACAGCAGGTGGTCTTGGGTATGGCTATCCGCCGAATCTGGTGTTTGCCCCAGCATGCGGGCAAGGTCGGCGGGCGTAATCATATTCTCCACCTTACTCAACCCCGTGTGCAGGTGGGGTAACGGTATGCTGGTAGGGCAGAAAAACGTCGCACGCGGGAAGGTGCCCATTGGATTTCGAAGTATGGCCTGAAGCCATCGAACTTGGTCGACTGTTCGCCGAACAGGGTTACGAGCTGGCATTGGTCGGCGGCCCGGTCAGGGATTTGCTGCTCCATAGAAAGAGCCACGATTTGGACTTCTGCTCATCCGCACGGCCTGAGCAGTTCGAGCCGATACTGCGCCGGTGGGGGCATGACGGCTTCTGGGACATGGGGCGCAAGTTCGGCACGCTGGGTGCCATGCGCCGCCGCCCGGACGGCACCGAGGTCAAGGTGGAGGTCACCACCTATCGCTCTGACACGTACGATCCGGACTCGCGTAAGCCCGAGGTCAATTATGGCGACACGCTTGAGGGCGACCTGTCCCGCCGCGACTTCACCGTCAACGCGATGGCTCTGCGCGTGCCCGACCTGCAATTCGTGGACCCGTTCGGTGGTGCCAGTGATCTGTCCAAGGGCGTGTTGCGCACGCCGGTGGATCCGCGACAGTCCTTTGACGACGATCCGTTGCGTATGATGCGCGCCGTGCGATTCGTGGCCCAGCTGGGCTTCCGTATCGCGCCGGACGCGGCCGAGGCGATTACCTCGATGCGCGACCGCATCGACATCGTATCCGCCGAGCGTGTGCGCGACGAACTGACCAAACTGCTGCTCTCCGACCGTCCGCGCGCCGGCCTTGAGGCGTTGGTCGAATCCGGTCTTGCGGACATCGTCTTCCCGGAAATTCCGGCCCTGCAATTGCAGATCGACGAACACCACCGCCACAAGGACGTCTTCGAGCACACGATGATTGTGCTCGAACGTGCTATCGCCCTGGAAACCGGCCCGGACGGCCCGGTGCCCGCCCCCGACCTGACGCTGCGCTTGGCCGCCGTGATGCACGATATCGGCAAGCCGAAGACCCGCCGGTTCGAGTCGGGCGGCAAGGTGAGCTTCCACCACCATGACGCGGTGGGTGCCAAAATGACCCGCAAGCGTTTGAAGGCGCTGCGTTTTGACCACCATCTGGTCGAGGACGTCTCGGAACTGGTGAATATGCACCTGCGCTTCCACGGCTATGTGGACGAGCCGTGGACCGATTCGGCCGTACGCCGGTATGTCAAGGATGCCGGGCACCTCTATGAGCGGCTGAACAGGCTCACGCGTGCGGATGCCACCACACAAAACAAACGCAAGGCGATGATCTTCTCCCAGGCCATGGATGAGATGGAGGAGCGCGTCCGCGAACTCAAGAAGAAAGAGGACTTCGACGCGATCCGCCCGGATCTGGACGGCAACGAAATTATGGAGTTGCTGGGCCTGGAGCCCGGCCCGATGATCGGCCGCGCCTACAAGCACATGCTGGAATACCGCTTGGATAACGGTCCGGTGGACCACGATGTGGCCGTCGAAGAACTCAAGCGCTGGTACGCCGAGATTCAGTAGTCCGATACTAGTCCGATACCAAAAAACCGTACGCTGAATACGTGTCAGCGTACGGTTTTTCGCGAAGATGAAGCTGTATGCGCCTTACTGCGCCGTGTATGCGTCGTGTTTGGTGTCGGCGGGCAGCTTGGTCATGCTATCGGCGGCCTTGCAACCCTCGATATTGGTGATGGTCTTACCGGATTGCGGGGAGGAGTTGGTGTCCTGCAGATCGTTGAACGTGGCGCCGATGACCACATCGATGAGCTGATCCTCGCGAGCCGTCATGATCATGGTGGCGTCGGTGAAATTGCCGATCAGCGTATACGCCTGATTAATGGCGTTCTTGCCGAAGTAGATGGTGGTGCGTTCAACGTCGGTGCTGGAATAGTTATCGATTTTCTGCACGCTGAATCCACGATTGGCCAAAGCCTCACCCACGGCCTTGGCGAATTGGCCGTGAGAGGTGCCGTTCATCACGCGAATGCCGACCGAAGCGTTGGACACGTATTGCGCTTTGCCGCTGCTGTCCTTGACCGCGCACGGCGCCGCGTTGCCGTAATTCGGCTGGCTGGCCGGAGTCTCCACTTCGCCGAGGCCGAAAACGTGGAAATTGAACAGTAGGGCTATGACCAGCACTACTGCCAATACCGCGCCGCTGATGGAAAAGACGATGGTCTGGCGGCGGCGCACGTACGCCTTGCGGGCTTCACGTTCATCAACCTGATACGTCATCGGTGGACTTCTTTCATGGGTCGGGTGGCTGGTTGCTACCTTAGCGTCACTGTCTGACGCTGATATTGGGGTGTTCGGGAGATTTGGCTCGAATAATACGATCGACCACAGCTGTATCGCGCCACACCTCGATAATGCGTTGTGCCGCTGCCTCGTCGGCGGCGAAAGCGACCACTGAGGGGCCGGATCCGGAGACGAATGCATGGCTGGCACCCGCCTGCGTGGCGGCGTCGATGGCCTGCCCGCTGCGGGGATGCAGGCTGATTGCCGCAGCCTGCAGATGATTGCGGTCGCCTTCTGCGGCTCCCACGATGTCAAAGGTGTGGTAGACCTCAGGAGTGCTGAGTTGCGACTGGTATGCGCCGACCAATACTTCGCCGCTGAATCCCTGTTCTATCAGCGCCAGCTCATCGCGGCTGCCGGGGGCGATATCCGTGATGCGTTCGCCGAAACCGGTGCCGTATGCAAGGCCACCGGTCAGGCAGAACGGCATGTCCGCGCCCAACGTGGCGGCAATGGTGCGCAGGCGCTCTATGGGCCAGTTCAGCTCCCAGAGACGATTGACCGCCAGCATGGTCGCCGCGGCGTCGGCTGAACCGCCGCCTAGTCCGGCACCCACGGGAATGCGCTTGGTGATGGTCAACGCCACATCCGGCTCGCGCTCGGCCGCCTGGGCCATGGCGAAGAGGGCCAGTACCGCATGGTTGCGGCGCATGTCGTTGCGTGAGGAGGCCAAGTCGCCCAAATAAGCGCCTTCGAGCTCCAGAGAGAATCCTGCTCCGGGTTGCTTGGCGGTTGCGGTGACGGTGTCGTATACGCCGATTGCGCAGTAGATGGTGTCCAGTTCGTGGCGTCCGCCCCATTCGTCGTGAGCAGGTCCCACTTCCAAGGTGAGATTGGTTTTCGCCGGGCAATCCACCGTAATGGTGATGGGGGAGAGCTCATCGAACTGATGTCGGGCAGCGGCTGGGCGTGGATGTGAGGTTACCGGACTCATTGTGCATCATCTCCATCTCCACATGATTCGATGGCCTTGGCCAGAGCGGTGAATTCGGCGATGGTGAGCGTCTCTCCTCGACGGGTCGGATCGATGCCGGCGATGGAGAATGCCTCGGAGGGCGCAATGGTCTTCAATGCCGCGTGCAGGGTCTTGCGACGCTGACCGAATGCCGCATCGACCAGACGAAATACGAGTTCCCGTTGTGTGCCGTCGTCTGTGCTGTTCGCAGTTCCCGGGGCAGCCGGGTCATCGGCCTGATACCGGGTGAATTTGACGAGCGCGGAATCCACATTGGGAGCCGGCCAGAACACATTGCGGCCGATGGTGCCCACTCGTTCGGCGGTGCCATACCAGGCGAGCTTCACGCTCGGCGTGCCGTAGATCTTGGAACCGGGCTTGGCGGCGAGTCTGTCGGCCACCTCTTTTTGCACCATCACCAAGAACGAGCCGAGGTTGTCGAAACGCTCCAACAGCGTGAGCAGAATCGGCGTGGCCACGTTGTACGGCAGATTGGCGACCAGCGTAAACGATGTGTCGCCGTTGAAATCAGGCACGTTCTCCGGGGTGACGGTTAAGGCATCCCGATTGACGACGGTGAGTCGTGACGTGGCTTCGGGCATGAATTCGGCGACTGTGCCCGGCAGTCGTTCGGCCAGCGGCGGATCGATTTCGACTGCGGTCATGGTGGCGCCGGTTTCCAGAATCGCCAATGTCAACGATCCCAGGCCGGGGCCGACTTCCATGACATGATCGGCAGCGGTCACTCCCGCCTCGCGTACGATACGACGGACCGTGCCGGGGTCGATGACGAAGTTCTGCCCGAATTTCTTGGTGGGGCTGATGCCGGCATCGGCCGCGATACGACGGATATCGGCGGCACCTAACAGGTGACCGGTGGCGGGAATGGTGTCGTTCATAAGTGTGTGTTCCTTGTGGGCTTCGTAACCGATCAGTACCAACCGACTTGTTCGGAATGTTGCCATGCCTTGGACGGGCTGCCGTAGGCTTGTGCGATGTACCACAGACCCCAATCGATCTGTACGGCGGCATCGTCACGGTAATTGGCACCGAACGCAGCCATTTTGTCTGCTGGTAGCGACTGAGGAATGCCGTAGGCACCGGAGCTCGCGTTTTCGGCATACCACAGCCAACTGGACTCGCGGGTCCATAGTTTGACCAGACAATCCCAGTCGTTGCCCGTCCACCCGCGCTGCGCGGCGGCACCGGCGGCATAGGCCTGAGCTTGGGCTACGGTCGCATGCCAGAGTCGACCGGAAGGCGTGGTGGTTGTTCCTGAATCGGAGCCAGAAGAGCCGGAATTGTTGTTCGTACCGCCGCCGGTGTTACCGGTGTTGCCGGAGTTGCCGGAGTTGCCGGTGTTGCCGGTGTTGCCGGAGTTGCCGGTGTTGCCAGTGTTACCGGTGTTGCCAGTGTTACCGGAATTGCCGGTGTTGCCGGAGTTGTTGCCGCCGGTGTTGCCGGCATTGTTGTTGGACGACTCGTGCTGATTGTTGGAACCGGAATCGGCCTTGCCGTTATCGGCGGAGTCGGATTTTTTGTCGGAACCTTTATCGGTATCAGACTTGGCGGCGCCTACGGCGATGATCTGGTCGATGGCCATCGTGGTGACGGTTTCGGATTTCAGCGTCTCCGATTCGGCCACGCCATCGACATACGTGACGTTATACACCTGGGTTTTCTCGCCATTGACGCCTTGCTGGCGGATCTCCGACTGGCCTTCAGGAAGATTGGAGTCGATGATGGTTTGTGTGGAGTATGGCACTACGGCTGTGCGCGTTTCCTCGCCATGCGTCACGCGCCGTACGCGCAGGATAGTGGTATCGCCGTCCTTTTCGACGCTCACACGGTCCTCTTTGTTCAGCACGATGCCTTTGGAGTCAAGAATGGAGGCCGCGGGCAGTTTGCCGTTGGGGGCCACGGAAGTCTTGCCGTCCGCAATGACGGTGACCGGGCCATCCTGATTGATGACCAGTCCGCCGGTGAGCTGGTTGTACACATTGTCGATGTCGACGGTGATTTTTGTGGCGTTGTTCTGGTTTTCCTCGAAAAATCCCAGCAACTGGTCGGCACTGGTGGCCACGGTCCAGAAGGGAACGGACGTGCCGTCGATGTTGATGGTGGTCTGGTAGGCGGACTGTACGGTGACCACGGCATGATTGGCGAGCTGGTCGCCGGACGAGGTAGTGACGATATCGTGGGTCTTGATATCCACCCCTTGTTCCTCCAGAAGACGGGTGGCCGTCATCGCATATGTGGTGACTTGGGTGGTTTGCCCGTTGATGTTCAGGGCCACGGATTTACGCGCGGTGAACGCGAATGATCCAGCCAGCGCGATACTGGTCGCCGCGATACAGGCGATTACGCGGATGCGACGCAGTGTAACAAACCGCTGCGGGGTCCAACGCCGTGCCATTGCCATACTCTTCCTGCTGGGTGAACGATTACGCCACCCATCGTAACGGTTGTTCCGGCCCGTACTGCGGTTTCACCGGCCACCGTCACCATTCCTGCTCGTCAGATTGTTCTGAGCTCAAAAAAAGAAAAGAAAAAGGGGGCGGGAGAGAAGGGGATGTTCCCGCCCCCTTGAAGGTGCGGAGCTGGTTGGGGGACGCTCCGCCCTCATTCCAGGAAGCCCATAGTTGGGGGAAGGCTCCTGGAGTACTTACCCAAGGTAAGAATTATATGCGTAGAAAAACCTACGTATCACATAATACGCCATTTTTTCTGCGCGACGAGCCTCTTGTCGGGATCGAACCGACGACCTGCCGCTTACAAGGCGGCCGCTCTGGCCATCTGAGCTAAAGAGGCGATTGTTCTTAACGCGTAAATCGTTGCGAACAAATGACTAGTATACCGGTACTTCCCGAGTGGTCAATTTAAGCCGAGCCGCAGGCGGTATTGCATATGTCGCGGCGTCAACTTATTCGGCCACGCGGCATCAGGAGGCGACCGAAATCGGCTTTCCGCTGGCACCGATGGATGGCATTTTGCCTTCCACGCCTACCTGGTCAGCATCCAGCCCAATGGACTTGAGGAAGCCGTCCACCATATTCGTGTCCGCCAGCGTGAGCTGCTTCAGATCCCAGTATTCGCCGTTGATGGTGAGTGTGGGGGAGGAGAAGGCGCCGGAGCTGTTGAACAGTTCGGGGCGCAGGATCGTGTAGTTGTTGGAGGCGGTGAGCCAGTCGAGGTATTCGTTCTTGCCGCTGAACGCCGCGGCGGCCACATCCTCGCTCACGCCGGCCTTGACGGCCTGCTTCTCCAGCTTGGCGTTGTTTACCGGCTCGTAATTGGACAATTCGCCCGGCTGGAAATCCTCAGCGTAGATGTTGGAGAGGTAGCTCATGAGGTGGTCGGGATCGTCATCATGCTCGGCAATGTAGATGGCACCGTTGAACACGCGGTTGGAGTAGTTGTCGGAGCTCTTGTTGTTCTGGAAATTGAGGAAGTGCAAATCGATGTTGAGCTGGCCTGCGTTCATCAGCTTGACGAGCGTCGGGTCGAGTTGGCGGTTCACCGAGGCGCAGCCGGGGCACAGCGGTTCCATGTAGATGGATACGGTGGGAGCCCCCTCGGCTTTCTGGCCATACCCTTTGTTGGAGATTACGAAGCCGGCCTTGTCGTCGGCGTTAGCCGGCTGGGTACTGACTTTCTTGAGCTTGCTATAGGCCTCGTCCACGGTCATGTTGCTTTGCTGGCTACTGCTGCTGGTGTTGGACGGCCGCATAGCCTTGTATACGGCGAATCCAGCGATGGCCACCAGCACCACAATAATGGCCACCACAATGCAGCCGATGATGGTCTGCTGCTTACGCTCCTTGGCTGCCTGCTCGGCCCGTGCCTGTTGTGCGGCCTCCTCGGCCGCTCGGCGCTCAGCGCGTGTGGCACGCTTGGCCTGACGCTTCGGATCTGACATAGCTATCCCCTTGCAATCGCTTCAATGTTTGGGCCCCATCATAATGACCGGGCCTGAGGAGGACTGCGCCCAGAGCTGATCTGAGGTGAATTCCCTGTAAAAGTGTGACGGAACGAACGTATCGGATACACAACGGCCATGTGTGCGGATGGCTGATGTGTGAGATTCCGCCCCGCTCTAGGCGAACGGCATCCAGTTGATCGGCATGCCCAGAATCGGCATCGCGCACAAGGCCACGGTGATGATGGCCCATATGGTGAACAGCACGGTGCCGCGCCCGCCGCCCTTGGGCGCCGGCGCCACTGGAGCAGGTGGAGCCCCACCCACTTCGGTGGATGGCGCGCCCGCCGGGCGACTGTGTTTGAGCCCGCGCAGTACGCCGCCCCCCAGCCGAATCATCATCGACTGTGGGGCGAACACAGTGACCAGCCAGCCGATGGCCATGAAACCGCCCAGCGCCAGCCCGGAAGCGGAGAACGGCACATCATTGAGCAACGGCACCGGAATACCCCAATCCGCGGTGAAATACCAGGAGATGGTGTGAACGGGCAGTGCCAGAGCCGCGGTGGCCACGGCGGTTCCCGCCATATAGATGATGACTAGCAGCAGTATGCGGGGAATGGCCAGCAGCAGGGCTTTGACCAGATGCCAGGGAAAAGTCGCCACGCGAATCCACGAATCGGAGTTTTTGCGCTCGCCGCCGCGTTTGCCCTCGCGCTCAAGCTGGGGTTCGGTGTTATAGGCCAGGGTGAGCAGTAGCCACAACAACGCAGTGGCCGCGATGATGGCCACGAGCGGAGCATTTGCCGCCAGTGCCGCCAGCGGCGCCGCCAGCAGGATCAATGGCAGGGTGCCGCGCTGCAGATATTCCCCTCGCTTCACGTCCACCGGATTGGGCATGGGAGGATTTTGGACCATGGTTTCGGTGGGGGCCGCTTGGGCGGTTTGGCCGATGATGCGCTGCAATGCCGGGCGAATGGCGGGGTCCACCGCTGTGGGCTGGTTGCTTGCGGGATCCCAGCTGCTCTGGGCGGTGCCGGACGGGGGGAATGATGACGGCTGCGGCGTGGGGAGTACGGTGGTGCGCTCGGCCAGCGGCGTGGTCGGGGCCGGCATCGGTGTGGTCGCGCCGGTGAGTACCTGTGTGCCGGCGTCGTCGGTGAAATCGGCAGCAGCGTCGGGCAACAGTTGCGTGGCCTGCTCCGCACCGGCCGGCGGACGTGGCGGCATATCGGCTAAGGGCAGCGTGGCGGTAGCGGCGCCAGCCGGCGAGAATACGGCGGTTTCGCCATCGCCGTTATCGCCCTTATTGCCGGAGAACACGGCCATGGTGGGAGCCTCAGCGGCTTCCTCGGCCGCGCGCCAGATGGTTCGGGGATTATTGCGGTCAACGCCGCCGGCCGCGCCAAAAGGGGGCATCGCCTCCGCGGCTTCGGCAACGATCGCAGCCGGTTGTCCAGCCACGGCTCCCGCGGCGAACGGTCCCGCCTGCTCGCCCTGCCAAGCGTTGGGATTCAACGCATCCAAGGCGATGGCATTCAGCAATTGATCCGGCGTGCAACGATCCCTGCGATCCGGGTCCAGTGCAGAACGGAAGGCAGCCAATGTGCCGGCCGGTAGTCCGGAAAGATTCGCGTTGCCCGAGGCCTCGCGCTCAAGTACCGCCATCATCGGCTTGGTGCCGAACACAGGCGCGCCGGTTGCGGCAAAAGCGAGCACGGACGCCACCGACCACCAATCGGTGGCGTCGTCGGATTCGGCACCGTCAATAATCTCGGGTGCGATGAATCCGGGTGTACCCATCACTAGGCCGGTGCGGGTCACGTGACTTTCGCCCTCGCCCATCGCGATACCGAAATCGACCAATACCGGTCCGGCGGCCGACACCATCACATTGGTGGGTTTGATGTCGCGATGGACGATGCCGGCCGCATGTACGGCTTTGGTGGCTTCGATGAGCTTGCGGGCCAAGCGTTCCAGATCGTCGCCCACATACCGGCCATTGGCGGCCACATCATCCTTAAGATTCTTGCCCTCGATGAGTTCAGTGACGATGAACGCCAACGTATCGTCGAGTTCCATATCCACGATGCCGCACACACCCGGATGATTGATCTTCTTCAAGGCCATGGCCTCGCGCCGCAGGCGCTCGCGCGGCGTGACATCGGGCTTGAGGTCGGGGTCGTGCAGGGCCGTGGACGCAGAGCCGGAGCCTGCCACTGACTCGTCGGTCAGGGAGTCGCGCAGAATCTTCATGGCATAGGTGGTGCCGCCGTCGTCGCGCACCCGCCACACCGACCCCATAGCTCCTGAGCCGAGCCGGGAGATCAGCGTATACCCACCAACCACTTCGCCGGGCTCAAGATTCAACGCGTTCAAATCGCTCATGCCCTCCATCCTAATGCCTTGCTGGTGCATTATTCTGGCTCTCTCCTGGGAGGCCGAGCTTGATATTTCTTGGCTCCCCTCTCTGAGAGGGGAGCCAAGAATAAGTGCCGTTTACGTATTGAGAAGTGCCGTTTACGCCATTAAGGTCGATTGCCCTGACCGGATGTGGTAGCAAATTATGCGCTCGAAATGACAGGATAGGTGCGTGGGCAGGTGCGCCAGTCGTGAATTTGCGACTCTATAACCATCGGCATCAAGGATGTGTCGGCGGTGACCCAAAGGTGAGCCAGCCGGGCACATTCAACAGTGGCACAGCGATGCAAGGGCAGTATCGTGAGCCGCTGATCGAATCGATAACGATATCAGATTCGAATGCCGCGACTTCGCCGGTCGTACCTTCGAATACTTCTCCGAAGACGGCTACCTGTTCGGCGTGATGGCCTCCCAGCAGGTCGCTGGCGCTCCGGTCAAGGCCTGAGGTGTGTCTCCGATAACTGAATAGCTAAATAGAATGGACGGCCTGCTGAGTGCTACTCAACAGGCCGTCCATTGTGTATCTGAATGCGAAAAGTCATTATATGGAACGGAATATATCGATACTGTGCATTGTGCCGATTACTGATTCCGACGCAAGTATTCGCGCAGGAAGGGCACGGCAAAATCGACTTCGCCTCGTTCTGTTTCGCGGATAACGAAGGCGTCAAGGAGGCGTTTGCGGTAGGTGGCGGCATAGTTAGGCGTTTTGCCCATGCGCTGTGCAACATTCACGGTGGGAGAGGGACCATCTGACGCTGCCATGGCTTCGAGATACTCACGGTCGTTTTTGGATAAGCCTTGCAACTCCGGGATGCACACGGCGTTATCAAGGTCAATACGTGCTTCCTCGATACCTGCCGTAACATCAGCGTCGATGATGGTATCCGAGTCCCGCATGTCTGCGGCATCCCAGATATGGTAGCCAACCAGTTGAATCATATAGGGGTATCCGGCTGTCACATTGGCTGCAGTGCTTAATTGAGCGTCGGTGATGGACATGCCGGAGGCGCGGAATGTTGTGGCGAAAGCATCGCGCACTTCATCAAGAGGAATATCTGTGAGTATGTTCGTTTTCGCGCGACGTAGGAACGTGATGACTTCGTCATTGAACAAATCAGAAATCATCTGTGGGAGACCGGCGAACACGATGGCGATATTGCGTCGTTCCCTGATTTGATGCTGTATGGCAGTGGCGATGGCAATCATGTCGGATCGCTCAGCCGCTTGAGTCTCATCAATGGTGATAAGCAACCCAGCATGGCGCTTCTCAAGCGCATCCAACCGTCCGGCAATGGCACTTCTCAACGTTTCGGGCATACGCTTCGGGGATAGTTCGGCTTCTCCGAGGCCGATGCCCGCTCCAGCAAAAGTCAACGATGGTCGGATAGTGAGGTGGTCAAGGGCCCCTCGCCCGGTTCGTAAGGCATCAACAAGGCGTTCGCATAGTCCGGCAGAGGCCGTTTCTTCGATGACATCCCATCTGCGCGCTTTGGCCCGGTCTCCGAACACAGTGAGCATCACGGTTTTTCCGGTTCCACGAGCGCCGGTGACGAGCATAATGCGCCCTGGGGCACCGACTCCGTTATCGAGACCTTTCTCGAAATCGCGGATAACTTTGCCTCGGCCGATGAGCAGGGGCGGTTCCCCTCCTGCCGTTGGCTTGAATGGGTTTTCCTTTGCCTTCATGTGGACCGCCTCCTCGCTGAATCAACCTAAAATAAAAATTATCAAAAATATCAAAAAAATAAAAATTATCAAAAGTTGGGTTGAGCCGACTGAAGAAAACAGCCGTGGCGACAATGATTCTGCCGCAATCCGCGGTGACAACAACCGCCGTCGCCGCGCAAGGCATCGAATATCTGAAACAAGTGTTTCTGCCGGATGCCAGTCAGGCTGACGTCATCGTCGGATATCGTGCCGACGATTCGTATTTCTCGTTCGCCCGCGCTTTTGTCAATAACGCGATTTCCATCGACCAACTCGCTGAGGCGATGCGGTTGGGCGAGCTCGGCAAGCAGATCGTACTCGCCAGTCCTCAGGCATTCGCGGCACTGCGGTTCCAAGGCTGCGAAATCGCCCGCGCTTTTCGGGCGAGGCACGCCCAAATACGTGTGTGGCATGTCCGGTGAGGAGCTGGTGGCCGAAATCATGCGGCAAACCGGTTGGGCGCGCATTCTCGATATGCCGCCAGCCGCACTGCGCGCCGGCTCAACACCCGAATACTGGGCCGGATGGGTACTCGCATACTGCCAATGGGCCAGGGGAGTGCGGTTCTCGGACATTCTCGATGTGCTGTCGCTCGACGATATCGTGCGACTGCACCCGACTCTGCACGAAGCCGACGAAAGCCGATTCGTCGACGTGTACGACGAGCGGGCCGCCCATAATCGCACCGAGGGCGACTCCCGGCTGCACACGATCCGCGTGCGCGCCGGACTCAGCCAATCCCG
>OBZI01000353.1_pt1 | contig 25769 bp, 20 predicted proteins | sample 1476911 | NCBI WGS metagenome assembly OBZI01 (sample SAMEA2580238, study PRJEB22360) | human gut metagenome | biome: human gut; feature: human-associated habitat; material: faeces | place: Denmark | collected 2008/2010 | reverse complement strand
CCCTAAACCCCAACCACTTTACGCAAAATATCGATATACACCGGCATCAACGGGTGGCGAATTAACACCACCAGCGCCACCACGCCGATGGCAGAAATCAACGGCGTCAGCCACAACAAACGACCGCGGGACAAATAATGACTCAAACGGTCAGTCGCTTTACCGCTGCGCCATAACCGCCAGCACAGCCAGCCACCAACCCACAAAAATACCGCCGTCGCCAGCAGCAACCATTTAAACTCGCCGCTCTGCATTCCGGCTGGAATATCGATTGCCGCGCCCGCCAGAATCCCAGGCAGGAAGTAAAACGGTGGCCACAGCAGGCAGCCGATAATATTCGGCGTAATGAATTTTGCCCCCGGCCAGACCCAGCCTCCCCGCCACCATTGGCACCAGCGGACGCGTCGGGCCAACAAAGCGACCGACCAGAATGGTGAACATGCTGTGTTGATGCAACGCATGTTCAGTTTTATCGAGTAATGCTTTGTTTTTCTTCAGAAATGACCAGCGATGCAACGGCTTTTTAAAACGCCAGCCCAGCCAGAAGGAGATCCAGTCGCCCAGCAGACAACCGACGATCCCTGCCAGCCAGGCGTGCCAGAAACTTAACTCGCCGCTGCCAATCAGCGCTCCCAGCCCCGCCATCAGCACCGTACCGGGTAGAATCAAACCGACCAGCGCCAGCGACTCCAGAAAGGCCACCAACACCACCGCCATCAATGAATACACGGTAGATTGGGTAATAAAGTGTTCCAGCAATGCTTGCATAATGTGCCTGTCAAATGGACGAAGCAGGGATTCTGCAAACCCTATGCTACTCCGTCAAGCCGTCAATTGTCTGATTCGTTACCAATTATGACAACTTGACGGCTACATCATTCACTTTTTCTTCACAACCGGCACGGAACTCGCTCGGGCTGGCCCCGGTGCATTTTTTAAATACTCGCGAGAAATAGAGTTGATCGTCAAAACCAACATTGCGACCGACGGTGGCGATAGGCATCCGGGTGGTGCTCAAAAGCAGCTTCGCCTGGCTGATACGTTGGTCCTCGCGCCAGCTTAAGACGCTAATCCCTAACTGCTGGCGGAAAAGATGTGACAGACGCGACGGTGACAAGCAAACATGCTGTGCGACGCTGGCGATATCAAAATTGCTGTCTGCCAGGTGATCGCTGATGTACTGACAAGCCTCGCGTACCCGATTATCCATCGGTGGATGGAGCGACTCGTTAATCGCTTCCATGCGCCGCAGTAACAATTGCTCAAGCAGATTTATCGCCAGCAGCTCCGAATAGCGCCCTTCCCCTTGCCCGGCGTTAATGATTTGCCCAAACAGGTCGCTGAAATGCGGCTGGTGCGCTTCATCCGGGCGAAAGAAACCCGTATTGGCAAATATTGACGGCCAGTTAAGCCATTCATGCCAGTAGGCGCGCGGACGAAAGTAAACCCACTGGTGATACCATTCGCGAGCCTCCGGATGACGACCGTAGTGATGAATCTCTCCTGGCGGGAACAGCAAAATATCACCCGGTCGGCAAACAAATTCTCGTCCCTGATTTTTCACCACCCCCTGACCGCGAATGGTGAGATTGAGAATATAACCTTTCATTCCCAGCGGTCGGTCGATAAAAAAATCGAGATAACCGTTGGCCTCAATCGGCGTTAAACCCGCCACCAGATGGGCGTTAAACGAGTATCCCGGCAGCAGGGGATCATTTTGCGCTTCAGCCATACTTTTCATACTCCCGCCATTCAGAGAAGAAACCAATTGTCCATATTGCATCAGACATTGCCGTCACTGCGTCTTTTACTGGCTCTTCTCGCTAACCCAACCGGTAACCCCGCTTATTAAAAGCATTCTGTAACAAAGCGGGACCAAAGCCATGACAAAAACGCGTAACAAAAGTGTCTATAATCACGGCAGAAAAGTCCACATTGATTATTTGCACGGCGTCACACTTTGCTATGCCATAGCATTTTTATCCATAAGATTAGCGGATCCTACCTGACGCTTTTTATCGCAACTCTCTACTGTTTCTCCATACCCGTTTTTTTGGATGGAGTGAAACGATGGCGATTGCAATTGGCCTCGATTTTGGCAGTGATTCTGTGCGAGCTTTGGCGGTGGACTGCGCCAGCGGTGAAGAGATCGCCACCAGCGTAGAGTGGTATCCCCGTTGGCAAAAAGGGCAATTTTGTGATGCCCCGAATAACCAGTTCCGTCATCATCCGCGTGACTACATTGAGTCAATGGAAGCGGCACTGAAAACCGTGCTTGCAGAGCTTAGCGTCGAACAGCGCGCAGCTGTGGTCGGGATTGGCGTTGACAGTACCGGCTCGACGCCCGCACCGATTGATGCCGACGGTAACGTGCTGGCGCTGCGCCCGGAGTTTGCCGAAAACCCAAACGCGATGTTCGTATTGTGGAAAGACCACACTGCGGTTGAAGAAGCGGAAGAGATTACCCGTTTGTGCCACGCGCCGGGCAACGTTGACTACTCCCGCTACATTGGTGGTATTTATTCCAGCGAATGGTTCTGGGCAAAAATCCTGCATGTGACTCGCCAGGACAGCGCCGTGGCGCAATCTGCCGCATCGTGGATTGAGCTGTGCGACTGGGTGCCAGCTCTGCTTTCCGGTACCACCCGCCCGCAGGATATTCGTCGCGGACGTTGCAGCGCCGGGCATAAATCTCTGTGGCACGAAAGCTGGGGCGGCTTGCCGCCAGCCAGTTTCTTTGATGAGCTGGACCCGATCCTCAATCGCCATTTGCCTTCCCCGCTGTTCACTGACACCTGGACTGCCGATATTCCGGTGGGCACCTTATGCCCGGAATGGGCGCAGCGTCTCGGCCTGCCTGAAAGCGTGGTGATTTCCGGCGGCGCGTTTGACTGCCATATGGGCGCAGTTGGCGCAGGCGCACAGCCTAACGCACTGGTAAAAGTTATCGGTACTTCCACCTGCGACATTCTGATTGCCGACAAACAGAGCGTTGGCGAGCGGGCAGTTAAAGGTATTTGCGGTCAGGTTGATGGCAGCGTGGTGCCTGGATTTATCGGTCTGGAAGCAGGCCAATCGGCGTTTGGTGATATCTACGCCTGGTTCGGTCGCGTACTCAGCTGGCCGCTGGAACAGCTTGCCGCCCAGCATCCGGAACTGAAAGCGCAAATCAACGCCAGCCAGAAACAACTGCTTCCGGCGCTGACCGAAGCATGGGCCAAAAATCCGTCTCTGGATCACCTGCCGGTGGTGCTCGACTGGTTTAACGGTCGTCGCACACCGAACGCTAACCAACGCCTGAAAGGGGTGATTACCGATCTTAACCTCGCTACCGACGCTCCGCTGCTGTTCGGCGGTTTGATTGCTGCCACCGCCTTTGGCGCACGCGCAATCATGGAGTGCTTTACCGATCAGGGGATCGCCGTCAATAACGTGATGGCGCTGGGCGGCATCGCGCGGAAAAACCAGGTCATTATGCAGGCCTGCTGCGACGTGCTGAATCGCCCGCTGCAAATTGTTGCCTCTGACCAGTGCTGTGCGCTCGGTGCGGCGATTTTTGCTGCCGTCGCCGCGAAAGTGCACGCAGACATCCCATCAGCCCAGCAAAAAATGGCCAGTGCGGTAGAGAAAACCCTGCAACCGCGCAGCGAACAGGCACAACGCTTTGAACAGCTTTATCGCCGCTATCAGCAATGGGCGATGAGCGCCGAACAACACTATCTTCCAACTTCCGCCCCGGCACAGGCTGCCCAGGCCGTTGCGACTCTATAAGGACACGATAATGACGATTTTTGATAATTATGAAGTGTGGTTTGTCATTGGCAGCCAGCATCTGTATGGCCCGGAAACCCTGCGTCAGGTCACCCAACATGCCGAGCACGTTGTTAATGCGCTGAATACGGAAGCGAAACTGCCCTGCAAACTGGTGTTGAAACCGCTGGGCACCACGCCGGATGAAATCACCGCTATTTGCCGCGACGCGAATTACGACGATCGTTGCGCTGGTCTGGTGGTGTGGCTGCACACTTTCTCCCCGGCCAAAATGTGGATCAACGGCCTGACCATGCTCAACAAACCGTTGCTGCAATTCCACACCCAGTTTAACGCGGCGCTGCCGTGGGACAGTATCGATATGGACTTTATGAACCTGAACCAGACTGCACATGGCGGTCGCGAGTTCGGCTTCATTGGCGCGCGTATGCGTCAGCAACATGCCGTGGTTACCGGTCACTGGCAGGATAAACAAGCCCATGAGCGTATCGGCTCCTGGATGCGCCAGGCGGTCTCTAAACAGGATACCCGTCATCTGAAAGTCTGCCGTTTTGGCGATAACATGCGTGAAGTAGCGGTCACCGATGGTGATAAAGTTGCCGCACAGATCAAGTTCGGTTTCTCCGTCAATACCTGGGCGGTTGGCGATCTGGTGCAGGTGGTGAACTCCATCAGCGACGGCGATGTTAACGCGCTGGTCGATGAGTACGAAAGCTGCTACACCATGACGCCTGCCACACAAATCCACGGCGAAAAACGACAGAACGTGCTGGAAGCGGCGCGTATTGAGCTGGGGATGAAGCGTTTCCTGGAACAAGGTGGCTTCCACGCGTTCACCACCACCTTTGAAGATTTGCACGGTCTGAAACAGCTTCCAGGTCTGGCCGTACAGCGTCTGATGCAGCAGGGTTACGGCTTTGCGGGCGAAGGCGACTGGAAAACCGCCGCCCTGCTTCGCATCATGAAGGTGATGTCAACCGGTCTGCAGGGCGGCACCTCCTTTATGGAGGACTACACCTATCACTTCGAGAAAGGTAATGACCTGGTGCTCGGCTCCCATATGCTGGAAGTCTGCCCGTCGATTGCCGTAGAAGAGAAACCGATCCTCGACGTTCAGCATCTCGGTATTGGTGGTAAGGACGATCCTGCCCGACTGATCTTCAATACCCAAACCGGTCCAGCGATTGTCGCCAGCCTGATTGATCTCGGCGATCGTTACCGTCTGCTGGTTAACTGTATCGACACGGTGAAAACACCGCACTCCCTGCCGAAACTGCCGGTGGCGAATGCGCTGTGGAAAGCGCAACCGGATCTGCCAACTGCTTCCGAAGCGTGGATCCTCGCTGGTGGCGCGCACCATACCGTCTTCAGCCATGCGCTGAACCTCAACGATATGCGCCAGTTCGCCGAGATGCACGACATTGAAATCACGGTGATTGATAACGACACCCGCCTGCCAGCGTTTAAAGACGCACTGCGCTGGAACGAAGTGTATTACGGATTTCGTCGCTAAGTAGCCACATCAGGTATGTAACGCCTGATGCGACGCTGACGCGTCTTATCTGGCCTACACGCTGCGATTTTGTAGGCCGGATAAGCAAAGCGCATCCGGCATTGTTTTCCCCCTCGCCCCTTTGGGGAGAGGGCCGGGGTGAGGGGAAACGACCTCTCAGGAGTCAACATGTTAGAAGATCTCAAACGCCAGGTATTAGAAGCCAACCTGGCGCTGCCAAAACACAACCTGGTCACGCTCACATGGGGCAACGTCAGCGCCGTTGATCGCGAGCGCGGCGTCTTTGTGATCAAACCTTCCGGCGTCGATTACAGCGTCATGACCGCTGACGATATGGTCGTGGTTAGCATCGAAACCGGTGAAGTGGTTGAAGGTACGAAAAAGCCCTCCTCCGACACGCCAACTCACCGGCTGCTCTATCAGGCATTCCCCTCCATTGGCGGCATTGTGCATACGCACTCGCGCCACGCCACCATCTGGGCGCAGTCGGGTCAGTCGATTCCAGCAATCGGCACCACCCACGCCGACTATTTCTACGGCACCATTCCCTGCACCCGCAAAATGACCGACGCAGAAATCAACGGCGAATATGAGTGGGAAACCGGTAACGTCATCGTAGAAACCTTTGAAAAACAGGGTATCGATGCAGCGCAAATGCCCGGCGTTCTGGTCCATTCCCACGGCCCGTTTGCATGGGGCAAAAATGCCGAAGATGCGGTGCATAACGCCATCGTGCTGGAAGAGGTCGCTTATATGGGGATATTCTGCCGTCAGTTAGCGCCGCAGTTACCGGATATGCAGCAAACGCTGCTGGATAAACACTATCTGCGTAAGCATGGCGCGAAGGCATATTACGGGCAGTAATGACTGTATAAAACCACAGCCAATCAAACGAAACCAGGCTATACTCAAGCCTGGTTTTTTGATGGATTTTCAGCGTGGCGCAGGCAGGTTTTATCTTAACCCGACACTGGCGGGACACCCCGCAAGGGACAGAAGTCTCCTTCTGGCTGGCGACGGACAACGGGCCGTTGCAGGTTACGCTTGCACCGCAAGAGTCCGTGGCGTTTATTCCCGCCGATCAGGTTCCCCGCGCTCAGCATATTTTGCAGGGTGAACAAGGCTTTCGCCTGACACCGCTGGCGTTAAAGGATTTTCACCGCCAGCCGGTGTATGGCCTTTACTGTCGCGCCCATCGCCAATTGATGAATTACGAAAAGCGCCTGCGTGAAGGTGGCGTTACCGTCTACGAGGCCGATGTGCGCCCGCCAGAACGCTATCTGATGGAGCGGTTTATCACCTCACCGGTGTGGGTCGAGGGTGATATGCACAATGGCACTATCGTTAATGCCCGTCTGAAACCGCATCCCGACTATCGTCCGCCGCTCAAGTGGGTTTCTATAGATATTGAAACCACCCGCCACGGTGAGCTGTACTGCATCGGCCTGGAAGGCTGCGGGCAGCGCATCGTTTATATGCTGGGGCCGGAGAATGGCGACGCCTCCTCGCTTGATTTCGAACTGGAATACGTCGCCAGCCGCCCGCTGCTGCTGGAAAAACTCAACGCCTGGTTTGCCAACTACGATCCTGATGTGATCATCGGTTGGAACGTGGTGCAGTTCGATCTGCGAATGCTGCAAAAACATGCCGAGCGTTACCGTCTTCCGCTGCGTCTTGGGCGCGATAATAGCGAGCTGGAGTGGCGCGAGCACGGCTTTAAAAACGGCGTCTTTTTTGCCCAGGCTAAAGGTCGGCTAATTATCGACGGTATCGAGGCGCTGAAATCCGCGTTCTGGAATTTCTCTTCATTCTCGCTGGAAACTGTCGCTCAGGAGCTATTAGGCGAAGGAAAATCTATCGATAACCCGTGGGATCGAATGGACGAAATTGACCGCCGTTTCGCCGAAGATAAACCTGCGCTGGCAACTTATAACCTGAAAGATTGCGAGCTGGTGACGCAGATCTTCCACAAAACTGAAATCATGCCATTTTTACTCGAACGAGCAACGGTGAACGGCCTGCCGGTGAATCGGCACGGCGGTTCGGTGGCAGCGTTTGGTCATCTCTATTTTCCGCGAATGCATCGCGCTGGTTATGTCGCGCCTAATCTCGGCGAAGTGCCACCGCACGCCAGCCCTGGCGGCTACGTGATGGATTCACGGCCAGGGCTTTATGATTCAGTGCTGGTGCTGGACTATAAAAGCCTGTACCCGTCGATCATCCGCACCTTTCTGATTGATCCCGTCGGGCTGGTTGAAGGCATGGCGCAACCTGATCCAGAGCACAGTACCGAAGGTTTTCTCGATGCCTGGTTCTCACGGGAGAAACATTGCCTGCCGGAGATTGTGACTAACATCTGGCACGGGCGCGATGAAGCCAAACGTCAGGGTAATAAGCCGCTTTCGCAGGCGCTGAAGATCATTATGAATGCCTTTTATGGCGTGCTCGGCACCACCGCCTGCCGCTTCTTCGATCCGCGGCTGGCATCGTCGATCACCATGCGTGGTCATCAGATCATGCGGCAAACCAAAGCGTTGATTGAAGCACAGGGCTACGACGTTATCTACGGCGATACCGACTCAACGTTTGTCTGGCTGAAAGGCGCACATTCGGAAGAAGAAGCGGCGAAAATCGGTCGTGCACTGGTGCAGCACGTTAACGCCTGGTGGGCGGAAACGCTGCAAAAACAACGGCTGACCAGCGCATTAGAACTGGAGTATGAAACTCATTTCTGCCGTTTTCTGATGCCAACCATTCGCGGAGCCGATACCGGCAGTAAAAAGCGCTACGCCGGGCTGATTCAGGAGGGCGATAAACAGCGGATGGTGTTTAAAGGGCTGGAAACCGTGCGCACCGACTGGACGCCGCTGGCCCAGCAGTTTCAGCAGGAGCTATACCTGCGCATCTTCCGCAACGAGCCATATCAGGAATATGTACGCGAAACCATCGACAAACTGATGGCGGGTGAACTGGATGCGCGACTGGTTTACCGTAAACGCCTTCGCCGTCCGCTGAGCGAGTATCAGCGTAATGTGCCGCCTCATGTACGCGCCGCTCGCCTTGCCGATGAAGAAAACCAAAAGCGCGGTCGCCCCTTGCAATATCAGAATCGCGGCACCATTAAGTACGTATGGACCACCAACGGCCCGGAGCCGCTGGACTACCAACGTTCACCACTGGATTACGAACACTATCTGACCCGCCAGCTACAACCCGTGGCGGAGGGAATACTCCCTTTTATTGAGGATAATTTTGCTACACTTATGACCGGGCAACTTGGGCTATTTTGAGCAAAAAAAAGAGTTCGCCAGATACCATTTTGATGCGTGACGAATGCTTTGCCATCCAGTACCATAGCGCCCTTTCCATTCCTGGACCTGAATAACACCACTACCTCATAAGCACGGTAGCGGGTGGTTATTGCCTGCAATTAAAGATATAGAGCCGAACACATATGCCTTTTACACTTGGTCAACGCTGGATCAGCGATACAGAAAGCGAATTGGGACTTGGAACCGTTGTCGCGGTGGATGCGCGAACTGTCACTTTACTTTTCCCATCTACTGGTGAAAACCGTCTGTACGCACGCAGTGATTCCCCCGTGACCCGCGTGATGTTCAACCCTGGTGATACTATTACCAGCCATGACGGCTGGCAGATGCAAGTCGAAGAAGTAAAAGAAGAAAATGGCTTGCTGACCTATATCGGTACTCGCCTGGATACTGAAGAGTCCGGCGTAGCCCTGCGTGAAGTTTTCCTTGATAGCAAACTGGTGTTCAGCAAACCGCAGGACCGTCTGTTTGCCGGGCAGATTGACCGTATGGACCGCTTTGCGCTGCGTTATCGCGCGCGTAAGTATTCCAGCGAACAGTTCCGTATGCCGTACAGCGGCCTGCGCGGTCAGCGTACCAGCCTGATTCCGCATCAGCTCAACATCGCTCATGATGTTGGTCGCCGCCACGCGCCGCGCGTCCTGCTGGCTGACGAAGTGGGTTTAGGGAAAACCATTGAAGCCGGGATGATCCTGCATCAGCAACTGCTCTCTGGCGCTGCTGAACGTGTGCTAATTATCGTCCCGGAAACCTTACAGCATCAGTGGCTGGTAGAAATGCTGCGCCGTTTCAACCTGCGCTTTGCGCTATTTGATGATGAGCGTTATGCCGAAGCTCAGCACGATGCTTACAACCCGTTTGACACCGAACAGCTGGTGATTTGCTCGCTGGATTTTGCCCGTCGTAGCAAACAGCGCCTGGAACATCTCTGTGAAGCCGAATGGGACCTGCTGGTGGTCGATGAAGCGCATCACCTGGTGTGGAGCGAAGATGCGCCAAGCCGTGAATATCAGGCCATTGAACAACTGGCAGAGCACGTGCCGGGCGTTCTGCTGCTGACCGCGACCCCGGAACAGCTGGGGATGGAAAGCCACTTCGCCCGTCTGCGTCTGCTGGACCCGAACCGTTTCCACGATTTTGCGCAGTTCGTTGAAGAGCAGAAAAATTATCGTCCGGTTGCGGACGCCGTTGCCATGCTGCTGGCAGGTAACAAACTGAGCAATGACGAACTGAACATGCTCGGCGAGATGATCGGCGAGCAGGATATCGAGCCGCTGTTGCAGGCAGCAAACAGCGACAGCGAAGATGCCCAGAGCGCCCGTCAGGAGCTGGTTTCGATGCTGATGGATCGCCACGGCACCAGCCGCGTGCTGTTCCGTAACACGCGTAACGGTGTGAAAGGATTCCCGAAACGCGAGCTGCACACCATTAAACTGCCGCTACCGACGCAGTATCAGACGGCTATTAAAGTCTCCGGCATTATGGGCGCACGTAAAAGTGCGGAAGATCGTGCTCGCGATATGCTCTACCCGGAGCGTATTTATCAGGAATTTGAAGGTGATAACGCCACCTGGTGGAACTTCGATCCGCGCGTTGAGTGGCTGATGGGCTACCTGACCAGCCATCGCTCTCAGAAAGTGCTGGTGATCTGCGCCAAAGCTGCCACTGCGCTGCAACTGGAGCAGGTACTGCGCGAACGTGAAGGTATTCGCGCTGCGGTGTTCCACGAAGGTATGTCGATTATCGAACGTGACCGCGCTGCCGCCTGGTTTGCCGAAGAAGACACCGGCGCACAGGTACTGCTGTGCTCAGAAATCGGTTCTGAAGGACGTAACTTCCAGTTCGCCAGCCACATGGTGATGTTTGACCTGCCATTCAACCCGGATCTACTGGAGCAGCGTATTGGTCGTCTGGATCGTATCGGCCAGGCGCACGATATTCAGATCCATGTGCCTTATCTGGAGAAAACCGCTCAGTCGGTGCTGGTGCGCTGGTATCACGAAGGTCTGGATGCATTTGAGCACACCTGCCCGACCGGACGCACTATTTACGATAGCGTATACAACGATCTGATTAACTATCTGGCTTCACCGGATCAAACCGAAGGCTTTGACGATCTGATCAAAAACTGCCGCGAGCAACATGAAGCGCTGAAAGCACAGCTGGAACAGGGTCGTGACCGCCTGCTGGAAATCCACTCCAACGGTGGCGAAAAAGCCCAGGCACTGGCAGAAAGCATTGAAGAGCAGGATGACGATACCAACCTGATCGCCTTCGCCATGAACCTGTTCGATATTATCGGTATCAATCAGGACGATCGCGGCGACAACATGATCGTGCTGACGCCGTCCGATCATATGCTGGTGCCGGACTTCCCTGGCCTGTCGGAAGATGGCATCACCATCACCTTTGATCGTGAAGTGGCGCTGGCGCGTGAAGATGCACAGTTTATTACCTGGGAGCATCCGCTGATCCGCAACGGTCTGGATCTGATTCTTTCTGGCGATACCGGTAGCAGCACGATTTCACTGTTAAAAAACAAAGCGTTGCCGGTAGGTACGCTGTTGGTGGAACTGATTTATGTGGTTGAAGCCCAGGCTCCGAAGCAGTTGCAGCTCAACCGCTTCCTGCCACCGACGCCGGTACGTATGCTGCTGGATAAAAACGGCAACAACCTGGCGGCGCAGGTAGAGTTTGAAACCTTTAACCGCCAGCTTAACGCGGTTAACCGTCACACCGGCAGCAAACTGGTTAACGCCGTGCAGCAGGATGTTCACGCTATCCTTCAACTGGGTGAAGCGCAGATCGAGAAATCTGCCCGTGCATTGATTGATGCAGCGCGTAACGAAGCCGACGAAAAACTGTCTGCCGAGCTGTCTCGTCTGGAAGCTCTGCGTGCAGTGAACCCGAACATTCGTGACGACGAACTGACCGCCATTGAGAGCAACCGTCAGCAGGTAATGGAAAGCCTGGATCAGGCAGGTTGGCGTCTGGATGCCCTGCGTTTGATCGTTGTAACGCATCAGTAACGGAGCCGAAAATGGGGATGGAAAACTACAATCCACCGCAGGAACCCTGGTTGGTTATCCTGTATCAGGATGACCATATTATGGTGGTCAACAAGCCGAGCGGTTTGTTGTCAGTGCCGGGTCGTCTGGAAGAGCACAAAGACAGCGTGATGACGCGCATTCAGCGTGATTATCCGCAGGCAGAATCGGTGCATCGTCTGGATATGGCTACCAGCGGCGTGATTGTAGTGGCGCTGACCAAAGCCGCGGAGCGGGAGTTAAAACGCCAGTTCCGCGAGCGCGAGCCGAAAAAGCAGTATGTGGCCCGCGTCTGGGGGCATCCATCCCCCGCAGAAGGTCTGGTGGATCTGCCGCTGATTTGCGACTGGCCAAACCGCCCGAAACAGAAAGTCTGTTACGAAACGGGTAAACCTGCGCAGACGGAATATGAAGTGGTGGAGTATGCGGCGGATAACACGGCAAGAGTGGTGTTAAAACCGATTACCGGGCGTTCGCATCAATTGCGTGTGCATATGCTGGCGCTGGGGCATCCGATTCTCGGCGATCGTTTTTATGCATCACCAGAAGCGAGAGCGATGGCACCGCGTTTGTTGCTACATGCAGAGATGTTGACGATTACCCATCCGGCGTATGGCAATAGTATGACGTTTAAAGCGCCAGCGGATTTTTAATCGTCACGCTGGCGCAGTTCGGTAGGCGGATAAGGCGTTCACGCCGCATCCGGCAATTGTGCGCCGATTGCCTGATGCGACGTGGGCCGCGTCTTATCAGGCCTACAGTTTAAAACTTATTTAAACCCTTTCTGCTGCTTTATCAGCTCATATGCCTGCTGAATTTCCTGCGCTTTCTGCTTCGCCATCTCCATCATCTCAGGCGGCAAACCTTTCGCCACCAGCTTATCGGGATGGTGTTCACTCATCAGCTTACGGTAGGCACGTTTGATGGTGGTCGCATCATCCGTCGGCTTCACGCCCAGCACATTACAGGCATCTTCCAGCGTTGGGCCACGCTGCGCTTGCTGCCAGTTACCACCGCCAGTTTGCTGCTGATAACCGCCGCCAAACTGTGCACCGCCCTGCATCATGCGCAAAAACTGGTCAAACTGGGCGCGGGAGATCCCTAATTCTTCAGCAATGACATACAGCACCGCCCGTTCATTCGGGTGCAGTGAACCATCAGCAAACGCCGCCTGAATCTGGATCTCCAGAAACATACGAATTAAGTCAAAACGACCAAAGCAGACACTGCGAAACTGGCGCATCTTTTCGCGCAGCGGGTAATTGTCTGATTTTCCCACCCGGAACGCATTTTGCGCCGCAGTACGGGAAGCGCCATGAAGATTCATTCGGTCCATCAACTGGCTGGCGATATGAATATCAGCCTCCGTGACGCGACCTTTGGATTTGGTTAAATGCCCCATCACTTCAAAAGTGGTGGCAAAAAACAGCGCCTGACGCTCACGCTGGTTGGCGAACCACGCCATTTTACGGCTACGGGCTTTATCAAACATATGGCCAATTAACAGGCCTAACACTACGCCCCAAAAGCCGCCGCCCATCAGTAAGGCCACGGCCACGCCAATGATTTTTCCCCAATACTGCATATATTCCCCAAATCGACACACGGATATCAGGGCTATCTCCCACAATATAAAGGTGCTTTTACCGTTTTCCGGCTGCGGTCAATTGTGGGACATCGCCTATAATTTGCATTATCATACCTGTCATTCAATGCCGTGCCTAACACCACTGACGCTATTCGGACAGGATTAACACTAGCGTAGAGATGACGAGTACGTTAGTCTCTGACCGTTTGTCACGCGCAACGTTACCGATGATGGAACAATAAAATCAACGTATGAAAAAACGTATCCCCACTCTCCTGGCCACCATGATTGCCACCGCCCTTTATAGTCAACAGGGACTGGCAGCCGACCTCGCCTCACAGTGCATGTTGGGCGTGCCAAGCTATGACCGTCCTCTGGTACAGGGCGATACCAATGACTTACCCGTGACTATCAATGCTGACCACGCGAAAGGGGACTACCCGGATGACGCCGTGTTTACTGGCAGCGTGGATATCATGCAGGGTAACAGCCGTCTGCAGGCCGACGAAGTGCAGCTCCATCAAAAAGAGGCACCAGGACAACCGGAGCCGGTACGAACCGTTGATGCGCTCGGTAATGTCCATTACGACGATAACCAGGTGATCCTCAAAGGGCCGAAAGGCTGGGCGAATCTGAACACCAAAGATACCAACGTCTGGGAAGGTGATTACCAGATGGTGGGTCGCCAGGGTCGCGGTAAAGCGGACCTGATGAAACAACGTGGCGAAAACCGCTATACCATTCTGGATAACGGTAGCTTTACCTCCTGTCTGCCGGGTTCTGACACCTGGAGCGTGGTAGGTAGCGAAATTATTCATGACCGCGAAGAACAAGTTGCGGAGATCTGGAACGCCCGCTTTAAGGTGGGTCCGGTACCGATCTTTTATAGCCCCTATTTGCAGTTGCCGGTGGGTGACAAACGTCGCTCTGGTTTCTTGATCCCGAACGCCAAGTACACCACCACCAACTACTTTGAGTTCTACCTGCCATATTACTGGAACATCGCGCCAAATATGGATGCCACCATCACGCCGCATTATATGCATCGTCGTGGCAACATCATGTGGGAGAACGAATTCCGCTACCTCTCCCAGGCGGGCGCTGGCTTGATGGAACTGGACTATCTGCCTTCAGATAAAGTCTATGAAGATGAACACCCGAACGATGACAGTTCACGTCGTTGGTTATTCTACTGGAACCACTCCGGGGTCATGGATCAAGTGTGGCGTTTCAACGTCGACTACACCAAGGTCAGCGATCCTAGCTACTTCAATGATTTCGATAACAAGTACGGTTCCAGTACTGACGGCTACGCAACGCAAAAATTCAGCGTTGGCTATGCGGTGCAAAACTTCAATGCCACCGTTTCAACCAAGCAGTTCCAGGTTTTCAGCGAACAGAACACCAGTAGCTACTCGGCAGAGCCGCAGTTAGACGTTAATTACTACCAGAATGATGTTGGTCCGTTTGATACGCGTATTTACGGCCAGGCAGTGCACTTTGTTAACACCAGAGACGACATGCCTGAAGCAACCCGTGTTCACCTGGAACCGACCATCAATTTGCCGCTCTCTAATAACTGGGGCAGCGTCAATACCGAAGCGAAGTTGCTGGCAACCCATTATCAGCAAACCAATCTTGACTGGTATAACTCCAGAAACACGACCAAGCTGGACGAATCCGTTAACCGCGTAATGCCGCAATTCAAAGTTGACGGCAAAATGGTCTTTGAACGCGATATGGAAATGCTGGCTCCGGGTTATACCCAAACGCTGGAACCGCGCGCGCAGTATTTGTACGTGCCGTATCGCGATCAGAGCGACATCTATAACTACGACTCATCTCTGCTGCAATCTGACTACTCTGGCCTGTTCCGGGACCGGACTTACGGCGGTCTTGACCGTATTGCCTCCGCTAACCAGGTGACGACCGGTGTCACATCTCGCATATATGATGATGCTGCCGTTGAACGTTTTAATATTTCCGTTGGTCAAATCTACTATTTCACGGAGTCTCGCACTGGCGATGACAACATAACATGGGAGAATGACGACAAAACGGGCTCACTGGTGTGGGCAGGCGATACTTACTGGCGTATCTCCGAGCGTTGGGGATTGCGTGGCGGGATTCAGTACGATACACGTCTGGATAACGTAGCGACCAGTAACTCCAGCATTGAATACCGTCGGGATGAAGACCGTCTGGTACAGCTGAATTACCGTTACGCCAGCCCGGAATATATTCAGGCTACGCTGCCTAAGTACTATTCCACTGCTGAGCAATATAAGAATGGTATTTCGCAGGTAGGTGCTGTCGCCAGCTGGCCAATTGCCGATCGTTGGTCCATTGTTGGGGCCTACTACTACGACACCAATGCGAACAAGCAAGCCGACTCTATGTTAGGTGTGCAATACAGCTCCTGCTGCTATGCAATTCGCGTCGGTTACGAGCGGAAGCTGAACGGTTGGGATAACGATAAACAACATGCGGTATATGACAACGCAATCGGCTTTAACATCGAACTTCGCGGCCTGAGCTCCAACTACGGTCTGGGTACGCAAGAGATGCTGCGTTCGAACATTCTGCCGTATCAAAACACTTTGTGATTTGTTGATTTACCACGTAATCCGCAGTGCGGTTAATTGAAATGGAAAAAGTATGAAGAACTGGAAAACGCTGCTTCTCGGTATCGCCATGATCGCGAATACCAGTTTCGCTGCCCCCCAGGTAGTCGATAAAGTCGCAGCCGTCGTCAATAACGGCGTCGTGCTGGAAAGCGACGTTGATGGATTAATGCAGTCGGTAAAACTGAACGCTGCTCAGGCAAGGCAGCAACTTCCTGATGACGCGACGCTGCGCCACCAAATCATGGAACGTTTGATCATGGATCAAATCATCCTGCAGATGGGGCAGAAAATGGGAGTGAAAATCTCCGATGAGCAGCTGGATCAGGCGATTGCTAACATCGCGAAACAGAACAACATGACGCTGGATCAGATGCGCAGCCGTCTGGCTTACGATGGACTGAACTACAACACCTATCGTAACCAGATCCGCAAAGAGATGATTATCTCTGAAGTGCGTAACAACGAGGTGCGTCGTCGCATCACCATCCTGCCGCAGGAAGTCGAATCCCTGGCGCAGCAGGTGGGTAACCAAAACGACGCCAGCACTGAGCTGAACCTGAGCCACATCCTGATCCCGCTGCCGGAAAACCCGACCTCTGATCAGGTGAACGAAGCGGAAAGCCAGGCGCGCGCCATTGTCGATCAGGCGCGTAACGGCGCTGATTTCGGTAAGCTGGCGATTGCTCATTCTGCCGACCAGCAGGCGCTGAACGGCGGCCAGATGGGCTGGGGCCGTATTCAGGAGTTACCCGGGATCTTCGCCCAGGCATTAAGCACCGCGAAGAAAGGCGACATTGTTGGCCCGATTCGTTCCGGCGTTGGCTTCCATATTCTGAAAGTTAACGACCTGCGCGGCGAAAGCAAAAATATCTCGGTGACCGAAGTTCATGCTCGCCATATTCTGCTGAAACCGTCGCCGATCATGACTGACGAACAGGCCCGTGTGAAACTGGAACAGATTGCTGCTGATATCAAGAGTGGTAAAACGACTTTTGCTGCCGCAGCGAAAGAGTTCTCTCAGGATCCAGGCTCTGCTAACCAGGGCGGTGATCTCGGCTGGGCTACACCAGATATTTTCGATCCGGCCTTCCGTGACGCCCTGACTCGCCTGAACAAAGGTCAAATGAGTGCACCGGTTCACTCTTCATTCGGCTGGCATTTAATCGAACTGCTGGATACCCGTAATGTCGATAAAACCGACGCTGCGCAGAAAGATCGTGCATACCGCATGCTGATGAACCGTAAGTTCTCGGAAGAAGCAGCAAGCTGGATGCAGGAACAACGTGCCAGCGCCTACGTTAAAATCCTGAGCAACTAATGGTTAAAACCCAACGTGTTGTGATCACTCCCGGCGAGCCCGCCGGGATTGGCCCGGACTTAGTTGTCCAGCTTGCACAGCGTGAGTGGCCGGTCGAACTGGTTGTTTGTGCCGATGCCACTCTCCTTACCGACCGGGCAGCGATGCTCGGTTTGCCGCTCACCCTCCGCACTTATTCCCCCAACTCTCCTGCACAACCGCAAACTGCGGGCACATTAACGCTACTTCCTGTCGCGCTACGTGAATCTGTCACTGCGGGGCAGTTAGCGGTTGAAAATGGGCATTATGTGGTGGAAACGCTGGCGCGAGCGTGCGATGGCTGTCTGAACGGTGAATTTGCTGCGCTGATCACAGGCCCCGTGCATAAAGGCGTCATTAACGACGCAGGCATTCCGTTTACCGGTCATACCGAGTTTTTCGAAGAGCGTTCGCAGGCGAAAAAAGTGGTGATGATGCTGGCGACCGAAGAACTTCGCGTGGCACTGGCAACGACGCATTTACCGCTGCGCGATATCGCAGATGCTATCACCCCTGCACTTTTGCACGAAGTGATTGCTATTTTGCATCACGATTTGCGTACAAAATTTGGTATTGCCGAACCGCGCATTCTGGTCTGCGGGCTGAATCCGCACGCGGGCGAAGGCGGTCATATGGGTACGGAAGAGATAGACACCATTATTCCGGTGCTCGACGAGCTGCGGGCGCAGGGGATGAAACTCAACGGGCCGCTGCCTGCCGATACCCTGTTTCAGCCGAAATATCTCGATAACGCCGACGCCGTGCTGGCGATGTACCACGATCAGGGTCTTCCCGTGCTAAAATACCAGGGCTTCGGGCGCGGTGTGAACATTACGCTGGGCCTGCCCTTTATTCGCACATCAGTGGACCACGGCACCGCGCTTGAACTGGCGGGACGTGGCGAAGCCGATGTCGGCAGTTTTATTACGGCGCTTAATCTCGCCATCAAAATGATTGTTAACACCCAATGAATAATCGAGTCCACCAGGGCCACTTAGCCCGTAAACGCTTCGGGCAAAACTTTCTCAACGATCAGTTCGTGATCGACAGCATTGTTTCTGCCATTAACCCGCAAAAGGGCCAGGCAATGGTCGAAATCGGCCCCGGTCTGGCGGCATTGACCGAGCCGGTCGGCGAACGTCTGGACCAGCTGACGGTCATCGAACTTGACCGCGATCTGGCGGCACGTCTGCAAACGCATCCATTCTTAGGCCCGAAACTGACGATTTATCAGCAGGATGCGATGACCTTTAACTTTGGCGAACTGGCCGAGAAAATGGGTCAGCCGCTGCGTGTTTTCGGCAACCTGCCTTATAACATCTCCACGCCGTTGATGTTCCATCTGTTTAGCTATACTGATGCCATTGCCGACATGCACTTTATGTTGCAAAAAGAGGTGGTGAATCGTCTGGTTGCAGGACCGAACAGCAAAGCGTATGGTCGATTAAGCGTCATGGCGCAATACTATTGCAACGTGATCCCGGTACTGGAAGTTCCGCCGTCAGCCTTTACACCACCACCCAAAGTGGATTCCGCCGTCGTGCGCCTGGTTCCTCATGCAACGATGCCTCACCCGGTTAAAGATGTTCGTGTGTTGAGCCGCATCACCACCGAAGCCTTTAACCAGCGTCGTAAAACCATTCGTAACAGCCTCGGCAACCTGTTTAGCGTCGAGGTGTTAACGGGAATGGGGATCGACCCGGCGATGCGAGCGGAAAATATCTCTGTCGCGCAATATTGCCAGATGGCGAACTATCTGGCGGAGAACGCGCCTTTGCAGGAGAGTTAACGATGATCAATTCGCCCCGAGTGTGTATTCAGGTTCAAAGCGTCTACATTGAGGCACAATCTTCACCTGATAATGAACGTTACGTTTTTGCTTATACCGTAACCATACGCAATCTGGGGCGAGCGCCAGTGCAGTTGTTGGGGCGTTACTGGCTGATCACCAATGGCAATGGCCGTGAAACCGAAGTCCAGGGCGAAGGAGTGGTTGGCGTCCAGCCACTTATCGCGCCTGGCGAAGAGTACCAGTACACCAGCGGTGCAATCATTGAAACCCCGCTGGGCACCATGCAGGGTCACTACGAAATGATCGATGAAAATGGCGTCCCTTTCAGCATCGACATTCCCGTATTCCGACTCGCCGTTCCCACACTCATTCATTAAAAGAATATGGCGACATACCTTATTGGCGACGTTCATGGTTGTTACGATGAACTGATCGCATTGCTGCATAAAGTAGAATTTACCCCTGGGAAAGATACCCTCTGGCTGACGGGCGATCTGGTCGCGCGCGGGCCGGGTTCGCTGGATGTTCTGCGCTATGTGAAATCCTTAGGCGACAGCGTACGTCTGGTGCTGGGCAATCACGATCTGCATCTGCTGGCGGTATTTGCCGGGATCAGCCGCAATAAACCGAAAGATCGCCTGACACCGCTGCTGGAAGCGCCGGATGCCGACGAGCTGCTTAACTGGCTGCGTCGCCAGCCTTTGCTGCAAATCGACGAAGAGAAAAAGTTGGTGATGGCCCACGCAGGGATCACGCCGCAGTGGGATCTGCAGACCGCTAAAGAGTGCGCACGCGATGTAGAAGCGGTGCTGTCGAGCGACTCCTATCCCTTCTTCCTTGATGCCATGTACGGCGATATGCCAAATAACTGGTCACCGGAATTGCGGGGGCTGGGAAGACTGCGTTTTATCACCAACGCCTTTACCCGTATGCGTTTTTGCTTTCCAAACGGTCAACTGGATATGTACAGCAAAGAATCGCCGGAAGAAGCCCCTGCCCCACTGAAACCGTGGTTTGCGATTCCTGGCCCTGTCGCTGAAGAATACAGCATCGCCTTTGGTCACTGGGCATCGCTGGAAGGCAAAGGTACGCCGGAAGGTATTTACGCGCTGGATACAGGTTGTTGCTGGGGTGGGTCATTAACCTGCCTGCGCTGGGAAGATAAACACTATTTTGTCCAGCCGTCGAACCGGCATAAGGATTTGGGTGAGGGAGAGGCGGTCGCGTCTTAACGAATTACCATTCAGGGAGGAATAATGGCTGACTATTTTGAAATACGTGCTGATTACAATCAGCACACCATCACGGTTTATCAGGCTTACAATGATGCAATCGCTGACGTCGCCGTACGTGACGGGCGATTTGGCGCACCTTTTTCATTCAACCGCATGACCTGGATTAAACCCTCTTTTATGTGGATGATGGAGCGTAGCAACTGGGGACTGAAAAAAGATCAACAACGCATTCTCGCAATCCGAATCAAACGCACCTTCTTTGATACATTGCTGGAACAAGCGGTGCTAACCACGCCGGAAGCCCATGTGTATCCACATGCAGGAATTTGGGAAACGTTATTTGCACAAGCAAATGTGTATGTTCAGTGGGACCCAGAACGCAGCATAAATGGTAAAAAACTGGAGCACCGATCATTACAGCTTGGTATTTCCCGTAACTTGATCAGTCAATTTAACGAAGACGCCATTGTTGCTATTGATGATCTGACGCCGCTGGTGCGAAAGTGTCATAACCTTTTGATAAACGGCAAAACAACACAGGCGAAATCCTTCCTGCCGCCAGAAAAAATTTACCCAGTTAGTGCAGCTGCGAGAAAGGCTTTGGGAATGAAAAATTCCTGAGACAAATACGCACCTATTAAGCGGAAAATATCTAAGTGCGACAAATCAACACCGGGCTTAATACCAGAGAAATTATTCTGGAAATGATTGACGAAGCAGATGCCCCCCCGTTTGCTGAGCAGCGGACCTGGCATCGCAGGCGAATCGCTTTTCTATGTGATTGCATCAGCGTTGCTGTCGACTACGGCTTCTTCTGTTCTGTCTCTCAGCAGTCAATAATGAACATAACCAGGATGGCTGAAGATGTATGGATAACAGAAAGTAAAACGACCCAACTCATTGATATTTGGCAACAACTTAAACAGCTTTATCCGCCAGAAACTATTCCCTACGCCCAGAAGTTACCCACTAAGGAATTGCTTGAACTGCTACTTTCTAGTCCTGACGATCTTCGAATAATTGAAATTCCTGACATCATCGGTGATGTTTTTGATGACCAAACCTGGATTCGATTATTCAAAAAACACTTTGCTGATGTTATTCAGCTACGATGTGATGTGTAACAATCCAAAATATATCGCCAGACGATAGACCAAAAAGAAAGTATTTAGCAGATACTCAACATTCTGACTTCTGTACAGAAATAGCAGAGTTTAAAAACTTAAAACTTCCGGTACTCATCAGAGAAACATCCAGTTTCTTCTGCAAATTCATTTAATGCCGAGATGGCATCCTCGTTTACTTCATTCCACTGTAGAGTGGCTTGAAGGTTTAGACCTACGCAATGAGCGCGATTCACAAAATCGCGCTCACTGGTAAAATCAAACGTCTTATCGTTCAATTTGTAGTCCTGGCAAATAATTACCGCCGCTCCAGAATCTCAAAGCAATAGCTGTGAGAGTTCTGCGCATCGGCGTCGTGGAATTCGCTGAATACCGATTCCCAGTCATCCGGCTCGTAATCCGGGAAATGGGTGTCGCCCTCCACTTCTGCGTCGATATGCGTCAGATACAGTTTTTGCGCTTTTGGCAAGAACTGTTCATAAACGCGACCGCCGCCAATCACCATGATTTCTGGTACGTCACCACACGCCGCGATGGCTTCATCCACCGACTTCACCCACGTTACGCGATCGTCCGTACCCGGTTGACTGCTGAGGATAATATTTTTGCGTCCTGGCAACGGACGACCGATTGATTCCCAGGTATGGCGGCCCATAATCACGGGTTTATTTAAGGTGTTGCGTTTAAACCAGGCGAGATCGGCAGGCAGGTTCCACGGCATGGCGTTTTCCATGCCGATAACGCGATCTACCGCTAACGCCGCAATCAGACTGATCATTGAGATTTCCCGATAAAAAAAATTGTCGCCACTATACGTAAAGCGTAAACCGTCGTCGACTGGTGCGAGGATGATGTTGAGGAAAATTTTATATTCTGCTGGCGAGTCCACGCTCTCTCCCTGGACTCGCCACATTACAATGAAACAAAAACAAACAGTTAGCTGTAAAGTGTGATTTACGTCACTCTTTATTAGGATGAGGGTTTCGTTTCCGGTTCATCCGCCATGTTGCCGGTATGTTTACCTTCTTCGGTTCCCTGCCAGCCATGTCGTTGAATTAATGACAGATGTTCGCGGTCCTCGGTAATGATCTCACTTAACATCGCGCTGGTGCGTTTATAGACCGCCGCGCGGGCTTTGGTGTCGTTCTCAACCATTGCCATCTCTTCCACCATCTGAATATTAAAGCGGCGGAACACATCGGCACGTTCTCGCGCTTCATACGGCCCCAGACCTAAACTTTCCAGTGCCAGACGCCCGGTTTTCAGCGCACCTTCGAAGGTTTCACGCTCCGGCTTTTCAACGCCTGCCTGACGCAAACGAATGTAGTGGTCGACATCGCGGGCGCGGGCAATAATCTGCAAATGCGGGAAATGTTCTTTCACCATCTCCGTCAGTTGCAGGTTGGTTTGCGGATCATCAATAGCATTAATCAGCACTTCCGCTTTCGCCGCTCCGGCAGATTCCAGTAAATCCATCCGCGTGGCATCGCCATAAAACACTTTCATACCAAATTTACGCAAGGTTTCGATATGGTCCGGATCGTGATCGAGTACCACCATTTTCACCCCGCTGGAGAGCAGTAAACGTCCGGTAATCTGCCCAAAACGACCGAATCCGGCGATAATCACGCGCGGCTGTTCTTCGTCGATCTCATCGGCTTCACGCGCTTCCTCAGTAGAAGATTGCTCAAGGCGATTGAGGATCACCAGCAGAATCGGCGTTGCCGCCATCGACAACGCCACCGCCAGAGTCAGCGATTTCGCCCACTCCGGCTCCAGCACATTCGCCATTTGCGCCGCACCAAATACCACAAAGGCAAACTCACTGCCCTGCCCTAACAACACCGCAAACCAACGACGCTGTTTATTTGGCACTTGCAACGGTCGGGCAATCAGCCACAGCATGGCGATTTTGATGATGAGGAAACCGAGCAGCAAAATGACAATGCGCAATGGGTTTTCAAGCAGCGTGCCAAAGTCTATCGACATGCCAACACCGATGAAAAACAGCCCCAACAGCAAACCTTTAAATGGTTCGATATCGCTCTCCAGCGCATGACGGTATTCCGAGCTTGCCAGCAGTACGCCCGCCAGAAACGCGCCCATCGCCATCGACAAGCCGACCTCTTCCTGCAGCAAACCAAAGCCAAACACGAGGAATAACGCCACGGCACTAAACACTTCCCGCAAGCCAGAGCGGGCTACAAAACGCAGCGCCGGACGCGTGACATAGCGCCCCAGCAATACCACCAGCACCAGCGCACCCGCCACTTTTAACGCCGAGAGAGCAAATGCGCCCATCGTCGTCGAGGCACTGCTCGTTGCCAGTAGCGGAATCATCGCCACCAGCGGGATCGCCGCGATATTCTGGAACAGCAGCACCGCAAAGGCACTGCGACCCATTTGCGTCACCATCAGATTGCGTTCATTCATCGCCTGCATGGCAATCGCCGTAGAGGAGAGCGCCAGCGTCATGCCGATCAATTCCGCGACCTGCCAGCGCAGCCCAAGTAACATGCAGAACAGCCCCAGCAGGCCGCCGCAAATCACCATCTGCAATGCGCCACCGCCGAACACTGCCGCACGCAGCTTCCACAGCCTTTGTGGATCGAGTTCGAGGCCGATAATAAACAGCATCAGCACCACGCCAATCTCGGCAAAGTGCAGAATAGATTCGGCATCGGTCACCAGTCGCAGCCCCCACGGGCCAATAATGCAGCCGGCGATCAGGTAGCCAAGTACCGATCCCAGACCAAGACGTACCGCAATGGGTACAATCAGCGCTGCCGAACCGAGATAAATCAGCGCCTGAATCAGCGTATGGCTATCCATGATGGGCCTCCTGCCATTCCAGCAGACGTTGCTTATAGTGACGCGCCTGCCCTTCGAGGGTTTCGTCGTCACAAATAAAGGTGCAGTGCATGGCAAACGGTGGCAGCCAGTTCAGCCCGCAGTAGATTGCCGTCGCCTGTAGCGGCTGCGACAGCACATCAAAGCCCGGATGCGCACCAATTTCAAAATGGCTTTCCCCGCCGCCGGTCGTCACCGCCCACAGCAAATGTTTGCCATGCAGCGCCTTGCCGCCGTGACCGTAAGCCCAGCCGTGCGAGAAAACTTTATCGATCCAAAGTTTGAGGAGCGGTGGAATGCTGTACCACTGCATCGGGTGCTGCCAGACGATCAGATCGGCGCGAGACAGCGCCTCCTGCTCGGCGGCAATATCGATATTGAAGTCAGGATAGAGTTGATAAAGAGAGCGAATTTCGACGCCTTCCAGCGTCCTTGCCTGTTCAAGCATCCGTTTATTCGCATGGGAATGATGCGGATACGGATGCGCATAAATTATAAGAATCATAGGTAGCCCGCGTGATTACGCCTTTGTTTTCCCACAAAGTGTAGTCATATATTCACGCGGCTTATAGTCAATAATATTGATTCAGAAAAGAGAGAAATCTGAACAATTTACCCCATTCTCTGCCCGCGGATCGTCATATTGCTGGTTTGCGCCAGTGACATCCCTCGAGTCTCCGGGGCAAACGCTACGGAAATCAACAAGCCAAACAGCGAGATACCCGCCCCCATTAGCATCGTGTTACTGATACCGTAATTATTGATAAAGATCGGCAGTGCCCAGGTCGAAACAATGGTGCCAATACGGCTTAAGGACATAATCACGCCCACGGCAGAGGCGCGGATATCTGTCGGGAAGAGTTCATTAGGATAGAGCCACTGCAAATTACCCGGCCCGCCAGAGAAAAAGGCATACACCGCAAAGGCCATCACTACCAGCCAGATCCCCATATCCGGGATCAGCCCCAAAACCGCCAGCGCCAGCGTCATCATGGCAAAGCTGCCAATCAACAATGGACGCCGTCCGGCAGTGTTTAACCACAGCATCGGCGGAATACAGCCGAGCATAAAGAACAGGCTAATCACCACGTTCCCCAGTGCCGCGTTTTTGCCAACCCCCAATCCCAACAAACCAACGATTTGCGGGCCAAAGGTGTAAATGGCGAACATTGGGATCACCTGGCAGGTCCAGATGGCGGCAACAAACAGAACAAAAGGAAAATGGCGGCGATTAAACAGATCGCGAAAACGGGTTTGCTGCGGCTGCTCTTCATCGAAAGCCACCGGCTCGCCAAACAGTTTTATCATCATCTCTTCGCACTCTTTTACTCGCCCTTTGCGTAATAACCAGCGGGGAGATTCAGGCAGTTCGAATCGACCAATCAAAATCAACAAACAGGGGATCGCCGCGCTACCCAGCATCCAGCGCCAGCCGCCTTCCACATCATAAAGCCAGTAGCCGACCAGATCGGCGCAGGTCGCGCCGACATACCACATGGCGGCGATAAAGCTGATGGAAAATGCCCGCTGACGGGGACTGGAGATTGTTGGGCG
>OBZI01000347.1_pt1 | contig 26073 bp, 15 predicted proteins | sample 1476911 | NCBI WGS metagenome assembly OBZI01 (sample SAMEA2580238, study PRJEB22360) | human gut metagenome | biome: human gut; feature: human-associated habitat; material: faeces | place: Denmark | collected 2008/2010 | reverse complement strand
GGCCGAACGCGGACGGCCCTCGTGAAGGGGCTGCGGAACCATCCACTGGCTGACGGATCGTTGGCCAATCGCAAGCAGGTGTATGCGGCTGTGCTGAAAATCAAGGGATAGCGCAGCAGCCGGCGATTATCTCCCCGTTACGCTTCCATCGACTCGAACAATATTTCCAACGCCTGCCGGACCCCGGGCCCACCACGCTGCGAGACCAATTCCAGCAAAGGCGCGTCGGCTTTGGGATTGGCAACCAGCCATTTACGCAGTTCGGGCACGTGATATGCGATGTGCCAGAGCACGGCAACATCCGTATCGGGCGAACATGCCACCGCGGGCGTAAGTCTGATGGGCGGTTCAGGCGGCGCGGTCATATCCGAGATTGCGCGCGATGCGGATTCGGATGAGTGTGCCGCCGCCGCGTGGCGAGGCAACCGTTGCGCCTGCCGCAAATGCCGTAAACGGTGAGCGGCATGGCGGCCTCTGCGATGGCCTCTGACAATGAACCCCCTCGTCATGCGCATTGCTCCAAAGCCGGTTCGTCCATCTCCTGCTGCACCGATTCAAAAAACATGCGTGCGCGTCCGGCGTACTTGTGATGCCGATGCTCCTTGACGATTTGCAGACAGTCGTTTGGCCGAAACTGGTACGCGGACATCAGCTGGCACACCAGTGCGTTGACGGTGGAAGGATCGGGGATGTCTTCAGGACTCATCACCAGGTCGCAAGCCGTACGGGCTGGCGTGGTGACAGGCAGCCCGCCGAGCTTGATGATTTGCTCCGGCAACGTCAATCTTTTGAATACGCGGATACGGCGGCTGACGGATGCCGAGCGGAAGTGCGATGTGGAAATCACGTCTATGGTACTCGGAAAGTCGGGGCCTCCCAGCCATACCCAAGCGGCGGTCATCGAACACACCACAGTGCCAAACGGGGCGACCTCCGCGACGATTTTCGCGCGACCATACAGTGTGCCCGAATGCTCGATCCAGTAGCCGGCGGAATCGTCGAGCTTATGTAACGTGCCGAAGGCGGCCAGACGGTTAAGGCTGAGCGGTCCCGGCAGATCCTTGGTAAACAGTATCGGCGGCACCGCAGGTTGCGCGGTTGCCGGCGAGGCGACTGTTGTGATGTCCGTCATCGGACCTGCTGTGATATCCATGACCGAACAATATGCAGAAATGCGGCTTGCGCGCCACCGGATAAGCGAAAACGGTGGATAAGTGCATAACTTTACTAGGTGCGCAAATGATGTGGATAACTCGGTGGATATTGGCAGGCGGAAGTGTGTGCGGATGTGCGTGGACGTGCGTACGGATGGGTGCGTGGATACGTGTGCGAATGCGTATGTGGATAAGCGCGCAAGAGGTGTACAGATAAGTATGTGGGGAAGTTGCGGGTGGATAGGTGAGTGGGATGAGGATGGCGGCGCGGCAGCTATCCGGGCGTGTCCCCGCCGCGCCGGATAATCAAGCCTTATGAGTCATGTTTTGGTGAATGTTGCTTGGCCGTATGCAAACGGCCCCCGTCATATCGGCCACGTCGCGGGATTTGGTGTGCCCTCCGACGTCTACGCGCGCTACGAGCGCATGAAGGGCAATGATGTGCTCATGGTGTCCGGCACCGACGAGCACGGCACCCCGATTCTCGTCGAGGCGGAGAAGGAAGGTCTCACTGCCCAGGAACTGGCCAACCGTTACAACCGCGTGATCGCCAAGGATCTGTGCGACCTCGGCCTGAGCTACGACCTGTTCACCCGCACCACCACCGGTAACCACGAGCACGTGGTGCAGGAGATGTTCAAGCAGTGCTTGGAGAACGGCTACATCTACAAGGGCACCCAGCAGGTGGCGATTAGCCCGTCCACCGGCCGCACTCTGCCCGACCGCTACATCGAGGGCGAGTGCCCGATTTGCCACGCCGAAGGTGCGCGTGGCGACCAGTGCGACGCCTGCGGCAACGAGCTCGACCCGGACGAGCTCATCAACCCCGTCTCCAAGATTAACGGCGAAACCCCGCGCTTCGAGCAGACCGAGCACTACTTCCTCGACCTGCCGGCGCTCGCCGAAGCCAACAAGGCATGGCTGGAGACCCGCAAGGGCTGGCGTACCAACGTCATCAACTTCTCGCTCGGCCTGTTCAAGGAGGTCAAGCCGCGCGCCATCACCCGTGACATCGACTGGGGTATCCCGGTGCCGGTGAAGGGCTGGATTGACAACCCGAACAAGAAGCTGTACGTGTGGTTCGACGCCGTGATCGGCTACCTGTCGGCCTCCATCGAATGGGCCCGCCGCCAGGGCGACCCGGAGAAGTGGCGCGAATGGTGGAACGACCCGAGCTGCCCGGCCTACTACTTCATGGGAAAGGACAACATCACCTTCCACTCCCAGATCTGGCCGTCCGAAATGCTGGCGTACAACGGCAAGGGCTCCAAGGGCGGCGAAACCGGCCCGATGGGTCCGCTCAACCTGCCTGAGCAGGTGGTGGCCAGCGAGTTCATGACCATGGAAGGCAAGAAGTTCAGCTCCTCCCGCGGCATCGTGATCTACGTCAAGGACATCCTCGCCCGCTACCCCGTGGACGCCGTGCGCTACTACATTTCCGTGGCCGGCCCCGAATCCTCGGATTCCGACTTCACGTGGGCCGAGTTCGTGCGCCACAACAACGAGGAGCTCGCCTCCTCGTGGGGCAACCTGGTGAACCGCGTGGCCAACCTCATCAACAAGAACTTCGGTGAGATTCCGCCGCTGGACGAGGATTCGATGACCAACGAAGACCGTGGCCTTCTGGAAGAGGCTTCCGCCGCGTTCGACGTGGTCGGCTCCTCCATCGAAACCCACCACCAGAAGCACGCCCTGTCCGAGGCGATGCGTGTGGTCGGCGACATCAACAAGTACATTTCCGCCACCGAACCGTGGAAGATTAAGGACGACCAGGCTCGTCTCGGCACCGTGCTGCACGTGGCCGCTCAGGCCGTGTCTGACGCGAACCACCTGCTCGCGCCGTTCCTGCCGCACTCCGCACAGAAGGTGTGGGAGGCGCTCGGCGGCACCGGCACCTTCTCGCCGCTGCCTGAGCTCAAGGAAGTCGAGGATCTCGACAAGCCCGGCTTCACGTACCCGATCATCACCGGCGATTACGAGCTCGGTGTGAACGTGCACCCGTGGAAGAGCGAGGCAATCGAGGTCGGCGCCATGGTGCCTAAGCCCGCACCGATCTTCGCCAAGATTCCGACCGAGGCCGTGGAAGAGGAGCTGGCTCGCTTCGATGAAGCGTTGGCTGCTCGCCGTGCCGCCGAAGCCGAACGTCTGGCCGCCGAGAAGGCCAAGCTCGCCGCCGAGTGATTCGGCATTGCTAGCTCGTAGCTGACGGGCCACCTCGCACATGAAGTGTTGCGGGGTGGCCCGTTGCCGTATGTGCGGCCTAGCCCCGACAATGCGAGGCCGGTTGTCGGGCGGCGTTACAAACCCGTCACAGTTTGCCAAGACTTTTCTCAGACAAGCACATCGAATCCCCAAGAAAGAGACGGTTATATAGAAGATGTCAACGGAATGAAGTTCATACCGGTGGCGAGGTTCTTCCGAACCCCATAACTGAACCCTTCTTCTCTCTTCTCTCTCACCCGGCGGCCCCCTCCGCCGGGTTTCTTCGTTTTGGGCCGCATCATGCAACGCAAGTTACGCTGCTGTCCAGCTACATCCACGCCGCTCGAAGCCGTGATCCGCCACACCAAGCACGGGGCGCGGTGATTCGGAGCATTGCAGGATTCCTCCATGCTTCCGGTTTGGGGGGGTGCTGCTTGATTCCTCTACTTCCAGCGAAACGTTGCTATCGCGGTATGGTCGCATGCCTGTTAAGCATTGAAGCATCTTATCTATGCGCAGTCGGTGTCCCGGTGGTGACGGCAACCGATTGACGTGCGAACCGGGCCAGATTTCGTTGTCCCGGTTCGTGATTTTGGCCTCTTTTTGGGAACCGGGACAGACCATCCCGTGAGCGCTCAATGTATGCAAATCCAGAAGCCCGGAATTCCGCCGATGTGTGATGGCGGATATTGTGCGGTAGGGCCGAATTGGCGATTTTTCGAGGGTGTTTCTGTCCCGGTTGCTCAAAAAGAGGCGAAATGGAGAACCGGGACAACAAAATCTGGCCCGGTACACACATAAATCGATTGACGTCGTTACCAGGACATCGGACACCGTGACGTATATCGCGAACCGCATAATATGGCAGTACGCAACGCAGATGATGTGCGGATTCGCCGGACGTAACATGGCGTGTGACACACAACAGTGCCATGCGGTCGGGGCCACGCGACCAAATGGGGTGCGATGAATGGCATATGCGTTGCAGCAAGCGCGCGCAATCGTATCGATGTCAGCTCAGTGCGCCCCGGTGGATTTCCGTCGTTTCCGCCGGGCAAGTTCATTGAGCGGCGTCGCTGTCAAGGTGAAATCGAATACGGCACCTCGCAACGCCAGCTGTCGCCCGGCTCGGTAGGCGAGTTCGGCTTGAGACGGTTCATCAGCCATATTCGCGGCGGTGGCGATGAGGACGATCCAATGATGATGCCGTAACAGTTCGCGCTTGTCGTTGTCTCGCCGCCACTGGGCCTTGTCTGTGCGATGATGATCGCCGTCATATTCGATGGCGACGCGGAATTCGGGCCAAGCGAGATCGAGTGTTATCGGCTCACCATTGCTGAACGTCGCGCCGGGCACTGTGTAATTTGTCACGGCTCGTGGAAGCCCGTATTTCGTCGTCGCGATGCGGGTCTTTGATTCCATCGGAGAGTCCACGCGGGGCGTAATGAATGCAAGAGCGATCATGCACTTGGATTTTGCGTTGAATTTCGGGAGTCCAGTGACTTGCCGCACGAAGTCCTGATAAATGCCGTCAGCAGTGCGGCCGTTCGCCAGACCCGGCTTGCGGGCGATTGCCGTAAGGATTGCGTCGCCAAGTATGACCAGCGATTCGAGCGATATATGAGCGGCGAGTTGTGCCCAAGTGTGTATCAGATCCAGTGCGTACACATGTTTGTTGATACGCACATTGTGCGCATCGCTCAGCGGCTTCCAGATGTGTGGTGTCGTTGGCGGCACGATGGCACGTATTCGTGTGCGGTGTGAGTCGGAGACGGTATGGAGCTCGGCGGGGTCGATATCGCAATCCTTGGGAAGCGGCACAGATTGCAGTATCAGCGATGTGGTCATGCCGAAGAGCACCGGCTTTCCGAGCTGTTGCGCGGCGTCCGTGCATCGTTTAAGCATTTCCCGCTTACGTTGGGTGAGGGTTTCGCTCATAGCGGGCGCAGTGGGGGTTGCCATACGCGGTGGTGAGTATGGCTCGGGCTTGACGGCGTGCGTGGACGCAGCACTCGGTGCCGCGGCATTGTTGGTCCAGCCGGGTGGTTCATCGTCGAATACGCCGGGTGGCGGGGTGGGAAATCCGCTGTTCATAACGCCACCGTAGCGTAGCGGTCGCTTGTTCGCCATGAAAAACGGGGTATGTGGTTCTAGCTTGCTGAGGATGTGGATAACTCTGTGGATAACTAAAGTGCTCCTATGTTTTGCTCACTCTGTGAGAAGTCGGCAAAACATAGGAGCACTTCAGCCGCGGCCAATGGGCGGAATATGTCAGCGGCAGCGACGGGTGAGGGGCTGCCAGGGATCGAGCTCGACTGGTTCGGTGGTGAGCAGGGCGCGGGTGGCGTCGTCGAGGTATTCCTTGCGGATGATGAGCTCGGTAACGTAGCGGTCGAACCAGGCGTCGGACATGACGTAGTAGCCGTCCTTGCCGGCGTCCTTGCCCCAGCTGTTCTCCACCTTCCAGCGGTTCGGCTTGCCGTCCTCGTCGAGGTTCACGCCGGTGAAGGTCATAGCGTGGTTGCTCGGGCTGTCGCCGTATTCGAGGCCGTGGGCCTTGTCGCCGGTGAATTCGGTGCCGAACAGCTGGTCGACGCGCACCACGGACTGGTCGAAGAAACCGTCCTTGCGCAGGGCGAACTGCGTGCAGTCGCAGGCGAACCAGATCGGGTGGCCGGCGGTGAGCTGGTCAAGCGCGGCCTTCTTGAACACGTCCAGCGGCACGTTGACGAATTCCATATCGCCAGCCTCGGCCACGTTCGCGCTGAAGCGGATGCGGTAGCGCTGGTTGAACGGGCGGTTCTTGAGCGGGGCGTTGGCCAGCGTCACGAAATCGTTGACGTCCACCGGCACGTACTTCTTGTAGAACTCAAGCGGGGTGATGCCGATCTCGCGAATCTGCGGGCGCTCGTCCTTGCCGGTTTTCGGCTTGTCGGACTTGTCCTTATCGCACTTGCAGGCCTTGGCGTCGGATTTGCCCTCGCACTTGCAGGATTCGCCGCACTTGCAGGATTCGGCCTTGCCGTCTGCGTCGGCCTCGGCCTTGCACTTGCAAGCTTCGCCCTTCTTATCCTCATCATCATCCTTGGTGCGCGCGAAGAAGTCGAACTTCTCCGGCGGTTCGCCGAGCGCCACGGCGCAGATGCGGTACACGGTGCCCATGTACTCGTCCTTCAACGCACGCAGCTCGTCCTCAGACGCCCCGGCAGCCGAACGGCGGCGCAGCTCGGCCGCGAACTCGCGCAGCTTGGAGTTGAGGTACTGCTTGAAATCGTCGGAATTGCGGGAGTTCTCGGACTCCGGATAGGCGCTCTTGGGCACTAGGCCGTACTTGTTCACCAGTGCGGCGAACATCTGCCACCAGCCACCATCGTCTGCAGGCGACTCATTGATGGCCTCGAACAGACGCGAATCGGTCGCCTCGTCGAGCGTGCGCAGCACGTTCTCCAGATAAGTGTTCGACTTCTCCATCGCGTCCCAGAAGAACAGGTAGGTCTCGGAGAACTCGAAATCCTCAAGATTCCAGCGATGCATGAGTTCGTAACGCAGCGTGTTCAGGGAGGCGAACATCCAGCAACGGCCGGAACGCTCCTGATTGGTGATCGAACCCTGCTTGAGTTCGATGGAGAAGTCGCGCGGCAGCGCACGTACGCCGCGATAGTCGGTGGCCGCCTTGAGCACGCCGGCCGAAACCGCCGCGTCCGCCGCGATCAGGTTGGCGCGGTCTTTGTTGAAGTCTTCGGTGTACGTACGCAGAAGTTCGGGTTTGATGGCCCGTGCGCTGGCGTTTGCTGTCATGATGATTGATCTTCCATTCATGTAGGCGACGTTTGTGGTCCGTCGGTAGTATAAGTCGCCGTGTATTCGTCGGGCGATTCACCGGGCGAAATCGTACGGGCGGATATGCGCCGGCGATTCCACCCCGCCAACGATTTGTCCACCTTGCTGCTCGCGCGGGCGCACGTATCATATGTACCGATACATATTGTTGACGAATGTCGCATAGTCCAAAGGAGTACGTCATGACTTCGCTGCATAGCAAGCCGCTGGCCCTGAAAAACGTCACCGTCACCGATTCGTTCTGGCGCACCGAGCAGGAACTCGTGCGCACGGCTGTGATTCCCTATCAGTGGAACGCCCTGAACGATAACGTCCCCGGCGCGGCCCCCAGCTACTGCATGCACAACTTCAAGGCCGCTGCCGCGCAAAACAAGCGTAAGGATACCCAGGGCAAGGCGTTCGTGCCGCCGAAGTACACGTTCCGCGGATTTGAGGCGCTCCCCGAAGACCCGGCCAATCCCGACCCAGACAAGTTCTACGGCTTCGTGTTCCAAGACACCGACTTCTCCAAGTGGGTGGAGGCAGTCGGCTATTCCCTCGCCCATTACCCGGACCCCGCACTGGAACAGACCGCCGACCAAGCCATCGACGTCGTGTGTGCCGCCCAACTCGACAACGGCTATCTGGACACCTGCTACATTCTGAACGACATGGATCGCGCGTTCACCAATCTGCGTGACCATCACGAACTGTACTGCCTCGGCCACCTCGTTGAAGGTGCGGTGGCCTACTACCAGGGCACCGGCAAAGACAAGTTGCTCAAGGCCGCCTGCCGTTTCGCCGATTACGTAGACGAGCGCTTCGGTCGCAAGCCGGGCCAGCTGCGTGGTTACCCCGGTCACGAGATTGCCGAGATGGCTTTGGTGAGGCTGTACGAGGTCACCGGCGAACAGCGGTACCTTGATCTGGCCGAATATTTCGTGACCGAGCGCGGCCGGCAGCCGTACATCTTCGATATTCAGGCAGACGAGAACGCAAAGCGCGACGCCGACGCCAACTACAAACCCAACACGGACCCCAACCGGTACGCCTATCACCAGGCGAACAAGCCGGTCACCGAACAAGACGAAGCCGTAGGCCATGCCGTGCGCGCCGGCTACTTCTACTCCGGTCTGGCGGACGTGGCCCGACTGGCCGACGACCAGGACCTCGCCGATGCGGCCGAGCGGCTCTGGCGCAATATCGTCGATAAGAAACTGTACGTTACCGGCGGCATCGGCGGCACGGTGGACGGCGAGGCATTCTCCTACAACTACGACCTGCCCAACGACTCCGCCTACTCCGAGACCTGCGCCGCGATTTCGCTGGCGTTCTTCGCCCGTCGCATGCTCGAGCTTGCGCCAAAGGCCGAGTACGCGGACGTTATGGAGTCGGCGCTGTACAACACCACGCTGGCCGGCATGGCGCTGGACGGCAAGAGCTTCTTCTACGTGAACCCGCTGGAAGTCAATCCGTATGCCTGCCATAAAGACAGCCGCCTGCGCCACGTCAAGCCGGTGCGTCAGAAGTGGTTCGGCTGCGCATGCTGCCCGCCGAACATCGCCCGCATCGTTGAGTCGGTGCAGGAATATGCCTACACGGTTGCCGAGGATGGCGGTACGCTGTTCACGCACTTGTATATGGGCGGCGTGGCCAAAGCTGAGTTGAATGGTACGGCTGTGGAGCTGGATGTTACGGCGAACCTGCCGTGGCAAGGCGATGGCAAGGCGGTCGTGCGCTTGGGCGGTGACGCTGCTGGCACCTCGGCTCAGGCTCCTGCTCGCTTTACGCTGGCCTTCCGTCTGCCCGGTTGGGTGGGCGATGAGTCCGCTGCTGCCGCCGCGATTACGGCCACGGGCGAGTCTGAGTCTGGGGCCGATAGTTCCCGCGTGACCCGCGAAATTCGCGACGGCTACCTGTATCTGACCGGTGAGTGGCGCGACGGCGACACCGTGACGTTCGACTTCCCGATGCCGGTGCGTATGCTGGCCGCCAACCCGCTGGTGCGCGAGGACGCCGGCAAGGTGGCGTTCGTGCGCGGCCCGATCACCTTCTGCGCCGAGGAAAAAGACAACGGCGCCAACCTGCACCTGCTGCACGCGGATGTGGAGGCACTGCTGGCCGACCCGAGCGCGGCCAAGGTCGAGGAGTTCGACTTCCACGCCGGCGCCAAGGGCATCGACGACAAGGGCCAGGGCGAGGTGGAAGACGTGACCCGCCGCATGGTGAAGCTTGAGGTGCCGGCTTGCCGGCGGGCCCCTTGGCCGGCCTGTGTGGCCGCCGCGGGTGAGGGCGCGGCCGAGGTTCCGGCGTTCGCGCCGCTCTACGCCGTGTACGCGCCGGTCAAGCGCGAGCCCGCCACCGCCACGCTCATCCCGTACTTCGCCTGGGCCAACCGCGGCGAAAACGAAATGACCGTCTGGCTGCGCGGCTGATATTTGCTCTCGGCTACTCTGGTAGCCATGGGCATCACGACATGTCGGCTCGAAGGGCCGGTGGACTTTTACTCGGTCGGGCAGTTTGTGTCCGGACCGGGCTGGCGCCATCTGCGGCGCACCATCGACACCTTCGAGCTGATGTTCGTGCGTCGGGGCGTCCTGCCGATGCGGGTGGGGGAGCAGACCCTGCATATCGAGGCCGGCCAAATCGCACTCTTGCCGCCGAATGTGGAGCATGCGGGCGCCGACATCATCACGTCTGACGTGGACTTCTACTGGATGCATTTCAAATTGCCGGATGCGCGCATGCTCCCCGATGACGCGGGTCTGCCGCAGGACGACCATTGCCTGTTGCTGCCCGATGAACGCACCCTGCCCGACCCCGACCGGCTGGCGGTGATGTGTGGGCAGCTCATCGACATCTATGCGCGATTCGGCCCGTATTCCAACGCTTACTGCGATTACTTCGCCACCGGCCTGCTGCTGGAGGTCAGCGCGCAGGAGCGGCTGAAGGCGGACTTTGCCGCCCATCGTACGCTTGCCGGCTACCGGGGCGACGGCAAGCCCATCACCAGTGCCGACCGCGTCCGGCAGCAACAGGAATGGGCCATGCATGTCGATTCGGCCGGTGCCGCTGGCGATTCGTCCGGCCTGGCGCCGATGCTGGCCATCCGCTCGTGGATTATGGCCAATGCCTTCGACGACATCACCGTGGCCAAAGTGGCCGCGCGCTTCCACTATTCACCCAGCTATCTGACCGCGATGTACCGGCGCGTGTTCGGCGTGGGTGTGGCCGAGCAGATCATCGAATATCGCATCGACCGTGCGCGCGAACTGCTGAGTTCTACCGCTTCCAGCGTGGCGGATATTGCGCGAGAAGTGGGCTACGCCGATCCCAAGTACTTCATGCGCGTCTTCAAGCGCCGCACTGGCCTGACCCCCGGCCAATACCGCGACGCTTTCCCCGCCCGCCTCTACAACACCGTGTGATTAGGGAAGGTCATGGTCCTAACCCTAGGAAAAGTGCGCATGGGCGCCACTACCACGTGGGAGCGCTGGGAACGGTTTGACGCATGCCGAAACCTCGCACGTCACGCCGCACGGCACTTGGGCAGTGGGCGCGGCAGTCGGGAATCGCCGCCCTATTTCGGCGTTTCAGCGTTACCTGTTTGCCGAACCGACAGTGGACTCGCGCGGAACCAGTGTGTATCCAATGGTGGCGCGCGTGGCCGGCATGCCAGCGGATTCGTCGGACCTGCCGTCGCCCTGGTCGCGCTGCTCCACGCGGCGGGTGATCATATCAAGCGCGAATTGGGCGAGCTGATCGAGATCCACTTGGACGGTGCTCAGCGTCGGTGTGGTGTACGAGCCGGCCGTGGCGCCGTCGAAGCCGATGACTCTCACATCGTCGGGCACGCGGATGCCGTAGTCGGCAAGGCCTCGGATTACTCCGAATGCGGCATAGTCGTTAATGCAGAAGATGCCATCGATGGCCGGGGTGCTTCCCGTTGCCCGCGTGGTGCCCGGGGAACGGGACTCAGCAGTGTCATCAGCCGATTGCGCACGAGCCTCGAGCATCGCCTCGGCGATGGCATGACCGGCTTCGATGCCGCTGGCGCTACCGTAACCAATGAAGTTCGTCGATTCGTCATACGGCAGCCCGGCATCGAGCAACGCGCCGCTGGCCCCGCGCAGGCGCAAACCGCTGGAACTTTCCACGTGCGCCAGTTCGGTTCGTGGCGAATACCCGTCGCCGACGATGGCGATGCGGTGGCATCCGCATTCGATGAGATGCTGCACTGCCGCCCGCGCACCGTCCTCGTTCGGGAAATTCACTGTATCGAACGTGGGCGTTTCCTCGCAGGCGTCAATCAGAACCAGCGGTCGGCCGTGGTTGATCGCGGAAAGCGGCACACCGGCATTCAGGCCCGAAGCGTGGATAATCTCGCCGTCGAACAACTGCCCGGAGAACGGGTTGTTGGCCAGCGCGTGTTTGGCGGCATCCGGAGAGTACCGGGTTTGCTCCACGAACGGCGTCAGCCCGCGCTCGGTGGTTTCGGTGACGAGCGATTCGACGAGTTTGGAGTAGAACGGCGAATCGAATTCGTTGACGATGATGTGGATGATGTTGCTGCGGCCGGACTTCAGCATGCTGGCCGTCAGATTGATGCGGTAATCAAGCTTTTCGGCCACCGCCAGCACCTTGGCGCGCGTGGAATCCTTAACACCCGGCTTGCCGTGCAGCGCATTCGAGGCGGTCATGGGGGAGACCCCGGCGGCTTTCGCTACGTCGCGCAATGTTGGTTTGCCGCTCGGCATAACGTCACCTCATGTTTCGCCTGTGATGGGCATTGGATCATGCCCGTAATGCTTCCAATGGTTGTAACGGTATTCACAACATCGTGTTTTGGCAAATGGTGGCTGTGTGCCGGAATCGCTGAAAATGCTGCGCTTAGGCGATGACGCGCCGAGCGTAACATGCGCTTGCTTGATATCGTTCCGGTGGAAGAATATGTAACGGTACATACGTCGGTGTGCCAAGAGGCCATGAAGTTCGTCGTACGTTGGGATGGGACTCTCCGGGGGAGTGGCGTCACTCTTCACCTATCCGTACGTGCGCGATGCCGATTGGTTTGCGGCTGGCATACCGCCGTAGGGCAACTTATGCGAATATCAACGAAAGCAGGGTACGATGACGGATCTTCCGCAGAGCCTTCCTCAGGCATGGCGTCCGCCGATGGGCTGGAACAGCTGGGATTCCTATGGCACGACCCTCACCGAAGACGAGCTGCTGGCCAACGCGCGGTTCATGGCTGAACACCTGAAAAACGCCGGCTGGGATACGCTGGTCATCGACATCGACTGGTACGACCCGACCGCCCGCGCACATGGTTACAACGACAACGCGCCGCTGATTCTCGACGAATACGGCCGTCAGCTGCCTGACCCGGTGCGTTTCCCGAGTGCTGCCGGCGGCAAGGGATTCGGCCCGCTCGCCGCCGCCGTCCACGAACTGGGCTTGAAGCTTGGCATGCACATGATGCGCGGCATCCCGCGTATCGCCGTGGACAAGAACCTGCCCGTATACGGCACCAACTACACCGCCAAGGACGTGGCCGACCTCGACCACGTGTGCAAGTGGAATCCGGACAACTACGGCCTGAACCAATCCCACCCGGGCGCGCAGGCCTGGTATGACGCGCAGCTCGACCTGTTCGCCTCCTGGGGCCTCGACTTCCTCAAGGTCGACGACATGCAGACCCCGTTCCACTCCGACGAAATCGCCGCCTATCATCGCGCCATCGCCAAAGCCGAAGCCAAATACGGCCGTTCGATTGACCTGTCTCTCTCGCCCGGCGGCTGGGTGGCGACGAGCTACGTCGACTTCCTGCGCGAGAACGCCCAAATGTGGCGTATTTCCGACGATCTGTGGGACCGTTGGGAAGACATCTACCAGCAGTTCGCCCGCCTGGCCCGCTGGGCGCCGTTCCAGACCACCGGCCACTGGGCCGACGCCGACATGGTGCCGTTCGGGCACATAGGCCTGCGCGCCGAACGCGGCGACGACCGCCAATCCCGCCTTACGCTGGACGAGCAGAAGACACTGCTGGCCCTATGGTGCATGGGGCGTAGCCCGCTTATGGTCGGCGGCGATCTGCCCACCAGCAACAGCGACGCCATCGCGCTGCTGCAGAATCCCGCGTTGCGTGAGGTGCTTGCCGGTTCCACCAATAACCGCGAGACCGTGCGCGAACGGATTTTTGGCAAATGGTGGGATGAGAGCACCTACCGTGGCGAGTTCATCGTCTGGTCCGCCGACGCAGCCGATTGGGCCGATGGCACACGTTCCGCGCATCACGGCGGCCATTACGCCGCGCTGTTCTGGACCGGCAGCGACACATACGAGATCGGCCGCAACATCCAGCTCCAATCCATCGTGGGGCTTGACGCCCGCAATGACGATTGGACACTCGCCGATCTGTATGCCGACGCGCCGGGCGAGCCCGCCGACGTGCGTCTTGAAGGCGTGGGTGCCGACCGCGTCATCACCGGCACGATTCCGCCGCACGGCGTGCTCTGGGTGGCCCTGGACCGACGCTGAAACCGAACCTGCCTCCGCCAACCAACCTCCTGAACCGACCGCCCGAATCGTATGGAGAAACCTGCCATGAATGCGAACATCGCAAACGAACAATCCCCGGTAGCTGTTCCGCCCGCAAGTTGGTTCCTACGTGCGTTCGCTGGCGTTCTGACCTGTAGTCTGTCTGTCTCTGTCTGTTCGTTGCTTCGCCTTGCTTGCGTTTTGTACGTTTTATCTGTTTCGTGAGTTTCGTGCGTTCTGCGGATTTCACGCGTTTCGCGCAGTGCCGCACGCTGATCACCATTCAGCGTGCGGCACTTTTGCATATCTCACGTGTTGCGGGAGATGCCGATTCCGTCGCACAATACGTAAAACGTGAATGAACCACTCACTATGCTGGGTTGTTTGAGCGTGATATGACATGCGCCACTTTCCCGGGAATGCGTTGCGAATTGGACCTGTTCGGAGGTGTGCAGCGACGCATTCCGGGGAATGTTGCGCTTAGAGAGCCGCGTATCGTTGCTAATGCGGGGAACACGCAGAGTTGCGGGCCGTTGCGATTGGACGCAGGCCGTCTAGACTAGTACGCGTTTGCGAAAGTCGAACGTGCTTCGACCGATGAAGGAGAGCTTCGGTCATGCGGCCAATGACAGGCGCAGTGCGAAGCACGGCTGATCGTGAATCGCGGCGGCAGCGATTGCCGCGTGCGGCGCAGGAGCATGCCGCACCATACCACAAGCAAACAATCCCCAAGAAACGGTGATCTCCTCACATGTACGTCGATCCGGGAATCAATACCAGCGCAAGCAATCTCAAATGGGTGCTGCCATACTGCAAACCAGACCTGCCCCGCGTGGTAGGCGCGCTTCTACTGTTCATCGCAAATAACACGATGGCCCTGACCATTCCGATTCTGTCCGGTATCATCGTGGACCGCGTCATCGTCGGCGGACATGCCGACGAACTGCCACGTCTGTGTGGACTGATGATCCTCATGACCATCATCCGCGTGGGCGCGCGATACGGCTACCAGATGTGGATGGAGCGTTTCGGCCAGAACTCGGTCTACCGCCTCGTCTCCGACGAATACGAGAAGCTGCACGAGCTCGACTTCACGTATTTCAACCACACACGCACCGGCGACATCATGAGCCGCCTGACCTCCGACACCGACGCGATCCGCCACTGCCTGAGTTGGGTGAGCTATCAGATTGCCGACTGCGTGGTCATGTTCGTGGGCGCCCTGTGCGTGATGTTCGCCATCGATTGGCGACTCGCGCTCGTCCTGGCCTGCGTCACGCCGTTCATTTTTGTGCTCACGCGCGGCCTGTCCACGCACGCCCACCCGCTGTTCTTCGCCATCCGCAACTCGCTGGCCTCCCTCAACTCCATGGTCGAAGAGAACATCGAGGGCAACCGTGTGGTCAAGGCATTCGTGCGCGAACCGTACGAGACCGAAAAGTTCGACGAGCACAACGACGATTACATGCAGTGCAACATGGCCTTGGCCTACAACTCGCGCAAGTACATGCCGTGGCTGGACGGCCTCGGCTTCTCGCTGCAGCTCATCACCCTCGGCCTCGGCGGCTTTCTGGTCATCAAGGGCTACATGACCCTCGGCAATCTGGTGAGTTTCAACTCCTTCCTGTGGATGATCGACGGCCCGGTGCGCCAGTCCGGCTGGCTGATCAACGACTGGCAGCGATTCAACGCCAGCTGCATCAAAATCCGCAAGCTGCTCACCGAACAGCCGCGCATCGTGGAGAAGCCCGACGCGGTCGAAGCCGTCAAGCAGGCGGTCACGATCGTCGAGCAAGTCAAGCACGATGATGAGGCTACCGGGGCTACCGGAGCGCCCGTGGCTTCCGGAACATCCGGTGCCCAGCAGTCCACCGAACGCAAGTCCTGCCCGCTGCACATCAAGGGCGACATCCGCTTCGACCACGTCAGCTTCGCCTTCCCGGACGACCCGGAGACCCCGATCCTCAAGGACCTCGACTTCACCGTGCCCGCCGGCTCCAAGCTCGGCATCCTCGGCGAAACCGGCGCGGGCAAGTCCACGCTCGTCAGCCTCATCTCCCGCTTCTACGACCCGACCGTTGGCCATGTGCTTATCGACGGCATCGACGCACGCGACTGGCCGCTGACCACCTTGCGCTCGCAGGTGTGCATCGTGGCGCAGGATACGTTCCTGTTCTCCGACACCATCGGCGGCAACATCGGTTTTGGTGCCAGCGATGATAGCGACGACCGATATATCCAGAAAATGGCCCAGATCGCCGGCGCGGACAATTTCATCAGGTCGATGCCGCAGGGTTATGACACCGTCGTGGGCGAACGCGGCGTGGGCCTGTCCGGCGGGCAGAAGCAGCGCCTGTCGCTGGCCCGCGCGCTCGCGGACGATCCGTCGATCCTGATTATGGACGATACGACCTCGGCCGTCGATATGGAGACCGAGGCGGAGATCCAGAAGCACCTCAAGGAGATGGACGGCGGCAAGACCATCGTCGCCATCGCCCACCGCATCTCGTCGGTCAAGGATTCCGACCTGATTCTGGTGCTCGAGCACGGACGTATCGTCGAACGCGGCACCCACGCCGAACTCGTGGCCGCACACGGCCGCTACTGGGACATCTACCACAAGCAGCTCGGACTCCAGTCCGGCGTCGCACAAGGTTTTTAGAAGAGGACTTATGGCACAACGCAATACATACCGCGAGGATGAGGAACTCGAGGAGCAGATCAACTTCCGGGACATCCTGCGCGTCGGCAAATATCTCAAACCGTATATGGCACAGGTGGCGCGCATTCTCGTCGTCGTCATCTCGATGAGCTGCATCGTCGTCGCCGTGCCGTACCTGACCAAGATCATGATCGACGAGGCGATCCCGAACAAGGACCTCGGCAAGCTCGGCATCCTCGCCGTGATCCTCGCCGCGCTGATCGTGCTGTACGAGTTCGGGCTGCGCTACCGCACGGTGGCGATCACGCGCGTCGGCCAGCTCATGCTCAAGGACATGCGCCGCGATATCTTCACGCATATCCAGACGCTGCCCTTCAGCTACTTCGATTCGCGCCCGCACGGCAAGATCCTGATCCGCGTGGTCAACTATGTGAACACGCTTTCGGACACGCTGAGCTCCGGTCTGATCAACGTGATCTCCGACGTGTTCACCTTCGTGATCACGCTGATCGTGATGTTCGTGATCGACTGGCAGCTGGCCCTGTGGAGCCTGATCCTGTTCCCGGTGCTCATCATCTGGGTGCGCGTGCTGCAGATCTTCCAGCGGCGCGCCTTCCAGAAGCTCTCCAACAAGCAGAGCAACCTGAACGCCTACATCCACGAGTCGATCGCCGGCGTGAAGACCACGCAGACCTTCGCACAGGAGCAGGCCCAGTTCAGGACCTTCCAGGAACAGCAGGGCGAGGTGCGTTCCGCGTGGATGCACGCCGTGCACATCCAGTTCCTCATGTGGCCGGGCGTGCAGACCATCTCCGTGATGACCATCTCGTTCATCTACTTCGTCGGCGTGATGGGCTTCGGGGGCGTGAACGTGACCACCGGCGTGCTCATCGCGTTCGTCGGCTACGCGAACAACTTCTGGAATCCGGTGATCAACATCGGCAACTTCTACAACCAGCTCATCACCTGCTCGGCGTACCTCGAGCGCATCTTCGAGACGCTCGACGTCACGCCGGAGATCCGCAACAAGCCCGACGCGGCGGACCTGCCGCAGATCCGCGGGCGCGTCGACTTCAACGACGTGGTGTTCCGCTACGAGAAGGACGGCCGCAACATCCTCAACCTCGTGGACTTCCACGTCGAACCGGGGCGCACGATCGCGCTGGTCGGCCCGACGGGCGCCGGCAAGACGACGATCATCAACCTGCTGTCGCGCTTCTACGACGTGTCCGAGGGCTCGGTGACGATCGACGGCTACGACGTGCGCGACGTGACGCTCGCATCGCTGCGCCGGCAGATGGGCGTGATGCTGCAGGACACCTTCATCTTCTCCGGCAACGTGCGCGAGAACATCCGCTACGGCAAGCTCGACGCCACCGACGAGGAAATCGAGGCGGCGGCGAAGGCCGTGCACGCGCACGAGTTCATCATGGAACTGCCCGACGGGTACGACACGGTGGTGGAGGAGCGCGGATCGACCCTGTCGGCCGGCCAGCGCCAGCTCATCGCCTTCGCGCGCGTGCTGCTCGCCGACCCGCGTATCCTGATCCTGGACGAGGCGACAAGCAACATCGACACGCGCACCGAGGAGGCGCTGCAGGCCGGCCTGCAGCATCTGCTCAAGGGGCGCACGAGCTTCATCATCGCGCACCGCCTGTCGACGATCGAGAACGCGGACGAGATCTTCTACATCGATCACGGCCAGATCGTCGAGCACGGCTCGCACGCGCAGCTGCTCGCCGCCAAGGGCGCGTACTACCGCCTCTACGAGTCCCAGTACGCGATGATTCGCGTGGCCAGTGGAGCGCCGGAAGAGTGACGAGATGTTGCTTTAGGTATGTTTCGTGATGGCATTATCGGTAACGATAAACACTGTGAAATATGTAACGGTACGTGTGAAAAACATGCAGTCGTGATTGGAATACGTTCTGGAAAATGTTGAAATAGAGCGAAACGCGCTGAAGTCGGCACGGGGTTGCTGAGTGTGGCAGATAGTTTAGAATATGTACCGTTACATATTTGATGTGCAGAAGATGCTCGCATCTTCTGCACGCGGGTGAAATCTGGGGAGTGGTTTGGCGATGGCAGACAAACTGGTAGCCACATTGGACAAAGCTGGTGTACGCAAGATCAGCACGGACCTGTGGGGCGTGTTCTTCGAAGACATCAGCTATTCGGGCGATGGCGGGCTCAACAGCGAACTCGTGCAAAACGGCGCGTTCGAATACAACCGTGCGGATAAGCCCGAGTGGAGCAACTACACCGCTTGGCGCAAGATCGTGCCCGCCGGCTCGTTCGCCGCATTCGGTGTGGGGGAGACCGCGCCGGTGGCCGAAGAGAACCCGCATTACGCGATTGCCGAAATCGGCAAGGTGAGTGGCGAGCAGACTGCTGACTCGGCTGTGTCTCGGGCCGATTCGGCCCTATCCCAGACGGATTCGGCTTGTACCCCCGCAGCTCCCGCTCTGGAAAACCTCGGTTTCGACGGCATGGTGTTCCGCGCCGGCGAGACCTACGATTTTTCCATCTGGACCCGTGCCCACGGCAAAGCGCTGCCCGTGCAAGTCGCACTGATTGGCGATGATGGCAAGCCGCTCGCTGCCACTGTCGTGACCGCACCCGCCTCCAATGCTTGCGGCGAATGGACCCAGCTTCGCGCCGAACTGACTATTACTAGCGCACAGGCCGCCCCGCAACCCAACGCCGAAATCATCGCCACCCAAGGCGCTCTCCGCCTGATTTTCCCCGAACCCGGCACCATCGACCTTGACTTCGTCAGCCTCGAACCGCGAACCACCTATAAGGACCTCAAGCATTTCCGCCCGGATCTGGTCGAGGCGCTGGCCGACCTACACCCGCGCTTCATGCGCTTCCCGGGCGGCTGCATCACCCACGGACTGGGCCTGAACAACATGTATCACTGGGACCGCACCATCGACCCGGTGGAGCATCGCCCGCACAACTTCAACGTATGGGGCTACCACCAGTCGTTCCGTATCGGTTTCTACGAGTACTTTCGCCTGTGCGAGACCATCGGAGCCAAGCCGCTGCCCGTGCTGCCGGCCGGCATGAGCTGCCAGAACACCAGCCAGGGCCCGGTGCCTGTGGCTCAGGAAGACATGCCCGCTTACATCGACGAAGTGCTGGGCCTCATCGACTTCTGCAACGCCGATTCGGCCACCAACAAGTGGGCCGCCAAGCGCGCCGCAATGGGCCATATCGAGCCGTTCAATCTGGAGTATCTCGGCATCGGCAACGAGGACCTGATCGACGACGTGTTCAAGAACCGCTTCCAGCAGATTTTCGACGCCGTCAAAGCCGCGCACCCCGAAATCACCGTGGTCGGCACGGTCGGGCCTGCGCCGAGCGGACAGGACTACGAGCAAGGTTGGGCGTATGCACGCGAGGCCGGCATTCCGATCGTGGACGAGCATTCCTACCAGTCCTCCAGCTGGTGGTTTCACAACCTCGACCACTACGATCACACCGACCGCAAGGGCCCGAAGGTCTACCTCGGCGAATACGGCTCCTGGGACACCCAGCTCATCAACGGCTTGTCCGAAGCGGCGTTCATGGGACGCATGGAATTGAACGGCGACGTGGTGCACATGGCGTCCTACGCGCCGCTGTTCGCCAAGAACGGCCACACCAGCTGGAATCCGGACCTCATCTACTTCGACAATGAGAACGTCTACCGCCCGTACAGCTACTGGGTGCAGCAGATGTACGCCACCACCACCGCAGACACCGCTTGGCCGGTCTCGCTTGACGGACCCACCACGTTGCGTCGTGACTTGCCGAATACCGTAAGCCTGAAGATCGATGGCGGCGCCCACGCCGATTTCGCCGACTTCTCTCTCGAGACGGCCGATGGCACGCATATCGATCTGCCGGACGTGAGCTACCAAGGCAATGGGCCGGTGTCTCTTCCGGCACCTGAGGGTCTGGCGGCCGATTCATACACCATTCGCGCGAAAGTCACCTATTACGAAGGCATGTGGGGCGTGCGAATCGCGTCCGGCGACGTAAACGGCAAGAACTATAACGGTACTTCGCTTGGCCGTGGATTCAGCGTGCAAGTAGTGCGCGAAGGCACCGGTTATGCACTCGCCGGCACGGAAACTTCAATGGACGCGGTACGCCCCGGAACCACGTGGGATGTGCGCATTGAGATTGGCAATCGCGGCGAGCAGATGCGACTGTACATCGACGGCGCGCTGGTCGCCGACGGCCATGAGACACCGGACGAGCCGCGCCGGACCGTCACCGTATCCCGCGATTCGACGGCTGGCGTGACTTACTTGCGTGTTGTCAACGCGCTGCCTGAATCCGTAGACGTGGACTTGGCTCAGGTGCTTGCTGCGCTGAATGTGCCTGATTCAGCCAAGGCTGTAGTTGAGGCAACCGTGCTTACCGGCAACGATCCGTATGCAGGGATTCGGGGAGAGGAATCACCGACTTGCCCCACCTCGCACGAAGTCAACCTTGCTGACGGTACATACACCGCTCCTGCTTGGTCGTTCACCACGCTTGCCGTACGAGGCTAACCCAATCATTCCGCTCGGTGATGCGCGCAATACGTGTGACGGCTATGCCCCGGAATCCGCAGTAAGGACGGTCGCGGCGATCGCGCCGGTTGCCGGGGCCGAGTGGAAGCGGTACTACGACGATGTGACGTGGGATCCGGACGAGGCCAAGCGCCGCACCAAGGACGACCCCACCAAGCCCGAAGTCGAGCTCTAGCCCGTTGCGGCTGCAACCGTGCCGAGCATCAACGTGCCGATCCGTCGTGCAGCCTGATATCGTTCCCCTCGCTTTCTCAACGGACATACAGCCGATTCGGATACGGAAATCGGCTGTATGTCCGTCAGAGGGAAGGGAACAGAGAAAGGGGTTTCAGCCCTCGATGCGGGCGCCCCAGATTGCTTGATTGCCGCCGATCGCGGAGAACGTCAGCGTCGCCCGGCCATCGGTCTCCCTCGGTAGTACGGCGAACACGCCGGTGTACGTCATGCCGTCGATCGTGATCGCCATGTCGCTGTCGCAGCAGTGCACGCCGGCCGGCGTCGCGCCGAGCATCCGCCACGATCCTCGCGACACGGGGCCGTCGGTCGACCGCGGCAGGTTCGCGTCCGGCGTATCGAAGAAGTCGACCACGCCGCCGCTGGTCACGCGGCCGTCCGGCTGCAGCGTGATCGTCTCGGGCAGATTCACGCCATGCCACGTGCCGTCCGCGTTGCGCGTGCCGTTGAAATACGCGTGCGGATCGTGACGTACGAATTCGTAGTCGCCGGACACCAGCGATGGGTGTGCGAGATCCGATTCGTGTACGGGGCGGACGCAGTGGCATAGCCGGGCGGCCAAGTTCGGCGCACTGCTGGGTGCAACGATGTAATCGCCGAAGCCGTCATCGTCGTCGCCGACGGTCGGATCGGACGTGTTCGCGGCGGTCGGCGGGACGGCTGCATGGCGTGCGAGCCGCGATACTCGTACGGCGCGGCCGTCAGCCAACCGTCCGCGGTCGGCAGCAGCTCGCGCACATGCGTCTCGTAATCCTCGTCGCCGCGGTCGATGAACCGCGTATGGTACGTGAGAAACAGTCGGCCGTCCGAACCGCGCGTGAGTACGGAATTGTGTCCCTGTGACACTTCGACCGTATCGTCGTCGGCCGGTCCGCCGCTCCATTTCACCGACGACGTGAGTCGGATGCCGGTGTCCTTGGTCTGATTGTCGGGGATTTCACCGTTGGAAATCGCGGGGTTGCCGTTCTGGTCGACGTACGGGCCGACGAGGTTGCGCGAACGGAACAGACGGATCTGGTAGCCGCCGGTGCGGCCGAGCCAGCCATACGCCATGAACAGATACCACCAGCCGTTGCGGTGCACGAAATACGAGCCTTCGCCGGAGTTCCAGTAGCCGCCGGCGACCTTCACGCCGTAGTACGGGTCGGCGGAATCGTGGACGAGCGGATAGCGCACGCTGTAGTCGCGCAGACCGGTTTTCGGATCGAGCTTGAACATCCAGATGCCGCCGAACCACGAGCCGAAACTCATCCACAGTTCGCCGTGATCGCAGCGGATCGGCGCGGCGTCGATCGCGTTGATCCGCGTATCCTTCAACGATGCATACCGTGACAGATCGCCATGCGCGGCCTCGTCGCCGAGCACACGTGGCACGTCGGTGCGGCCCACATTGTCAACGTTGAAACCGGAGTAGACGACAGGACCGACGTATGTCCAGTCGCCGTCGAGACGATCGGCGGTGAGCAGCACGATCACCGAACGGAATTCGTGACCGTTGACCGACAGGTACATGCACCATTTGCGCATCACGTCGTTCCAGATCACGTCCGGCGCCCACGTGTTGCCTTCGAGCGCGGGGTTCTCCGGCTGCTTCGGCCATGCCTCCCAGATGCCGCCGAGCAGCGAGGCCGGGTCGCGCGTCAGATTGTTCTCGAAGCGTTCCCAGTGGACGAGGTCGGTACTGCGGGCGCAGCGTCGGTGGGTGCCGAAGACGTAGTACGTACCGTTGTCCTCGACGATGGCCGGGTCGTGGATGGCGATGCGGCCCGGGGCGAGCGGGTGTTCGACGAATCGTTCATCGGCGGGCGATTCGGTCGTGGGTTCGGTCGTGGAGGTGGTTGCGGTCATGGGTTAGCTTCTTTGTGATACATGATGTCTTTCTCTTAACGGACTTACAGCCGATTTCACCAGTGAAATCGGCTGTAAGTCCGTTAAGAGAAATGGGGTGGTTCAAAGGGAAGGGCGAGGACGAGGGCGCGAGGGAAGGGCGGCAATGAGAAAGGACTACTTCTGCGAGGCCCAGGCGCAGAAGTTGTCGCCGATGACGGAGAACGTCATCTCGACCTTGCGGTCGTCCTTGTCGCGCGGCAGCCTGTCGAATGCGCCGTGGTACTCCACCCCGTCGAGCGTGATGGTCATGTCGCCGGTGCCGTCGGACTTGTCGAGCTTCCACGTGCCGGTCTTGTCGCCGGTCACCTTGCCGTCCTCGGTCAGCGTGATGTTCACCGGCTTGTTGACGCCGCGGTAGTCGGTGCTGTGCTTGTCGGTGACCTTCTTCGGGCCCTTGAACGAGGTCCTCTGGTCGTGGATCACGAACTCGTAGTCGCCGGCCACGTTCTTCGCGTCGTACTTGGTGTCGGCGGCCTTGGTGCCGGTGTATTCGTACGGCGCGGCGACCAGCCAGCCGTCGTCGGTCGGCAGCAGCTCGCGCCCCCCGAGCCTCAGGTGCGCAGCTCGACAAAGCAGCTCGCGCACGCGTACCTGGTGCATCTCGCCGGTGTCGGAGAAGCGGCTGTGGTACACGATGTACGTGGTGCCGTCGTCGTCCACGAACGCCGAGTTGTGGCCCTGCGCGACTTCGATGTGCGAGTTGTCGTTGCCGCTCCACTGGATCGAGCTCATGAGACGCACGCCGACCTCGCTCTGCCAGTTGTTGCCGATGGCGCGCTCGCTGACTGCGGCGTTGCCGTTTTCATCGATGTACGGACCGGTGATCTTGTCGGCGCGGAACATGCGCACCTGGTAGCCGCCGGTCTGCTGCAGGTTGCCGTAGGATGCGAACAGATACCAGTGGCCGTTGGTATGCAGCAGGTACGAGCCTTCGCCGGAGTTGCCGAAACCGCCGCCGAGCTTGATGCCGTAGTAGGCGTCGGACTGGTTCTTGACCGTCTGGTACGTGGTGCTGTAGTCGCGCAGGCCGGTCTTCGGATCGAGCTTGAACATCCACATGCCGCCGAACCATGAGCCGAACGTCATCCACAGGTCGCCGTTGTCGTCCTGCTTGACGCACGGGTCGATCGCGTTGATGCCGGTGTCGGTCTGCGACGTGTACCGCGTCAGGTCGGCGCTTTCGCCGAGCACCTTCCAGACGTCGGTCTTGGAGGCGTTGACCTTTTCGAAGCCGGAGTAGGTCACCGGGCCGACGTAAGTCCAGTCGCCCTCGATGTCGTCGGCGGTGAGCAGCACGATTGCCGATCGGTAGTTAGCGCCGTTGATCGACATGTACATGCACCACTTTTTCATCGTTGCATTCCAGATGACGTCAGGGGCCCACATGTTGCCCTTGACGTCCGGGTTGGCGGATTGCTTCGACCAGTTGGTCCAGATGTCGGCGAAGATCTTCTCGTAGTCGGTGCTCAGGTTGTTTTTGAAGCTGGTCCAGTTGACGAGGTCGTCGCTTTTCAGCCAGGCGAGATGCGACCCGAAGATGTAGTACTTGCCGTTGGCCTTGACGATGGATGGATCGTGCGATTCGCCGCGCTTGATCTCGGTGGCGCTGGTCTGGCTGGAGTCGCTGGAGTTCTTGGCGTTCGACGATGCGTTCGAGTTGGCGTTCGACGAGCAGCCGGCCAGCGTGCCGACGAGCACGGCGGCCGCCAATGTGGTGGCGAACGCCTTGCGTAGGGTGCCGGTGAGGGTCATGTGTTCCTCCTGTGTGTGACAGTGGTGTTGTGCAGCACTGCGTTTGTATAACGATGTAAACTGGGATATACTATACATCGACGTAAATGAATTGTCGAACCGAAAGGGACAAGGAATGTCCGACTCCTACTCACTGCTGTGCTATACGCGTGTCCCCACGTCGCGCGAAGAGGCGAACAACGAGGACATCGCCTTCAGCATGCACCTGGCGCTGCGGTCGCATCTCGACGGCTCGTGGACGCCGCTTAACGAAAACTACGGCATCTTCTTCGCTGCCGGCGTGCCGATCGCCGCGGCGACGCCCGAATCCCGACGTGCGTGCACCGCGGCGGCACGATTCAAGACCGATCCGTACACGACGGTGCGAGCCGCCAGCGACGCCGTCGCGCACGGCGCGGCGATGCCCGGCGTGGACATCGAACTCAAAAGCCTCAAGGATCCGCACCTGTTCCGGCTGGCGTCCGGCCGGTTCGCCGTGGCGGCGACCCGCACCGCGCGCGGCGGCGGCGCGGACGGATCCGAACGGTCGGCGTTCCTGCTGGCGACCAGCCGCGACCTGACGTCGTACGATCAGCGCGGACTGGTGCTGCTTGGCCCCACGTCCGGCGTACACCGTCCCACGGTCATATACAACGATGCAGAACGTCGGTACGTCATCCGGTGGCATGACGACGACGGCCACGCGATGCGCGCGGTATGCGCCGACATCATCGCCGCGGTCGGCACCACGCTGCCGGCCGAACCGGACGATACCTCCGAACCGATTGCCGCAAGCAATGCCAACGATGTCAACGCAACGTCCGTCCGTCGCGACTACGGCATCGCGGACGCCGTCCCCGGCAACGAAATCGACATCACCGAACAGGAAGCCGCGACGCTCATCGCACGCTTCGGCCGCGTTTACAACACCGGCGTCACCGTGCCGTCCATGACCGTCTCGGCCGATCTGTACGACGGCGAAGCCCGTGACCTCATCGGCTCGCTCGGCCGCACCACGGCCAAACTGCAGTACTCCGACGGATCCACCGCCATGCGCGCCGTCGACTGGGACGCCGCACAGCTCGCCGCCCTCGCCGACGACGCCGCAGCTGGCAGGCTCAAGCCGGGCGAACGCCGTACGGTCCGCGGTCGCATCCGTCAGACCGACTATCCCGTGCCGTTCGCCGTCGAACGCGCCGATCCGTCCGTGTTCGCATGGAATTACAACGGTGAACAACTCTTCATGTTCATTGCCACCGACGATACCGACGGC
>OBZI01000340.1_pt1 | contig 26399 bp, 20 predicted proteins | sample 1476911 | NCBI WGS metagenome assembly OBZI01 (sample SAMEA2580238, study PRJEB22360) | human gut metagenome | biome: human gut; feature: human-associated habitat; material: faeces | place: Denmark | collected 2008/2010 | reverse complement strand
GAGGTGAACTCCACCGTGCAGAGGAAGGGCGCCTTCCGTACCGGCTGGCAGCCTGACTACCCGTTCGCCGAGAACTACCTGTGGCAGCTGTACTCCACCGCTGCTGCTGATGGCAACGGCTCCAACGATGGTGACTACAAGAACCCGGCCTTCGATGACCTGTGCAAGCAGGCTGCTGCCGCTTCCAGCACTGATGACGCCAACAAGCTGTACCAGCAGGCTGAGGAAATCCTCCTCAACGACCTTCCGGCCATCCCGCTGTACTACTCCAACGCCTCCGGTGTGGCTTCCCTCAACGTGAAGTCCGGCTACGCCTTCGATTGGCAGAACCTCCCGACCTACACCGAGATGTCCAAGAAGTGAGTCTGACTCACTGAACGGATACCGTTAGGTAGTTCGGAAATAAAGGGCGAGGATCGCAAGATCCCCGCCCTTTTTGTTGTGTGAGGGGTGCTTGCTCACGCCATCGGGAACCAAGTTAAAGTATCCACTATCCGACCGCAACCATGGACATATCCACCAACATTGCCCAATCTCAAACCTTGCGTTAACGCAAATTTACATATCACAGTCCGGGCATGCGGTAAACTGTCGGAGTATTTATCGACCGGCGGGGGCGTGCTATACCCTTTCTGGCCGGTCTAGGAAATAAGGAGCAACCGTATGGGTAAGTATCTTCTGCGACGCATTCTGCAGATGATTCCCGTGGTTCTCGGTACGACTCTTCTGGTATATGCCCTTGTATTCGCCCTGCCGGGCGACCCTGTCAAGGCCATGTTCGGAGACAAGCCCGTCAATGACGCCGTCGCAGCCCAGATCCGCGCAGAATACCATCTCGACCAGCCGTTCATCGTTCAGTACTTTATCTACCTGAAGAATGCACTGACCCTGAACTTCGGCGATACCTTCGCCGGCCAGCCCGTTCTCGACGAAATCACCCGCGCCTTCCCGGTCACCATCAGGCTCGGCTTGATGGCGTTCGTGTTCGAGGCGATTTTCGGTGTCGTCTTCGGCATTATCTCGGGCCTCAAGAAGGGCAAGTGGTACGACACCGTCATCCTGATCGTCTCTCTGCTGCTTATTTCCGTGCCGACCTTCGTCACCGGCTTCGTCATGCAATATGTCTTTGGTATTCAGTGGGCGATATTGCCGGTGACGGCAGGCGCCGACCCCGGCTTCCTTGATCTGCTCATGCCGGCCATGGTGCTCGGTTCGGTGTCGATGGCCTATATCATCCGACTGACCCGCTCCGAAATCTCCTCCAACATCGCCGAGGATTACGTGCGCACCGCACGCGCCAAGGGCATGTCGAACGGTCAGGTCATGCTGCGCCACGTGTTACGTAACTCCCTGATTCCAGTCGTCACTTACCTCGGCCAGGACATCGGCGCCCTGATGGGTGGTGCCATGATCACCGAGCAGATCTTCAACATCCACGGCATCGGCTTCCTCACTTACCAGTCCATTCTGAAGGGCGAGGCAAACCTGGTGGTGTCCATCGTCACGTTGCTCATGCTGATTTTCGTAGTGTGCAACCTCGTTGTCGACATGCTGTACGCGGCCCTCGATCCGCGTATCCGTTACGCGTGATAGGGAGGAGTGAGTCACATGGCAAACGAAACCACTGAAAACGAGCTCAACGAGACCGGCGAGCCAGGAACCGAATACTTCATGGAAACCCTGCCCGGTCAGGACCGTTACGTAGCTCCTCTCGACGAGACCCCGTTGCAGGACGTCGATTCCGTCGACGAATCCGCACCGGCCACCAGCATGTGGGCCGACGCATGGCGAACCCTGCGCCGCAATCCGCTGTTCATCATCTCCGGGCTGCTGATCCTCTTCATCATCGTGGTGGCCATCGCCCCCGGTCTGTTCACCAAGCAGGATCCGAACGCCTGCGATCTGGGCAACTCCTTGAGCCCCGCCTCCGCCGGACACCCCTTCGGCTACGACCTGCAGGGCTGCGACGTGTACACCCGCGTGGTCTACGGCACCCGTACCTCACTGTCCGTCGGCGTGCTCTCCACGCTGCTGGTCGTGATTGTCGGTACCCTGATCGGTGCCGTCGCCGGCTTCTTCGGCGGTTGGGTCGACGCGGTGCTGAGCCGTATCACCGACATCTTCTTCGCCCTGCCTATGCTGCTCGGCGCCATCGTGGTGCTCCAGATGTTCAAGACCTCCAAGTCCATCTGGAAGATCGTGCTGGTGTTGACGCTCTTCGGCTGGGTCGGCGTATGCCGTATCGCCCGAAGCGCCGTGCTGGAATCGAAGAACCTCGAATTCAACACCGCCTCCACGGCCCTCGGCTCCACGCCTGCCAGGAATCTGTTCCGCCATATCCTGCCGAACTCCTTGGCCCCGATCATCGTCATCGCCACCACTTCGCTGGCCTCCTACATCGTGGCCGAAGCAACCCTAAGCTTCCTTGGCGTCGGTCTGCCGACCACCACGGTGAGCTGGGGTGGCGATATCTCCAGCGCACAGACCAACCTGCAGACCGATCCGATGGTGCTGTTCTACCCGTCCGCCGCACTGGCCATCACCGTGCTTGCGTTCATCATGATGGGCGACGCCGTCAAGGACGCCCTCGACCCGAAGAGCCGTACGGCCTGAGTGAGGGGAGTGGAGAATCATTATGACTGACAACACCAACGCCAAGATGCTGGCTATGCAGAAAGAGCATGGTCCGCTGCTCGAGGTCAAGGATCTGGCCATCGACTTCACCACTGACACCGGCAAGCCGGTGCATGCGGTGCGCGACGCCAACTTCACCGTCTACCCCGGCCAGTGGGTGGCCATCGTGGGCGAATCCGGCTCCGGCAAATCCACCTCCGCCATGGCTGTGCTGGGCCTGCTGCCCGGCACCGGTCACGTGGTCAACGGCTCCATCAAGCTTGACGGCGAGGAAATCGCCGGCGCCAAGCAGAGCGAGTTCGACAAGCTGCGCGGCACCAGGATGGGCCTCGTGCCGCAGGACCCGATGAGCAACCTCAACCCGGTGTGGCGCATCGGCACCCAGGTCAAGGAAGCACTGAAGGCCAACAACATGGACGTGGACCATGAGAAGCGCTCCGCCCTCGCCAAGGCCCTGGCCGGCGACGAGGTCGAAGTCAAGGGCAACGACGACGAGACCTTCCTCGGTGCCAAGGAACTGCCCGAGCTCATGACCGAGGCCAAGAAGGCTTTGACCGAAGCCGGCGTGTCCGGCGAGGCCTTCGACAAGGCCGTCGCCCGCTTCACCAACGAATGGGTTCCGGGCTCCGAAACCCGTTGGCGCGTGGCCGACGACCTCATCAAGGCCGGCGTGGCCGACGATCAGGCCTGGTACCTCGCCAAGAAGTACGTCATCGGCTCCACAATGGATGACCGTATCGCGGGTCTGCTGTCCGAGGCCGGTCTGCCCGACGCCGCTACCCGTGCCCGTCAGTTCCCGCACGAGTTCTCCGGTGGTATGCGCCAGCGTGCGCTCATCGCCATCGGTCTGGCCTGCCGCCCTGACCTGCTGATTGCCGACGAGCCGACCTCCGCTCTGGACGTGACCGTGCAGAAGCGCATCCTCGACCACCTGCACATGCTCACCGACTCGTTGGGCACCGCCGTGCTGTTCATCACCCACGATCTGGGCCTTGCCGCCGAGCGTGCCCAGCACATTGTCGTGATGTACAAGGGTCAGGTCGTCGAATCCGGTCCGTCCCTCGAGGTGCTGCAGCACCCGCAGCACCCGTACACCAAGCGACTCGTGGCCGCCGCCCCGTCGCTGGCCTCCCAGCGCATCATCTCCGCCAAGGAGCGCGGTGAGAACGCGGACGCCCTGCTCGATCACCACATCGCCGGCGAAAGCACGCTTGAGAAGAGCGAGCACATCATCACCGTCGACCACTTGACCAAGGAATTCAAGCTGCCCCGCAAGAAGGAGATGTTCAAGGCCGTCGACGACGTGTCCTTCTCCGTCAAGCGCGGCACCACCCTGGCCATCGTGGGCGAATCCGGTTCCGGCAAGTCCACCGTGGCGAACATGGTGCTTCACCTCCTGAAGCCCACTTCCGGCAAGGTGTTCTACGAAGGCCGCGACACCTCCACGTTCAAGGCCAAGGATCTGCTCGGTTTCCGCCGCCACGTTCAGCCGGTGTTCCAGAACCCCTACGGTTCGCTCGACCCGATGTACTCCATCTTCCGTTCCATCGAGGAGCCGCTGCGCATCCACAAGATCGGCGATTCCAAGTGGCGAGCCAACCGTGTCAAGGAACTGCTGGACATGGTCGAGATGCCGGCTTCCGTGATGGGCCGTTACCCGAACGAGCTTTCCGGCGGCCAGCGTCAGCGTATCGCCATCGCACGAGCCATGGCCCTGGACCCGGACGTCATCGTGTGCGATGAGGCCGTCTCCGCTCTGGACGTGCTGGTGCAGGATCAGGTGCTGCGCCTGCTCAACGACCTGCAGGCCGAAAAGGGCCTGAGCTACCTGTTCATCACCCACGATCTGGCCGTGGTCCGCCAGATCGCCGACGAGGTTGTGGTGATGCAGCACGGCAAGCTCGTGGAGCACGCCACCACCGACGAGGTCTTCGACCACCCGCAGAAGCAGTACACCCGAGACCTGCTCGACGCCATCCCCGGCGGCAAGCTCCAACTCGGTCTGGACTGATAATCTGCGTTTGAGCGCATTGTATTGGGTTCTTTCCATCCGTGGAAAGAACCCAATATTCGTATGCGCAGGTTTGCATGATGGTTCGCGTGGGACGAAAACGCAAAAATTGGTGTTTTCCCGATGTTGTCCCACAATTTGTGGGACAACATCAACATCAATCGATAGACATGAGTGTTGTCCCACAGCAGATTTCTCACGAAGCCCGGAATTACGCCATTCTTAGTGTGGTCGATAATTACTCATGCTGTGGGGCGTGGGACGGCCCGCGAAAATCGTCGATTTTCGGATGTTGTCCCACGGAATATGTCATACCTCGTATGTGATCGTGAGTGGGGCGTGATCGGACCAGCGTTTGTCATACGTGGGAGCCTTGTCGATGACGAATCCGCGTGCGGTCTCCGCCAACTCGGGCGTGGCGAACTGGTAGTCGATTCTCCAGCCGACATTGTTGTCGAAAGCGCGCCCTCGCTGGCTCCACCAGGTGTATGGCCCCTGAATGTCGCCGGCCAACGAACGCATCACATCCACGAACTCGTATTCGTCCAGCCATTTGTCCACGTAGGCACGTTCTTCGGGCAGAAATCCGGCGTGCTTCTCATTGGCCTTGGCGTTCTTGATATCAAGCGGCGTGTGCGCGATGTTGAAATCGCCGCAGAGCACGGCCTGTTTGCCGCCATGCGCAGCCTCGTCCCGCAACGCGCCCATGCGCTTCAGCATCGTGTCCAGAAAACGGTACTTCTGTTCCATTTTGGTCGGATAATCGGTGTTGCCAGCATGCACATATACGGATGCCACGGTGATCGCGTAGCCCTCAGGCGTTTTGACATCGGTTTCGATCCAACGCCCTGAATCCACATCCTCGCTCAGACCTGGCAGCCCATATCGCTTGTCAAGCACTTCCAAGTCGGTGAGCAGTCCGACTCCCGCGCGGCCTTTCACCCGGCAGACCTCGTTCATGGCATGGAGGTTGGCCGGTGCCTCGATCTTGCCGGCGGTGGCGTATTCGAAACCAAATTCATCGAAAATAGAATCGACATCGTCCTGAGGCGCGCGAACCTCCTGTATGCACCAGACATCCGGCGCATGCTTGCCGGCCCAATCCTCGATGCCCTTGCGCTTGGCCGCACGAATGCCGTTGACGTTAGACGTGGTAATGGTGATGGTCATGCGGCCATACTATTTTGGCCTCCCTACGAATCGAACCGGACATCGGCGGCCGCGATGCTCAGCTTTCTCTAAGCCTGAGTGCTAGTGTTAGCAAGGTTGCAACCGTTACATGAAACGAGGAATTATGGGACTGTTCGGATTCGGCAAGAAGAAGAGCAAGAAGGAAGCCGAGCCGGCCGTTGAGCCTGTCGATGAGGACAAGGTGGCCGCCGAGGCCGCAAACGCCGCAGCAAAGGCGGAAAGCGCTGAAACCGTATTGACGGAACCATCCAGCGAATACCAGGGCCGCGGAGAAGAGCGAGGCCCGTGGGACGTCAATGATGAGGACGTGCCCGATTATGACGATTATCTGGATCTCGGCGCCTACTACCTGCCCTTCCTCCAGGGCATCCAGCTGCGCATCAAGGCCAACCGCGCCACCCAGCAAGTGCTTGGTTCCACCATCACCTTCGGCTCCTCCAGCCTGGAGATCGAAGCCTTTGCCGCACCCAAGACCCTGGGACTGTGGGATGACGTTCGCGGTGACCTGCTTGAAGCCAACAAGGCCGCTTCTGAAGTGGACGGTGTGTTCGGCACCGAACTGAAGCTGCCGGTCAATGTCAAGGGCGGCAAGACCGTGAACACGCGCATCGTTGGTGTGGACGGCCCGCGCTGGATGCTGCGTGGCATCTTCTCCGGCAAGGCTGCTATCGATCCGGACAGCCCGGAGACCGAGGCGCTGAACAAGTTCTTCGCCGACATCGTCGTCGAACGTGGCGAGGAGCCTTTGGCGCCGCGCGATCTGATCCCGATGCATCCGCCGGTCGCCCCCGCTGAGCGTAAGGCCGCCAAGGCCGCGGCCGAAGCCGGCGAGGAGAACGGCAAGGAACACTTCAAGGACATTCCGGACAACAAGCCGAAGGGTCCGCTGAGCCAGGACCAGCAGACCGAAGTGAAGACCACGCTGTCTCGCGGCCCGATGTTCTCCGAAGTTCGCTGATCTATAGGAAGAGACTTGGCAGACAACAAACGCACCGGCCTGTCCGCTCTAGCCGACGCCGGCAATGAAGGCGAGGATTTCTCCGTCATCGACGCCATCGGTGGCCCGCGTGGCGTCATCGAATCCATGCTGCCCGGCGTGGTGTTCGTCGTACTGTTCGTGGCCACGAGCAATCTGAATCTCACCATTGCGGTTTCGGCCGTGCTGGCGGTATTGCAGGTTATTGTGCGACTGATTCAGCGCCAGTCGGTAATGGGCGCGGTCTCTGGTCTGGTGGCGGTAGGCATCTGCCTGATTTGGGCATGGCAGACTCATGAGGCCCGCAATTACTACATCTTCGGATTCATTACCAATGCCGGCTATGCCGCGTTGCTTGCCGTGTCGCTGATTGCGCGCGTGCCCGGACTGGGTTTGGTCGTCGAATTCATCCGTAGCCTGCCCACCGAGCATTTCAAGGCATGGTTCCATGACTGGATGGACGACAAGGCCCTGAAACGCGCCTATATGATTGTCACCGGCCTGTGGGTCGGTCTGTTCCTGCTGCGGCTGGTGGTGCAGGTGCCGCTGTATCTGACCAACCATGTAGCTGCACTTGGCGTGACCCGCCTGCTCATGGGCATTCCGTTCTGGGCATTGGCGATTTGGGTGAGTTACCTCATTATTGCCACGCCGATGCACCGGCATAAGGTCGCGGCTAAGAAGATACAGACTGAAGTCGCTGTTGATGCCGAACTCGAACCGAGCGCAACCGGAAAGGACGATGATGCAAGCTGAAGTTCGTATCGAACGATACGCCGACCAAGGCCGCTGCGTGGCCCATATCGACGGTCGTGTGGTGTTCGTCCGCTTCGCCTTGCCCGACGAACTCGTGCGAGTCGAACTTGACGAGCCCCACGACCGGGACGACCGGTTCTGGACCGGCGAAGTCGTCGAGGTTTTCGAGCCGTCCGAAGACCGAGTCACCCCGGCATGGCCACTTGCCGGTCCCTTGGCGATGGGCGGGGGAGTGGGCGGCGCGGATCTCGTGCACGTCTCTTTGCCCGGCCAGCTCAAGTGGAAGGCCATCACCGTCTCCGAACAGATGAGCCGACTCGGCCATATCGACGTGGCCGTTCCCATCGAGCGCATGCCCGGCGACAAGGCAGCCGGCGGCCTCAATTGGCGTACCCGCATCGAAATGATTGCCGACGACAACGGCATGCCATCCATGCGCCGGCGCGGCACACACAACCGCGTGGCCATCGACACCATGCCGCTTGCCACGCGCACGCTGCTGGACGTCGCCAAGCGCGAACACGTGTGGGAAGGCGGCTTTGAACCCGGCTCCCAGATTCGTCTTTCCGTGCCCGAACCGCGCGGCGAGATCGTCGATACCGCGGCAGCAGACGACAATTACGCCGTACTTGTGGACGGCGAACTGCGCGCCGGCTCCCAGCTGCTCACCGAACAGGTGACCATCAACGGCACGACCTTCGACTATCAGGTTGACGCCAACGGTTTCTGGCAAGTGCATCGCCAAGCGCCGATCGCCCTCGGTACGCACGTGATCAACCTGGTCAACGGGCAGCTGCAGTCAGCGGCGGACGCCGTAATCTGGGATCTGTATTCCGGTTCCGGCCTGTTCACCCTGCCGCTGGCCACAATGACCGGTGAACGCACCCGCATGCTCAGCGTTGAAGGCGCGCGTGTGGCCGTCAAGAACGCCCAGCGCAATCTGCGCGCCATGAACCTGAACGACGTGGACGCCCGCGCGGGTGACGTCTCGCGCACGCTGGACCATGTGCCGGCGCATCTGGCCAAGCCGAATGTCGTAGTGCTTGATCCGCCGCGTGCCGGTGCTCGTGCCAAGGTCTGCCGCCAGATTGCCGCGGCCGGCGCATCCAGCGTGGTCTACATCGCCTGTGATCCCACCAGCCTCGCACGCGACACCGCGACACTCATCGGCGAAGGCTACGAGCTCAAAGACATCCGTGCCTTCGACATCTACCCGATGACCCACCATGTTGAGACGGTGGCCCTGTTTACCCGCTGACAGGTGAGCATATGACACGACGAATTCTCGGATTGCTGGCCTGCATGGCGGCTGTGTTGTCCCTAGCTGCCTGCACGCCGGCCGGTAGGGCGGTCGGCGATACCCAAGACAGCATGCCGGAAGTCGCCCACGATTCCACACATCCCACGGATGTCACAGTCGGCTTTGTGGGGTCGACTGACACCGCCGCAGACGAGTTCGTCATCAATGCGCTGTCTGATGACAAACTCAATGTCTACTATGCCTCGCTCGAAACATCCGCAAGCTCGGCAAACGCAACTGATGGTGTATCCGGTGAAACCGAATCTTCTGACGCCGGCACTACCAGCGAAAACGGTGCCGATAGTATGGATGCTCATACTGGCGTCGACAAGAATGCGGCCACCGCACAGCAGGGTGTTGCCGATTTCGTAGCTCGCGCGGTCAAAATCGTGGTTATCAGCGGCATCGACGTTACCGACGCCAACCGGGAGAGCTGGAACCAGACGTTGACCAATGCGCGTGAAGCCGGTATTCCAGTCGCTCTCATTGATCCAAAGCATGCGCCCGAAGATGAACTGCTGTACGCCGTCATCCTTCACCTCAACACCAACAGTGCCGATTCTGGCGACACTGCCGATACCAAGCCAATGACTATTACTGACGCCGTGCTCACCATCACGCGCGACGAACCCCACGAACGCGAGATCAAAGTCACCGTTTCCTGAGCCGAATCAGGCCCTTGAAGCTGAGAAAGCACCCTGAATCATCCCTGAGCCTTAGCGGATTGCGAAACAAGACGCGGTAGGCTGGGGAATATGAGTGCAACAACAGCCGTGGAAATGCCTGAGATCGGAGCAACCGGTCTTACCCCCAAAGAAGTGGTGCAGCGTATCGAAAGTGGCCAATCGAATGCGGTGAAAACATCCACCTCGCGTTCGGTTCAAGATATCGTGCGAGCCAACGTATTCACGCTGTTCAACGGCATCATCTTCGCCGCGATGGTACTGGTGCTGATCACCGGTTCCTGGAGGGACGCGGTGTTCGGTTTCGTCATCATCATCAACACGGGCATCGGCATCGTCACCGAACTCAGGGCCAAGCGCACGTTGGACAGGCTTTCCATCCTTGTGGCCTCCGAATTCCTCGTGCATCGTGACGGCAGGGACGTGGAGGTGCCCCACAACGAGATCGTGCTCGACGACCTGCTGTGGATCCGTGCCGGCGAACAGGTGCCGGCCGACGGGCAGATCATCCAGACCTGGGGACTGGAACTCGACGAATCCATGCTCACCGGCGAATCTCGTACCGTGCGCCACAAGGTGGGGGAGCAGGTGTATTCCGGCGCCACCGCGGTCTCCGGCATGGCATTGGTCAAGGTCAATGCGGTCGGCAGCCATTCCTACGCCGCCACGCTCACCGCGCAGGCCAAGGTATACAAGAAAACCGTGTCCGACCTGAACAAGGGCATCAACACGATTCTGAAATTCATGACCTTCCTCGTGGTACCGCTGTGCATTCTGCTGATTCTTTCGCAGATTCATACGGTCGGCGGTTGGGGCACGGCACTCTCCACCGGCGAATGGCGGCAAGCCGTGGTTTCCGCGGTCGCCGGCGTAGTAGGCATGATTCCCGAAGGCTTGGTGCTGCTGACTTCGCTGAACTTCGCGGTGGCCGCCATGCGTCTCGCCCGTCACAATACGCTGGTGCAGGAGCTTGAATCCGTGGAGACACTGGCTCGCGTGGACGCGCTGAACCTCGATAAAACCGGCACGATCACCGATGGCGGTATCGCCTTCAACCGGCTCGTGATGCTCGATTCCGCCAATGCGGCTGCGGAACAGGCAGCCACGCAGGCCCTCTACGACTGCTGCAACGAAGAGCAGCCCAACGGCACCGGCCAAGCCGTACTCGCCGGGCTCAAGGCCCAAGGATATGGGGCAGGTGCGGTTGAGTCTCGTGTCCCGTTCTCTTCGGCGCGCAAATGGAGTGCGGTGCGTAAATCCGGCGAGACCTGGTACATGGGAGCGCCGGAGGTGATTATTTCTGCGCTTGAGGGTGACTATTCGTCGGTGTTGCAGCAGGTTAACGAGTATGCCAATGACGGCAACCGTGTGTTGCTGGTTGCGCGGTCTACAGCTCCCCTCTCCGAGGGGAGCTGTCGCCAGAAGCGACTGAGGGACGCAGTTGAGGGAGCCAATGTCTCGGACGGCCCGCAACTGGATGTGCAGGCTGAGCCGGTGGCGTTGGTGTTGTGCTCTGAGAAGATTCGCGAGGACGCCGAGCGGACGCTCGCTTGGTTCCGTGAGCAGGGTGTGCGCTGTCGTGTGATTTCCGGTGACAATCCAGTGACCGTGGGTGCCATCGCCCGCAGAGTGAAACTGACAGGCGACCATGAGCCGGTGGCGATGGACGCGCGCGAACTGCCCGAGGACGTGAACGAACTGGCCCGCGTGCTCGAAAACGTCGATGTGCTCGGCCGCGTGCTGCCTGACCAGAAGAAGGCCATAGTGAAGGCGCTGCACACGCAGAACCACGTGGTTGCCATGACCGGCGACGGCGTCAACGACGCGCTCGCCATCAAGGAGGCTGACCTCGGCATCGCCATGGGCAACGCGGCACCCGCCACCAAAGCCGTGGCCCAAGTGGTGCTGGTGGATTCCAAGTTCTCGCACCTGCCGGACGTCGTGGCACGAGGCCGTCAGGTCATGGCCAATATGGAGCGCGTGGCCAGCCTGTTCCTCGTCAAAACCGTGTACTCCGCGCTGATCTCGCTCGGCGTAGTGCTGACGCAAATCCCATACCCATACCTGCCGCGCCATATCACCTATATCGGCGCTCTCACCATCGGCATGCCCGCGTTCATCCTGGCGCTCGCGCCGAACACGCGCCGCTATATTCCGGGATTCCTCAAGCGCGTGGTCACGTTCGCGCTGCCGGGCGGCATCGCCACTGCGCTGTCGGTGTTGCTGGCCGCTTGGGTGCTGCCGCCGGTCATGGGCTGGAACGTGACCGGCGATGCCACGGACCTGTCCGCCCTGCGCGCCACCAGCGCCATCATCCTGTTCGCGATGGGCGTGTTCGTGCTGGCCCGCGTGGCCAGACCACTCAACGGTTGGCGTGGCGTGCTGGTGGCGGTGTTCGCGGCGGCGGGCGTGATCGGCGCGTTCGTCCCGTTCGTGGCGAACTTCTTCGCCCTGATTCTGCCGACCGGCGCCACGATGGTGGCCACGCTGATCGCGTTGGCCGGTTCCGCGCTGATCTTCGCGCTGTGCCTGTGGCTGGCGCCGCTCGTGCGCGGACTGACGGGCAAGCTCTCGCGTCGGCATTGAGACGGCGGCGCGATTGTCTCATACTTCAAGCCGACACGCCAGAGCCTCGGTAACGTGCCCGTACCATGTGTAGCGGATAATCAGCGGCATCATAAGCCGATTCATGATTTCGGAGGAAGCATGTCCTTACGCGACGACCAGCTGGCTACCCTCAAGGCAGCCGGCAAGGACTTCGATTACTACAACATCGCCAATCTCGACGGCATCGATCATCTGCCGTACTCGCTGAAGGTACTGGTCGAGAATCTGGTGCGCAACATCGACGGTGCCAACATCACCGACGAGCACGTCAAGACCCTGCTCGACTGGGATCCGAACGCCGAACCCAGCCACGAAATCCAGTTCACGCCGTCCCGCGTGATCATGCAGGACTTCACCGGCGTGCCCTGCATCGTGGACCTCGCCACCATGCGTGACGCGGTCAAGGACCTCGGCGGCGACCCGGAGGTCATCAACCCGCAGGTCCAGTCCGATATGGTCATCGACCATTCCGTGCAGATCGACAAGTACGGCATCGCCGACGCGGTCCAGCAAAACATGGACATCGAATACCAGCGCAACGGCGAACGCTACCAGTTCCTGCGCTGGGGTCAGCAGGCATTCAAGAACTTCCGCGTGGTGCCGCCGGGAACCGGCATTATCCACCAGGTCAACATCGAATACTTGGCCAAGGTGGTCATGAGCAAGGCCGAGGCCAACGGCAACACGCTCGCCTACCTCGACTCCTGCGTGGGCACCGACTCGCACACCACCACCGAAAACGGTCTGGGCGTGCTCGGCTGGGGCGTCGGCGGCATCGAGGCCGAGGCCGCCATGCTCGGCCAGCCGATCTCCATGCTCGTGCCGCGCGTGGTCGGCTTCAAGCTCACCGGCTCCATCCCGGAGGGCGTTACCGCCACCGATGTGGTCCTGACCATCACCGACATGCTCCGCAAGCACGGCGTGGTCGGCAAGTTCGTGGAATTCTACGGCGAAGGCATCGCCTCCGTGCCGCTGGCCAACCGCGCCACCATCGGCAACATGGGCCCCGAGTTCGGCTCCACCTGCGGCATCTTCCCGATTGACAACGTCACGCTCGACTACCTGCGCCTGACCGGCCGCTCCGAAGAACAGGTCGCGTTGGTCGAAGCCTACGCCAAGGCCAACAAGCTGTGGGGCGACGCCTCCGACCCGGATTACGTGGAACCGCAGTACTCCGAATACGAGGAACTCGACCTCGGTACCGTGGTGCCGTCCATCGCTGGCCCGAAGCGCCCGCAGGACCGCATTCTGCTCTCCGAAGCCAAGGAGATGTTCGAGAAGACCGCTCCCGCCTATGAGACCGAGAAGACCGTCAAGGATCCGGTGGCCGTGTCCACCGACTTCCGCGGCGATTTCGACATCGAAAACGGCGACGTGGCCATCGCCTCGATCACCTCATGCACCAACACCTCCAACCCGTCCGTGATGATCGCCGCCGGCCTGATCGCCCGCAACGCACATGCCAAGGGCCTTAAGCCCAAGCCTTGGGTCAAGACCTCGCTGGCCCCCGGCTCGCAGGTCGTGGCCGACTATCTGAAGGCCGCCGGTCTGCAGGACGACCTCGACGCGCTCGGCTACCGCGTCGGCGGAAGTCGCCTCCCAGCTGGTCGGTTTCGGCTGCGCCACCTGCATCGGCAACTCCGGCCCGCTGCTGCCCGAGATCTCCGAGGCGATCAACGCCAACGACCTGACCGTCACCGCCGTGCTCTCCGGCAACCGCAACTTCGAAGGCCGCATCAGCCCGGACGTCAAGATGAACTATCTGGCCTCCCCGCCGCTGGTCATCGCCTACGCGCTCGCCGGCACGATGGACTTCGACTTCGAAACCCAACCGCTCGGCACCGACGCGGACGGCAATGACGTGTACTTGAAGGATATCTGGCCCACCAACTCCGAGGTGGCCGCCGTGGTCGACGGCACTGTGAGCCGCGAGATGTTCCTCAAAGACTACGCCTCCGTGTTCGACGGCGACCACCGCTGGAAGGGCCTCGACGTGCCGGAAGGCGAGCTGTTCGCGTGGAACGACAAGTCCACCTACGTGCGCAAGCAGACCTTCTTCGACGGCATGAAGGCCACGCCGGACCCGGTCGCCGACATCCACGGCGCCCGCGTGCTGGCCCTCCTGGGCGACTCGGTCACCACCGACCACATCTCCCCGGCAGGCGCGTTCAAGGCCTCCGGCCCGGCCGGCAAGTACCTGACCGAGCGCGGCGTGGAGCCGAAGAACTTCAACTCCTACGGTTCTCGCCGAGGCAACCATGAGATCATGGTGCGTGGTACGTTCGGCAACATCCGCCTTCGCAACCAGCTGCTCGCCTCCGTGGGCGAGGAGGTGACGCCCGGCGGCTTCACCTACGACTTCCTCGCCAAGAAGCCGACCACGATCTTCGAAGCCTCCCGCGACTACATCGACAACAAGGTGCCGCTCGTGGTGCTCGCCGGCAAGGAATACGGCACCGGCTCCTCGCGCGACTGGGCTGCCAAGGGCACGGTGATGCTCGGCGTCAAGGCCGTGATCACCGAAAGCTTCGAGCGCATCCATCGCTCCAACCTGATTGGCATGGGCGTGCTGCCGTTGCAGTTCCCGGCAGGCGAATCCTATGAGTCCCTGGGCCTCAACGGCACCGAGACCTACGATATCGCCGGCGTCGAGAAGCTCAACGAGGGCGTGACCCCCAAGACGGTCCACGTCACCGCCACCCACGAGGACGGCTCCAAGACCGAGTTCGACGCGGTGGTCCGCATCGACACGCCCGGTGAGGCCGACTACTACCGTAACGGCGGCATCCTCCAGTACGTGCTGCGCAACCTCATGAAGTGACTTATTCTGGCTCCCCTCTCTGAGGGGAGCTGTCAGCGAAGCTGACTGAGGGGGAGTAAAGGTCGGTATCCACCAACGGATGCCGGCCTTTTTCATGCACGTCAGTATGCTATACTGTATAGCATCTTTGGAATGGAGGTTGCCATGACCATGGTCCAAATGAACGTTCGCATTGATGCGAAACTGAAGAACGAGGTCGAAGAAGTCCTCAAGGGCAAAGGCGTATCGGTGAGTGACGTAATCCGGTCGCTGTGGTTGTACATCGCCGACCGCAAGGAAGTGCCGGCATTGGAAACGACCGCCGAAGAGCAGGCCCGCGAGGCGGAAAAGCAGCGCAAGCTGAAACTGATTCGAGAAGGTGCCGGATACGTGCACAAGGAACTGGTCAAGGCCGGACTGATCTCAGAAGACACCGACCTCATGGAAGGCCTTACCTACAAGCAGTTCCGCGACAAAATGTACGACGAGCAACTTGATGCGTATTACAACATGAAGAGGGTCGATTGATGACCGACGTTTCCATGCAGCGTATTTTGCTTGATACCAATGTACTGTTGGACTATTTGCTCCATCGCGATGATCACGCCAAGATGGCGGAATCGGTTATGGAACTTGGCGCGAAGAACAACGTTACGTTGTTGTGCGCGTCATTGTCGCTGAAGGATATCGCATACCTATCATCATCGGCGATTCGTAGGGAATTCAAATCGAATGAATCGGAAGTGGAGAATTTCACTCGAAGCTTTCTGTCGTCACGGGTGCCATGGCATTGTATCGAGCAGGTGAAGGAGATGTGTGACATCGTCGCTGTCGATGAGTCGACATGTGATAAGGCTTTTTCCCTGCAAAAACGGCATCGGGATTTTGAAGATGATCTGATCATCGTTGCCGCGCAACAATCCGGTGCCAACTGTGTGGTCACATCGGATGCCGAATTAATCAGTCATTTTCCCGAATATTGCAAAACACCGGCTGAAATCGTGGCGGCGCTGGAATAAATGAGCGTGTGGCTCCCCTCACGGAGGGGGAGCCACCAATGACGTGCCGGCTTACTGTAGCCTACTGCGCCTGCAGACGGAACTGCTTCCAGATGTCACTGAGCTTCTGGCCGTTACGCGTGCGCTTCCACACGTCCAGACCGCCGCCGCGACGTCCTCCGGCGGCGGCACGGGCCGCGGCGGTCGGAGTCGGATATTCGGAGCCGTCATCCAGACGGAGACGACCGTTTTCGGTGACCGTGGCAAACCAGCGCTCGCCCTTGCGCGGCCGCTCCCACACCAGACGTTCGCCCGGCACCAGAAGACCCGCGTCAATCACCTGCCGGATCGTGACGCGCCGCGAACTATGAGACGGCCGTGGAGAAGTCTTCGACAACTCATCGACATTCTGCTTGGTCAGATCGCGGGCGTCCTTGTCATACCGGATGCCCCAGTATTCCACGATGAGTCGGACCGCCTCTTCCTGCCGCGCTTCCAGCAATGCGGGTGTGCAGTCAGCGAAATCCTTCAACTGATTGGTCAGCGGGAAACGACGCGAATCCGCGCGCAGCAGCATGCGGTCGCGACGTGCCGGATATTCACTCAACCTGTCCAACTGATCCTCAGGGCCCTGCACCAGCGCCATATTGCCGAGTCGGTACATCCAGAAATCATGCTGATCCTGCGGCCAGTCCGCAAACGATTTCGACCGTTCGATATCCAACGGCATAATCGGCAGCGCACTGAACCGGCGTGGTCGATCCAACTGCATGCCGGCCTTCTGCTCGTTGGCGCGAATCAGCAGCAGACGGACCAAATCGCCGTCACCCTGCATCTCGCCATGCAAACGGACCAATGCGCCTTCACGGTCGCCGTCCGAGACATGCAACCCGTTCACGCGCTGGACCAAATAGCCCTTGTCAAGATCACGGATGGCGGCGTTCGCATAACCGCGCCGCTCCAACGCTCCAGTGCGATTCAGCGTGCGGATGCCGGTCACCTGTTCCAATGCGGTCAGAATTTCCAGCAGCCGACGCTCGTCATGGGCACCCAACGATTCCAGCGTGGCCGTGGTTCTGGCGATACGCGAGGCACGAACCACAAACGGCGACAAATCGGCGTCGCCCAGCCCGCGATACGAATTGACCAACGCCCACATGGCCACGGGCTTCCATTCGTGGCTGCGGTAATCATCCAATCCCTCAAGCCGGCTACGCACCTCGGCGGGCAGTACGGTATCGCTGGGGCGCGCGATGATCCGCCACGCCATCGCGTAGGGTGCCAGCACCTGGTTGATGAACGTGGGCACCGTGCCTTTGTCGATGTACGGTTGCAGCACGTCGGCCAGGAAATCCTCGATGAGCTTGTCGGTGGCCGGCTTGTGCGTGAGCACGAGATGCAGATAGGCGAAGAATTCCTCACAGTCATGCGGATCGTCGCCAATCGGGTCAATGATGTCATCCCAACGGGCGGCGTACACGTCAAGTTCGGCGGTCGACAGGCCGGCCGTGGCGCGCGCCTTGAACACGTCGGACGAGGTGAGCGGCAGGCCGCGCATGTTCATCACGTCGAAGATGCGATGCGCGCCGTCGAGATCGTCGGTGGTCACGATGACCAGCGTCACCTCGTTGACCAGATACTGCGCGAATTGCTGGCGTCCGGCATCCGACCAATTGGAAATCTCGTCGTACGTCTTACGGATGTTGGCTACGATATTGCGTTGCGCTGCGGTCGCTAGATCATCGTCGTTCATATCGAACACGGATTCGAGATTGTCTTCCTGCACGTGTTCGCGGAAGAACGCTGCGTCGCGCTCGCGCAACGTGAGGCGAGGCTCGGTGACGATGCCGCGCAGCTTGTCGCCGGGCTCCACCAGCAGCGCATCGAGTTGGCGCATGAGGTCCGGGTCGCGCTCCAGATCGCGCAACACGGCGATGATGATCGACAGGGATACCAGCCGCTGCTGCCCGTCGATTACGTCGTAACGGTTATCGCCCTCGCGCACCAGAATTAGCGAGCCGAGGAAGTACGGAGTACCGGGCGACTTGCAGGCGTCATCCAAGTCGCTTACCAGTTGCAGGATGTTCTCGGTCTTCCAGATGTAGGCCCGCTGGAATGAGGGGATCGTGAACCGGAAATCCGGGGTGAACACTTTCCCGAGTGGTAGTTCCTTCGCACTGATTGCCATGTCAGCCCCTTCGTCGCCGGCCTGTGGACGGTATGCCGGCATACCAACTTGTGCTCAAGCCTACCAGTGTTTGCCCGACGGCGGGCACATCACGCCGGCTCGGGCACCGACCCCTCATACAAGTAGAACGAAGACGGGTTTTCTCCCGGCACGGATGCGGGCAGTGACTGCTCGCACACCTGCGTCAGGCCGCGATGCACATAGAACCCGACATCGCATGTGGTGTCCGTGAACAGGAAGTAGTCGCGCACGCCGGCCAGGCGGAACGCGTCCATCAGCGTCTCGAACATGCGCCGGCCCAGCCCGTGGCCGCGCGCCGCCGGGTCAAGTACGAACAGCACCACTTCCGCCGCATAGTCATGCCCGGCGCTCGCGGCCTGGGCGCGCAGCCGTTTGTCGATGCCGAGAATGCCCAGAATCTCGCCGGCGGCCTTGATTCCGCCCTTCGCGAACACGAGCCGCGCCAGCGCGTTCCACGAGTTGATCCGATGCGAGTTGAGCGGGCTCCGATGGTCCAGCGCATCGACGCGCCCCACGATCAGGGCGACCGGCTGGCCGTCCAGTTCGGCGACGAACGCGTTGGTGGTGCGCGCCAGACAGTTCTCCCAGTCCGCTTCGGCCGCCAGCAGACCGGTCCGCTCATCGAATTCGGCATACCAGGTGCGGCGCACCAGGTCGATCAGCGCCGGATAGTCATCCCTACGTAATGTTCGAATAATCGCTTCACTCATATTCCCATTATGACTGATACGGCTCAACAACCGGACGACTTACAGCCGCGCCGGCAGATCGGCCCGCTCCACCAGCCGCGCCATCTGCACGCGGCCCATGTCGAGCTTGTTCGCCGCGGAAGAAAGATGCGCCTTCGCCGTACGCTCCGAAATGAACATGCGGGAGGCGATTTCGGCGTTCGTATAGCCCTCGGCCGCCAGCATCACGGCCTCGCGCTCGCGGTCGGGCAGCGCGTCGAGCAGGGCGCGCGCCTCATCGCGGCGCGAACGCGGCCGCGTGACGCTCAGATCGTCGATCAGCTGTTTCTGACTGGCCGTGTTGAACTGCGGCGCGCCCTCGCATACCCCGATGATGCGGCGGATGATATCGTCCGCCGCATCGGTTTTCGACACGAACCCCTCGGCGCCCGCCTCCACCGCGCGTTCCACGGTGCCGGACGGACTCAACGAGGTCAGGATCAGCACGTGCGGCGCGGGGGAGAGCGAGCGCAGCAGACGGGTCGCCTCGATGCCGTCCACGCCGGGCATGGCGATGTCCATCAGCACCACATCCGGCTTTTCCTCGGCAGCCCGCCTCACGCAGGTCTCGCCATCGGTGGACGTGGAGACGACTTCGATGCGCCCGTGAGAATAATCGTTGAGGATCAGGCTCATCGCCTGGCAGATCATCGGATCGTCATCGATGACGCTGACCCGGATCGGCTTGGGCTCTAAGCCGGTGCCGCTTCCGGTCAGACCGCCGCGTTCGGGCTTTCCACCAGACACACTATTCCCGTTCTTCTCACTCACGCTAGCCATCTTAGCTGCGCCAAGGCAGTTGCACGTCGACATGGAACAGGTGCCGATCGTCCATCCCATACCGGCATTGCCCGTTGACCGAGTGCACGCGCGCTGCCAAACCAGGCAGTCCGGCCCCATGGGCCCGCTGCGTCTCGGTCGCATCCGTGGCGATCGGATTGCTGATATGGATATGTACGCCCGCCTGCGGCGTGGCGGAGACCTCCAACGACACCGGCGCTCCGGGCGCGTGCCGCCGCGCGTTCGTCAATCCCTCCTGGATCGCGCGGTAGGCCACCTTGCCGATTGACTCATCCATCACGCTCAGCTGCTGGATATCGATCCAGGTGTTGAGCGACGTGCCCGAGTTGCGCGTGTCCGCAATCAGCGCATCCAGCGATTCGCGGGTCAGCGACGTGTCGTCGGACGGGGCGAGCTGCTCCCATGCCTGGTGCGGGTTGCGCAGCATGTCGATGATCGAGTGGGCCTCGTCCAATGCCCCGGCCGACTGCCGACGGATGTCCTCGGCCTTATCCGCCAACGATTGCGCTTCGGGGGAGTCGCCGAGCTTGGCCGCCTCCGCCTTGAGCGCGCTGGCGTTCAGGGCCATCAGGGACAGGGAATGCGCGAGGGTGTCGTGCGCTTCGGCTGCGATGGCGTCGGCGAGCTGCTGGTTGGTCAGGTCGGTCTGCAGGGTCGCGGCATGCGTGGTGGCCGCGCTGGCCACCGCATTCGCCGTGCGCAGGCGGGCGCGCGAACGGATATGCAGGCCGATGAGCGTAGCGATGGTCACGAACACCAGTGAGGCCACCGTGGCGGTGATGATGACGGTCGGCTCCTCCACCAGCATCACCATCGGGGAGCCTGAATCGCCGCCGGTATGCGGTTGAGCGAAAATCAGATGCCAAATCGAGGCTTTGGGCTGTTGCAGGGCGTCGCGGAGCTGGGAGATGAGCGTCACGATGGTGCCGCCAACCGTGGCGCGGATGGTCGTGTTCCGGTTTGAACGACGGGCGAGCAATGAGGTCATCGCCATCAGTGCGATGAGCGAGTCATACGGGAACACGACCACCAGCGCGCAGGCGATCCAGAACGTCGCCTCCGGGTATTCGCTGCGGGCCAAGAGCAGGAACCCTGCCGGGAATGCCAGCAAGGTGCAGAGGACCATCAGCGTGTATCCTGCGGAATCCTGCGCAAAATTCTGGGCGAAGAACGAGGTTTGCGCCATGCACATGAAACTGGCCAATGGCACCATAACGACCGAACACCATACGCGCGTAGTCACGGGCACCTCGTCCGTATCCGGTGTAGGAACCGGGGACCCCGTGCCGGGCATAGGGCGAGCGTCAGGCCGTGAGCCGGGTCGGAAACCGGGGTATGGCCCGGCGGCGCGTTGTGGGTTCGTCATGCTTTCCACTGTATGACCTGCATCCGGCCCCCGCCACTGGACATGCGGGCACCGTTATCACCTCCGTATTGCCCGAACAGGCAACGAACAATGACCGTTCGTCCACTAACGTCGCTGTTTCGCGGCCGGTAGCGTCGTGCTCACATCCCTATTTCGGGGAAGATACGAGAAGGAGCACATCATGTCCAACCACAACATCGCCCCGCAGCCGGTTCCCTCATCCCCACAGCAGTACCAGCCACAACAGCCTCAGCCTCAGCCGCCGCAACCGCAACATCTGCATACCACCATCTGCGGCATCGCGGCCGTGGTGTTTGGCGCGTTGGGTTTGGTGCTGAGTTTTATTCCCATCGTCAACAATATCGCCGCAATCCTTGGCTTCATCGGCGTCATACTGGCGATTATCGCCATAGTGGGCACCTTCCGGGGCAAGAAACGCGGCAAGGTGCTGTCCATTGTGGCGGCGGTGCTGTCGGTGTTGGCCATTGTGATCACGCTGGCCATGCAGTCCGCTGCCAGCAAGGCCATTGACGATTCCATTAAGGAGTCCAAGGGCATCGACACGTCACAATCCTCATCATCAAAGTCCGCGGGCAAATCGTCTGATGCCTCCAAGAGCAAGGCATCCGAGCAGAAAGCGCAGGGCGAGCAGGATTTGGAAGGTGATATCGAAGGTGCCCACGTGAAAATAGTCTCCGCCGTGAAAAGCGTCAACGACTATAACGGCAAGCCCACCGCTCTGGTGACTTATGAATGGACGAACAACACGTCCAAGAACAACTCGTTCGCCACTTTGGCTCACCCGAACGTGTTCCAGAACGGCACCGAACTGGAGACGGCAGTATACTTCGATCAGCCTGAAGGCTATGACGCGAATTCGTATTTGGCCCAAGCACAGCCCGGGACCGCGGCAACGGTGACGCTGGGCTATGTGCTGCAAGACGATTCGCCGATTACGGTGGATGTCACTGCGTTCCTATCAACGGATCAAGACACCAAGGTGACGCATACCTTCACGTTGCAGTGAATCGCGCGGCGGTCCAAGCTGCGATCGAATGTCAATCGAATCTCAAGTGCATGCCACGCGCATGGTGGAAACGCCCGTTACGCTTTGAGATGAGCAGAACGAGCCGATCGATCATATTCATGGAATGTTCAGCTTTGTTCCTCTAAGATTGGTACTGGAACAAACGCTAAAGGAGCGATTATGACATTCGGTCAGCAGCCCCAGAACAACGGGCAATACAACCCGCAATACAACACGCCTGATTACAACGCCGCCCAACAGTCTGGATATGGCCAGCAATACGCACAGTCCGGTTACGGCCAGAACTACTATGCCCAGCCGCAGGGCGCTCCCACCTACCAATACGTGCCGCAGGGTACTGGTGCCGGTGCGGGTGCGGCCACCATCAACACGACGATGACCTACAACTATGAGGAAGCCCGCCGAGTCTCAGTGACCAAGGTGTACGGCGAGATGACCATCGGCATCCTCGTCACCGCCGTGGTCGCCGTGCTCGGCCAGATCACCGGAGCCTACTACAGCTTCCTCATGGCCACCGGCATGGTGGGCCTCATCGGCCTGTGCGTGGTGCAGATTGCCCTGGCCGTGGTGCTCGGCATGCGCGTCACCAAGATGAAGTCGGCCACCGCGCGCGTCATGTTCTATGTGTACGCCGCATTGATGGGCTTCACCTTGAGCTCGATCTTCATGGTCTACGACCTCGGCTCGATCGGCGTGGCACTCGGTGTCACCGCCGCGTTCTTCTTTGCGCTGACCATGTTCGGCATGACTACCAAGTTCAACATGCTCAAGGCCGGCCCGATCCTGATGATCGGCCTGATTGTGCTCATCATCTCGCAGATCGTGCTCGCCTTCGTGCAGGTCGACGGCATGACCAAGATCGTCTGCGCCATCGGCCTGATCCTGTTCGCCGTCATGACCATCTACGACGCGCAGTCCACGCGCGCGCTGCTGACCGAATACGAGGCCCAGGGCCCGGAAATGGTCAAGAAGATCTCCATCCTGTGCGCCCTGAACCTGTACCTCGACTTCGTGAACATGTTCCTGTACATCCTGCAGCTGCTCGGCAACAGGGACTAGCCTCGCCAGCCGATTGGTGAGCGGCATGTAGCCTGCTCGTCAAACGTCACAGCCCGACCACATTGTGGCCGGGCTTTTTCATGTCTGTCACATTCGCACGTTAGGCTGGCTCCCCGTGAAAAGACAAGAACTCGTAGGCATGCTGAGCCTGTTGTTGACCGCGCTGATCTGGGGTTTTGCGTTCGTGGCGCAGGTCCAGGGTATGGATTCGATGTCGCCGATGTTCTTCAACGCCACGCGCTTCACGCTGGGAGCACTGTCTTTGGTGCCGATTCTGCTGTGGCAGCGTGGCCGGGGGAGCGCGGATAAGGGCGATACAGCCGGGGCCGATGTCGTTGGGGCCGAGGCATCCGGGGCCGTCTCCACAGATGCCGCATCGAACGGTGCATCCGACGTCGTTACCATCACCGGTGCCAAGCTGAATGCGAACAAGCCCGATTCGGCCGTGGCGCGATTGCTCGCTAACCCGGTGGTCGTTTCCGTGATCTGCGGCATCGTGCTGTTCACCGCCAGCACCCTGCAGCAGTATGGCATTCTGTACGGCAAATCGGCCGGCCGCGCGGGATTCCTGACCGCCATGTACATCGTGATGGTGCCGTTGCTGGCCTTCGTGTTCCTGCGCCGGCGCATCGGCATGCTGGTGTTCGTGGCCGTGGCGCTGTCCATCGCCGGCTTCTATCTGCTGTGCATCACCGATGGTTTCGGTTCGATCGGCCTGGCGGATATCCTGCTCGTGTTCACGGCCGTGCTGTTCGCCGTGCATATTCTGGTGATCGATACTTTGGGCGGCACCGTGGACGCCATCAAGCTTTCATTCGGCCAGTTCTGCACCACCGCCGTGCTGAGCTGGGCGGGTTCGCTGATCGAAGGCTCGGTCGACTGGGCCGGCGCTGCTCATTCCTGGATTCCGATTCTGTACGCCGGCATCGGCTCGGTGGGCATCGCGTACACCTTGCAGGTGGTCGGCCAGCAATGGGTGCCACCGACGCGAGCCAGCCTGCTGATGAGCCTCGAATCGTTCTTCTCGGCGGTAGGCGGTGCGTTGCTTCTCGGTGAAGTGATGACCCCGCGCGGCTACCTCGGCTGCGCCCTCATCTTCCTCGGCACCCTACTGGCCCAAGCGCCGGCCAGGCTGCCGAAGTGGCTGCAACGATGAATGGAATCGGCCGCAGGCCGATTCCATAGCACCTCAGTCCGAGGTCTTAGGCGCTTCACCCACTTGCGGCGCGCCGTTGATGTCGCGGTGGATGTTCTGCATCTGTACCTCGATGTTCTGCAATGAGCGCGCGCAGTCGAGCAGTGTCTGGGAATGCTCGGCGAGCTTGTTGTCCGGCAAATCGGTCTTGTAGCGCAGCGCATGCTCCAGCGACGCCCAATAATCCATGGCGATGGTACGGAACTGCACCTCCACCGGCGTGTAATGCGCGCCCGAGGAGAGGAACACGGGCACCGCGTAGATTACGTGCAATGAACGATACCCGTTCTGTTTCGGGTTCTTGATGTAATCCTTGACGCGCAGCACCTGAATATCGGACTGCGACGACAGATAGTTGGACACGGAATACACGTCGTCGCGGTAATTACAGATCACGCGGATGCCGGCCACATCGAACAGATTGTCCTTAATCGAATTGACGCCAATCGGCAGACCCTTGCGCTCCAGTTTGCCGATGATCGAGCTCACCGACTTCAGACGGCGTTCCATATGATGTATCGGGTCATGGCTGAACCGCACCTGGAACTCGTCGTCGAGAATCTCCAGTTTGGTGCTGATCTCGTACATCGCGCCTTCATACACCTGCATGAGGTCAACGAATTCAACGACCTGTTCGGGAGTGAAGGTGCCTCCCGGAAGATCCAACGCTTTGAGACGGGCTTGCAGATCGGAGGTTTTGAGTCGGCTATGTCGGTCAAGTATCACGTCCACCAATATACTCGGCGGATTCCAGCCAATCTGGACGTTCGCGGGGAATCTTTCCAAGAACCCATAATTTGACATCGTGACAACCAATGGCATGCGTGGCCGGAGCATGACGAACCCCGTCGATAGAATCGGTCGTTATGAATGAAGACATGATGACCGAGGCGGAGCGTGCCTCGATTGCAGCCGATGGAACCGATAGCTTGCTGGGGGAGCGCGGCAAGGGCGTGTTCCATATCCATACGCTCGGCTGCCAGATGAACGTGCACGATTCCGAGCGCATCGCCGGCGTGCTGGAGGCCAATGGCTACGTGCCTGCAACCGAGGACCAGATCAATGACAATGACCTCGATTTGCTGGTGCTCAATACCTGTGCGGTACGCGAGAACGCAGCCGAACGCATGTATGGCACCATTGGCCGATTCAATCGCGTCAAACTGGTTCGGCCGAACCTGCAGATCGCCGTTGGCGGCTGCATGGCCCAGCTTGACCGCAAGAAGATCGCGGATACTGCGCCATGGGTTTCCGCGGTGTTCGGTACCAAGAACATCGAAGATCTGCCCAAGCTGTTGGATCAGAATCGTGCGACCGGCAAGGCGCAGGTCCAGGTCACTGAACAATTGCGGCAGTTCCCGAGCCAGCTTCCCGCCGCCCGCGCCTCCCGCATCAGCTCGTGGGTGGCGATTTCCGTGGGCTGCAATAACACCTGCACGTTCTGTATTGTGCCCACCACGCGAGGCAAGGAAAAGGACCGCCGCCCCGGTGACATTCTTGATGAGATTCGCCAATGTGTGGCCGATGGTGCCAAGGAGGTTACGCTTCTCGGCCAGAACGTGAATTCGTTCGGTTATGGTATTGGCGATCGATACGCTTTCAGCAAGCTGTTGCGCGCCTGCGGCACCATCGACGGTCTCGAACGCGTGCGCTTCACCTCGCCGCACCCGGCCGCCTTCACCGACGACGTCATCGCCGCGATGGCCGAAACGCCGAACATCATGCACCAGCTGCACTTCCCGCTGCAGTCCGGCTCCGACCGCATCCTGCGCGCGATGCGCCGCTCCTACCGCTCCGCCAAGTTCCTCGACATACTGGGCCGCATCCGCGCCGCCATGCCCGACGCGCAGATCTCCACCGACATCATCGTCGGCTTCCCCGGCGAAACCGAAGAGGACTTCCAGCAGACCATGGACGTGGTGCGCCAGGCGCGCTTCTCCTCGGCGTTCACGTTCATCTACTCGCCACGCCCCGGCACGCCGGCCGCCGCAATGGAACAGATTCCGCGCGACGTGGTGCAGGACCGGTTCGACCGTC
>OBZI01000319.1_pt1 | contig 28543 bp, 15 predicted proteins | sample 1476911 | NCBI WGS metagenome assembly OBZI01 (sample SAMEA2580238, study PRJEB22360) | human gut metagenome | biome: human gut; feature: human-associated habitat; material: faeces | place: Denmark | collected 2008/2010 | reverse complement strand
GCATGCACCTGTGTTTTTGGTAAACAGTCGCTACCCCCTGGTCTGTGCCACCCCCAAAAGCTCCCACAGCAAGTGTGTTCACCATCGGGGGTCTCCCTTAAACCGAAGGAACGGGAGTGATTTGCCGAGTTCCTTGACCAGGATTCGCTCGATCGCTTTGGTATTCTCTACCTGACCACCAGTGTCGGTTTGGGGTACGGGCGGCTTTGAGCCTGACGCCGAAGCTTTTCTCGGCAGCCGGGATCACCGGATATCGGGCCATAAGGCCCCCATCATCGCACCTCGGACCCATGCGGGACGGATTTGCCTGTCCCACGCCCTGCGTGCTTGACCACGGAAGACCACCTCCGCGGCCGGCTACCCTTCTGCGTCACTCCTGCGCTGACCTACTACAAGGATCGGTCCCAACAGGCCAGGGCATCCCGCCCCCGAAGGAGCAGTAAGCCCGGACCCGGAGGTTAGTACTCCAAGCCTCGGTTTTGGCGGCTGAAAGCCGGTACGGGAATATCGACCCGTTCATCCATTCGACTACGCCTGTCGGCCTCGCCTTAGGACCCGACTCACCCAGGGACGATGAACGTGGCCCTGGAACCCTTGGTCATCCAGCGGACGGGATCTTCACCCGTCTCTCGCTACTCATGTCTGCATTCTCACTCCCATGAAGTCCACGGCGCGTTCACACGGCCGCTTCGCCCCTCATGGGACGCTCTCCTACCCAGTACAAAATACTGCCGCGTCTTCGGTGGTGTGCTTGAGCCCCGCTACATTGTCGGCGCGGAACCACTAGACCAGTGAGCTGTTACGCACTCTTTCAAGGATGGCTGCTTCTGAGCCAACCTCCTGGCTGTCTATGCGACTCCACATCCTTTCCCACTTAGCACACGCTTCGGGACCTTAGACGACGATCTGGGCTGTCTCCCTCTCGACGACGGAGCTTATCCCCCGCCGACTCACTGCCGGAATACACATCCACGGTATTCGGAGTTTGGCTGCTATTGGTACCCGACACGGGCCCGCAAGCATCCAGTAGCTCTACCCCCGCGATGCAATCAACCGACGCTGCACCTAAATGCATTTCGGAGAGAACCAGCTATCACGGAATTTGATTGGCCTTTCACCCCTAGCCCCAGGTCATCCCCCCGGTTTTCAACCCAGGTGGGTTCGGTCCTCCACGCGGTCTTACCCGCGCTTCAACCTGCTCAGGGCTAGATCATCCCGCTTCGGGTCCAGGACACGCGACTCAAACGCCTTTTAAGACTCGCCTTCGCTACGCATACCCCACACGGGTTATGCTCGCCACATGCCACTGACTCGCAGACTCATTTTTCGATAGGCACGCCGTCACCCCACAAAAGGGCTCCGACGGATTGTAGGCGCACGGTTTCAGAGACTGTTTCACTCCCCTCCCGGGGTACTTTTCACCTTTCCCTCACGGTACTCGTTCGCTATCGGTCAGACAGGAATATTCAGGCTTACCCAACGGTCTGGGCGGATTCGCACGGGGTTCCACGGGACCCGTGCTACTTGGGAGACGCGATCGGCAGACCATGCGCGTTCAGGTACGGGGCCCTCACCCTCTGCGGCCCGGTATTCAACCCGGTTCCCCTGACACATGGTTTTCTGCAACTGCCGGCCGGCCCGTCGGAGCCGGCGCACGCGATCCCGCAACACCCCGCGCGCAACCCCCGACGGGTATCACACGCGCAAGGTTTGGCCATCATCCGCTTTCGCTCGCCACTACTCACGGAATATCCTTTCCTGCAGGTACTGAGATGTTTCACTTCCCTGCGTACCCCCCGGCCGAAGCCGGTACCGACCCATGACGGTCGGTGGGTTCCCCCATTCGGAAATCCTCGGATCAAAGCCCTGTTGGCGGCTCCCCGAGGCATATCGCAGCCTCAAACGTCCTTCATCGGTCCTGTCTGCCAAGGCATCCACCATACGCCCTTGCAAGCAACACACACCACGAAAGTGCATGGCCGCAAGATTCCTCTAGCAAATTCCCAGACGACAAATCATCACACTAAAAATGATCACAAAACGATCGAAACGAACAATAGAGTTCGATTCGAAATCAACAGCAAAACAAAGATACAAAAACTCTTGTTTTGCTCGCGTCCACTATCCAGTTCTCAAGCCACCACGCACCGCCACGCCATCGCGCCGGCACACGGCCGGCCCCCAGGCACGACGGGCATCGAATCGCGCCAGGCAAAAAGCCTGGGGTGGCGATCCGGGAGCCCAAAAGCGCATCCATACCACCCCGCACCCACCGCACGACCGGCAGGGCAAAGCCAACGACGTCTTCCACACCAGCAACCCCGCCGCCATCGCACCATGCGACGCGCGGGGCGCACACCGTCGGACGAACATCCGACTGAATTCTCCGTAGAAAGGAGGTGATCCAGCCGCACCTTCCGGTACGGCTACCTTGTTACGACTTAGTCCCAATCACGAGTCTCACCTTAGACGGCTCCATCCACAAAGGGTTAGGCCACCGGCTTCGGGTGCTACCCACTTTCATGACTTGACGGGCGGTGTGTACAAGGCCCGGGAACGCATTCACCGCGGCGTTGCTGATCCGCGATTACTAGCGACTCCGCCTTCATGGAGTCGGGTTGCAGACTCCAATCCGAACTGAGACCGGTTTTCAGGGATCCGCTCCACGTCGCCGTGTCGCATCCCGTTGTACCGGCCATTGTAGCATGCGTGAAGCCCTGGACGTAAGGGGCATGATGATCTGACGTCATCCCCACCTTCCTCCGAGTTGACCCCGGCGGTCCCCCGTGAGTTCCCACCATGACGTGCTGGCAACACAGGGCGAGGGTTGCGCTCGTTGCGGGACTTAACCCAACATCTCACGACACGAGCTGACGACGACCATGCACCACCTGTGAACCCGCCCCGAAGGGAGGCCATATCTCTACGGCTGTCGGGAACATGTCAAGCCCAGGTAAGGTTCTTCGCGTTGCATCGAATTAATCCGCATGCTCCGCCGCTTGTGCGGGCCCCCGTCAATTTCTTTGAGTTTTAGCCTTGCGGCCGTACTCCCCAGGCGGGATGCTTAACGCGTTAGCTCCGACACGGAACCCGTGGAACGGGCCCCACATCCAGCATCCACCGTTTACGGCGTGGACTACCAGGGTATCTAATCCTGTTCGCTCCCCACGCTTTCGCTCCTCAGCGTCAGTAACGGCCCAGAGACCTGCCTTCGCCATTGGTGTTCTTCCCGATATCTACACATTCCACCGTTACACCGGGAATTCCAGTCTCCCCTACCGCACTCCAGCCCGCCCGTACCCGGCGCAGATCCACCGTTAAGCGATGGACTTTCACACCGGACGCGACGAACCGCCTACGAGCCCTTTACGCCCAATAATTCCGGATAACGCTTGCACCCTACGTATTACCGCGGCTGCTGGCACGTAGTTAGCCGGTGCTTATTCGAAAGGTACACTCACCCGAAGGCTTGCTCCCGATCAAAAGCGGTTTACAACCCGAAGGCCGTCATCCCGCACGCGGCGTCGCTGCATCAGGCTTGCGCCCATTGTGCAATATTCCCCACTGCTGCCTCCCGTAGGAGTCTGGGCCGTATCTCAGTCCCAATGTGGCCGGTCGCCCTCTCAGGCCGGCTACCCGTCGTAGGCTCGGTGGGCCGTTACCCCGCCGACTACCTGATAGGACGCGACCCCATCCCATACCGATGAAATCTTTCCCGACACCCCATGCGAGGAGTCGGAGCATCCGGCATTACCACCCGTTTCCAGGAGCTATTCCGGTGTATGGGGCAGGTCGGTCACGCATTACTCACCCGTTCGCCACTCTCACCACCAAGCAAAGCCTGATGGATCCCGTTCGACTTGCATGTGTTAAGCACGCCGCCAGCGTTCATCCTGAGCCAGAATCGAACCCTCCACAAAAAAAATTCATGGAAAGACATCGAATAGATGACTCTCAAAAAAAAGAAAATTGACGATCGCCTTATAAGGAAAGGCGCATCGCACGAAAACCTCACCGTCCTTCAAGGCCTCCCGGCCACTCGCGAACGAGCGGACGATGAACTGGCAATCATTGACTATAAAGAAGTAGTACAAATACGCTCTTGAGTTCTCAAACCACCACCACTCACCCGCCTCGAGGCACCCCAACCGGGGAACCACTCGCCGAGCGGCAGCAAGAGATAAACCTACAGCACAATCCCATTCCACGCAAATCGGGCATGACGAAACAAGACGCGGACCCTTGCAAACACTGGAAAGCATCGGCGTGTCGAAAACACGGGAAAAACGGACTGCGGACGCCATCGCGTGGCGAAAGACCGTCGGAAAAACCCTGAAACACCTCACCGCAAACCAACATCCGGGCGTGTCGCAACCACACTATCCGTTTACGGCCCATCCCCCAAGCCAACCCATCCGAGAAAACCTCCCAGCTGAAAGCTGAAATAGGAGAAACAGAAGAAAGCAGATAAACGAAACCGCACCGCCGATCGTTGTCCTGAACACATTCAGATCCCAACTGATCGAAAGTGCGGTTTTGCATATGCGCGTGCAAGCGACGGCAGAACAAGGCAGCGCAGCCAAAAATCGATTAATCGGTGCAACCGAAACGGTAGAGGGCCCAACCCTGGCCGTATTGCGAATAATCGGCAACCTTCACCAACGTGCCGCCATCCACATACGTATCAATCAATTCCTCATTGTGGAAGGAATCGTACTGGGCGCGATACGGGAATGACTGCAGACTCTGCGCCTGGTCGCCCATCGTAAGGAAGTATTCCGGAGCGTCGGTCAGCGGACATACCGTGCCGAGCACCTGCTGCGCATCGCCGGAAGCAAACGCGGTCTCCACTTTGCCGAACGGAGCGGATGGCACATCGGTGCGCGCATTGATGATCGGATACAACATGTTCGCGTTGAACAGCGTCTCCGCATACATCGAACCGTTCAACGGATCGGAAATGATGGTGGCCTGGGTGCCCGTACGTTTCGTGACCTTGCGCAGCACAGCGATCTTTTGCTCGGTGAGCTGCTCGTTGGGGTCGCTTTGGTTCAGACTGGAATGCGCGATGATCGTGTCGCGAGCCGCGGAACGCGATGGGCATACGATCTGCGCGGAAACCGCAAGTATCGCAATCACAAGGAATACGGCGATTAGGACGATCCAATTGGAAGCGAAAGAAGCGTTCTTCACGGAAGAAACAGCAGACGCAGAAGAAAGGGAAGGAACGGAAGAAGCACTATTCTTCGTGGAAAAGGACGATGCAGAAGGAGCGAAAGAAGCGGATGCGGCGCACGCGGAAACGCATTCGGCAAGAGCGTTGATTCCAATGACAAGCAGCGGCAGCGTGACCAGCGGAAGCATGGTCATAATACGGTTTTCATCGCGATACCACGGAGCGCTGATGATATTCGGCAACGCGCCGACCAGCGTGACCGTGCACACATACACCAGCGTGACCAGCAGGAATGCGGCCGTCAACGCAATCACGTCACGCAGGCGATCGTTGCGACGAAGTCGAGATGATTCGGACGACGCGGACGCGGCATCAGTGGCGTTGGAGTGCGACGCAGGTGGCGGACAGGAAACGGAAACCGGGGAATCAGCGGCGGAAACCGCAATATCAGAAGTCGAAGCATCAACATCGACATCAGCAGAAGCCACGGGAACCACAGTGGAAGCAGCCGACGAAAACGAATCCGAAGCACGCGCAGCCGCGCGGCGGGAAGCGCAAACGAAAGCGGCCGCAGTTCCCGCAATCAGCAACAGTGCGAACAGAATCGCAGGAAAACCGTCAAGCCCATCCGTGAGACAGAACGAAATCGACTCCCACAAATTCTTGGACGGCTGATGGCTATGGAACCAGGAATCGGGATTCGCCCAACGGTCCGATTTGAACGACGTCAGCATCAACGCCACAAACGCCACCGCACCGACGCACATGGCAATGAACGCGCCAAGAATCAGCTTCCACGGCAAGCGCAGCACAATGAACGGCACCAGAATCAGAGCATACGTGAATGCGATACGCGGGTGCGCAACGAGGCAAACCACGCCTGCGACAGCAGCGATCGCAAGCCATTTTGCTATATGCTCGCGCGCGGCGATCGCATCGAACAAGCGCAATGTGGCGGCGATGAGGAACGGCAGCAGCGACGTGGCGAAACCGAATGCGATCAGCGGACCGGCATTCAGCAGTCCGTACGGGTGGCACACCGAGCTGACGGCAAGCACGGGCACGAACAGTCCAATCAGATTCTGCAGAACGAAAGTAGCGTCGAAAGTGACGTTATATTGCCGATTCACAGCTGACGATACCTGCTGATTTGAAACATTCGACGATTCAGATACGGACGACGATTCAGGCGTAGACGATGCTTGAGAAATACGTGAAATTGGATTGGAAATTGGATTACCGCGATTCCAACGTTGCAGGAAATACCTGCATAATACCAGCATTCCGGCAGGGAAAATCACGCCCGAAGCAATGATCCACGTGATATTGAATGCCGCGTAGATCGAACATTGCACGCCGAACAGCGCCGCGATCTTAATCACAAGGTAAGCACAGACGTGAAACAACGGCGGATAAAACGAATCATGCGGCCACAAATGCAGAGCCGCCCCCAATCCCTCGTCAAGCAGACGGTGAATGAAATAGTAATGCGCGGGGGCATCGCTGCTGACGATCGGCGTATTCCACACCGTGGAGGGGAACCACGCAATCACCAGGCATAGTGCGGACGCGACGCCGATAATCGACGTAAGCCACGGCAATAACGCGTGACGCGATGCAGGACGCAGCATCGCGTGGCACCGCTGCAGGCCATGTTTCTGCCCGGACGGACCGCCCTTGGCTGAATCATTCCTGGCTGGACCATTCGTAGCCGAACCATCCTTGGCCGAGCCATTCTGCCGAGCCTGAGTCTGCACATAAGCCTGCACATGAGTTCGCGCACGAGCCTGAGCCGAGCCACAATCGCCCGACACGGAACCGGTATTCGTAATCTGTTCGGAAGTCATCGATTCCATCGTAGCGAGTGCCGCAACCATGCTCAACGCTTATTCTCTGGAATCACTTTTCAGGAATCATTCAGACTTCATGCAGGGGTATAACAGTGTTGCGCAAGAAAACAATCACGTTGGAAGCCCAAGATGATTGCACGGGACGCATCATGCGCTACGGGCCTGCCTTGCTGCGGAGCGCGCGTCCCGGCCAACGCTGACGTCGGCATGCGCCGGCGCGCTATAACAGAGAACTGGAGAAGTACCGCATGTTCGTTCTCAAGAACGCATGGGCGGCGCTTGGTCGCGTCAAATGGCGCACCGCGCTGATCGCCCTACTCGCACTACTGGTGTCTTTCTCGGCTGCCGTGGACTTGGCAGTGATTCGAGCCGACGACACCGCCAATAATGAAACATACCAGTCGCAAAAAGCCACGGCGGTGATTCGTCCGAACGCGCAAACACAAGCCAAGCGCGACGGTGCCGATTCCAGCTATACCGACAAGTATTTGACGTGGGAAAAGTACAGCACGTATGCAACGGCCGCACAGAGCAACAACGTGACCTTCAATTACACGTTGGCAACATCGGTGCCGGTGCGCGAAAGCAAGTCGTTGCAGGCGATCGCCGCGAAAAACGACACCAGCGAAGACAAGACCGGCGGCAACCTGACTCTGCAGGCGTTCTACACGTTGGACGCCGCGAAAATCAACGACTACGGCTACTACAAGGTAGTCAAAGGCAAGCATCTGAGCTATAAGACGCAGAGCGACGGCGTACTCATTTCGCAGGCGCTGGCCGATAAGAACAATCTCAAGGTCGGCGACAAAGTGACGGTCGGCAATCCGTCGAAGGCTTCCGACACATACACGTTCACCGTGCGCGGCATTTACGAATACGACAGCGACGTGCCGGAAGGCAACGGATCCGACGCGAAATACGCAAAGGACAATCGTGAGAACGTGATCTACACGACGTATATCAACTTCGCCAAGAACGGGCTTGACACGACGGAGGCCACGGGATGGGCCATTCCGAATCTGAATATCATCTTCTCGCTGGCGAATCCTTCCACCTACAACACGTTCGTGCGCTTGGTGAAGAAGGCCAAGTTGGACACGAAGACGTACGAGATCACCTCGCCGTCGCTTACCGCTTACAAGAAGTCGATCGAGCCGCTTGATTCCGCCGCTTCGGCAGCGCGCATCATGCTGATTGCCGTGACGATTGTCGGTGGCATCGCTTTGCTGGCATTGATTGCATGTGCTGCGATTGGCGGCCGCCGCGATGAGATCGGCATGGCGATGATCACAGGTGTGACCAAGGGCCGTTTGGGATGGCAGTTCATGCTGGAAACGTTCATGATGACGGTTCCGGGTTGGATTGTCGGTTTGGTTGCGGGCGCGCTGTTGGCGAAGCCGATCGGCACCGCATGGGCCGGCGGGCAGGCTGTGTCGATGACGTCCGCTTCGGTGTGGAACGTGATCTGGTACGGCTTGGGCGCATGCCTGGTGCTTGGCATCGTGGCATTCGCGCGCGTGGCCTGCTTCAACCTGAACCAACTGTTTGAGGAACGCTCGGAGGTGAAGGCATGAGCGACAACATGAATGATAAGAACGAGAACCTCGACGAGACCGTGGTCGACGAGACCGTGGTCGACGAGACTGCCGAGACCGCATCAAACGAGACCGTCGATGATGTTGCGACTGACGATATTGCAGCTGACGCATCTTCCGCTGATTCCATTGAATCCATCGATTTTGCGGTGGTATACGACGATGACAATGCAGATATCGAAATTGCCGCAACTGACGGCGCGGAAATTTCCGACGATGTAAACGATGGCGATACTGCAGTAGCTGCCGACGGCGATGCTGTGGTATCTGCAGATAATGCAGATACCACTGAAGTTGCAGATGACGCTGCAACTGCTGCTGATACTGCGGATGGTTCGGATGTGGTCGCCAACAATGCGAATCAGGTGAGGGAAACGCTTGCCTTGCGTTCTTCCGACGAACCGACCGTGCTGGAATCACATGAAATGGTGAAAGCCGATTCCGCAACCAGCGTCTCCTCACAGCTCGACCGCGAAATCAAGCATCATCGCAAGAAGGATGCGTTTTTCTTCAAAGCGAATCCGACGTTCGCACTCGATCATGTGACCGTGATCAATCGCAAGACCGGCCGCAATATTCTCGACGACCTATCGCTGTCGTTCCATGCGGGCGCCACGCATGCGGTGCTCGTGGACGCGGAGGATCGCGAACAGCATCAGGCGTTGCTGGCCACCATGGTCGGCATGGTACGCACGGACCGCGGCAACGTGATGCACAAAAGCACCAACCTGAGCGACGTCGAACCGGTCGAAATGTTGGGACACCGCATCGGATTCATTCCGCAACGTTTCGCTTTCCGCCCCGACCTCGACGCGGAAAGCAATGTACTGTACGCCATGGATGCGTCGAACCGCAACTTCCTCAAGCCGAAGCCTGTGATCGCCCGCGAACTGCTCAAGCGCGTGGGCTTCGACGAAGTGACGTCCGGCCTGGCAGTCGGCGAAGTGACGTCCGGCCTGGCAGTCGGCGAAGTAAGCGAACTGAACCAGCGCCGCGTGGCCATCGCTCGTGCGCTGAGCTGCGAGGCTGAAGTGATCATCGCCGACGAGCCGACCGCTGGATTGGATGCCGACGATGCGGCCGTGGTGTTGGATCTGTTGAAGAAGTTCAAGCGCGATGCCGACCGCAAGCGCGCCATCATCGTGGTGACCACCAATCCGGAGATCGCCGATGCGATGGAGCACAGCGTGGAACTCGACTAGCCGCCTAGTGCAACGGGCGCACGAACATAGACTCTTTCGTGCGCCCATAGGTAAGCCCTTTGGAATTCTGGTTTTAGCCAAATTCCAAAGGGCTTGCGTGTTCTGAAAACGGTCTGCCCTACTCGACGATACGCATGTGGTACTGCTCGGCGAGCGGCGTGACGTCAAGCACGCCGTATCGTTCGAGCAGCCGCAGCCATTCGCGCCTGTTACTTTCGCCGAAACGGGCCGCCTTGCGCGCATAGGCTTCGGCCGTCAGGAACTTCGGCGGAATCGACTTGCTGTTGTACTTGTCGGCCACCATCACCACTTCCTGCTCAAGATTCATGGGCACATAGTCGGCCGGAGGCAATGGCAATCCTTGCGATTCCACCGCTTCTTTGGTGAGTCCCACACCGGTGTGGTTGCGCGCGAACTGCGCGATAGACTCGTCAACACCCTCATTCAACAAATATTCGTAGCCTTTAAGCCCATGCCGCACGTAATTCGGACCGTCGAATTTCAGCGGTCCACCGTCGGAACCGTCTTGCTTGAGCAGAAAATACGTGCCGATATCATGCAGCAGACCACCGATCACCACCAGATGCTCGTCGATCAGCCTCGGCGGAACGGTCCCGCCCGTAAGCCCGTCCGATGATGGAATGGAGGGGATGCGAAGCATACCGAACGATTCGCTTCCATTGCCGTCTTGCGTAAGCCTAAGGCCGAAATCGCCCGCTTTTTCAGGGGCATCGTCCGGTAGTGTGCAGCGGCGGGTGAACAGTGCATTCTGCCTGCGTGCCATGCGACGTGCGATGTCGGCGACGACTACGCAATGTCCGTGAATCAAATCGTATGCGGCTTGCGATTGCGCGATTTTTCGATGCAGTTCGTCAACTTGGGCGAGTGTAGGAATATATCCGGTTGTCATACCGCCTATCTTAGGCGCTGTATGACGATTGCCGCATGCTGAATCCGGTCGAAAAAAACTGGAAATCCCCGATGAAAGTTTCAGCCGAAAAATTCCGAAATACGGATTTCAGATTACGGATTTCAGATGGAACGCACACGGAATGCGCCGGTACGGTTGGAAGCAACGATCATCTGATTGTTTTCCAAACGAGTCCAGCCATCTTCGGCACACTGATCGAAACCGGAGCTGGCCACAACCACGCCCTTCGGCTGGCCTGCAGCCTGATCCGCTTCGGATTCACCGAGCGTACGATAGCGCATCACACGATAGTCATGCGCCTGGTCGCCACGGCCGTACTGGTCATAGATTTCCACAATGCGCTTGGACGTGACCTCACGACCGGCCGCGCACAGAGCGATGAATTGGTCTTGGCTCTGGATCATGCAGTTGTAGCTGGACTTCGGATAGCTTTTGCGCAGTTCACGCACCGCCTGCGCGACCGCCTCGTCGAGTGCGAAACCAAAACCGATGTACTGCAGGATCACTGCGAAGAAAATGGCGGAATCGGAACGTCCGCCAGTGGACTGCACGATGTTGGGATCGACCGGGAACGCGCGGTTGGTGATGATGTTGCGACCCTGATCGTCGGAAATATCGCCATTGTGGATGAAGCTCAATCCGTTGGCGTAGAACGGCTGCTGGTTTTCGAGAATCAGCGGCAGGTTCGAGCTGGCCAAACGCAGGTGCCACAGGCCTCCACGAGCCGGAGTGTTCGCAAGCTCGTCGAAAATCGGATCATGTCGGGCTGCGATCGTGTTCTTGTAGACGGCGGTGCCGGTTTCCGGGGTGGGAGCGCCACCGTCACGCAGGTACGGCGACTCGCTCGGCACGGTGACCAGCGCGGAGCCCCAGCCATCGTTGTGGATTTCGCTCAGATTCCGGAAATCGCGTACGGCCTGCATGCCGAGCACGCCATTGAGACTGGTGTTGCTTCCGGCTGCCGCGAATCCAAGTAATCTGCACATGGTTGATTACTCTACAGGGCTTGTAATGCAACGCGCGCATATGGCTATCGACATTGCTTATAGCGTGCGAAAAACAGCGTGATTCCAACGATTCTTCGAGATAAGACCATGCAAAAACCTACAAAATGCCCTACGAAAACGGGCTGCGCGACGATGGCAGATACGATCGCCATCATCACGCAGCCCGTTTCACGGCTTGTTTCACACACGCTTTAGCCGCGGAGGACGCTGAGTCGCGAGGAACAGCGGCTGTATCTCAATCAGCGGATTGTAAGGCGCAAGGCCGAACCATTTGACCGGAGATCCCGCAAAATGACGAATCGCATACTTGACTTCCAAAGAAATCGCGCCACGCTGCGACACCTTCGACTCAGGCATAAGCGCCTTGTGTATCAGCACATATCGAATCGGACCGATATTCGGATCAGCATCAAGCTTCGGATAGCGGCTTTCCTGCCTCGGCAGATCCCCCGACTTCGACAAATCGTTCATGATCTGATGAATGTAAGCTGGAATCGACTGAGAAACCTTGAAACCAAGCCGAATGCGAACACGGAACATATAATCCGTACCGAAATTCTCAACCGAATACTCGCGGGTGAACGGCTCATCGGCAGTCTCGACGGAAACAGCCCACCAAGCGCGGGCACGTTTTGGATGGTCGGCGAAAATCGAGAAGAAGATATCGGTATCGATACGCTTCGTTTCCGGATCCGACGTGAGATAGACGATATTGTCGGCAAAATACGGAATCGTATCGTCATCATGCAACCGCTTCAGCACCGGTAGGCATTCGGCGGGCTGCATATGGCGACGCTGCGCACGTTCCAGCTTCGTGCCTTCGTTCCACGTGTACATAACCAGCAGAATCGCGAAGGTAAGCAGCATCGTGAACCAACCACCATGCAGGAACTTCGCCATGGAAGCGAAGAAGAACATGAATTGGATCGCAAGGAACAGCACGGTGAATACGACCGCTCCGATACGACGCCCCGAATGCCAGATGTAGACGGCAAGCAGAATGGTGGTAGTGATCATGGTGATGGTCAACGCCAGACCATACGCCGCGGAAATATGCTCGGAATCACGGAATAGCGCCAAAACCAACAGCGTGGAAACGCAAAGCACCGCATTGACCACAGGAATGTACAGCTGACCGCGGGTACGGGCCGGGTAACGGACCTGAAGATGCGGCATCCAGTTCAGATGGGTGGCTTCAGACACCATCGTGAACGCGCCGGTGATCAACGCCTGCGATGCGATAACGCCCGCGACCACGGAAAGCACGACGGCCACGTAACGCACGCTGGGCGTCATCATTTCGAAGAACGGGTTCAAACCGTGCGTGCGGATGTAAGCCGAATCATCCCAATGATTGAGCATCCATGCGCCTTGCCCGAAATAACAGAGCACAAGCGCGATTTTGATGAACGGCCACGTGAAATAGATGTTGCCACGGCCAACATGACCCATGTCGGAATAAAGCGCTTCGGCACCGGTGGTTGACAGGAACACCGTACCCATGATGGCAAGCCCGGCGGCATTATGGCTGCTGAACAGGAATCTGACACCGTACACGGGGTTGAGCGCCGCGAACACGCTCCAATACTGACTGAGGTTCGCCAAGCCGACAACCGCCAGGAACGAGAACCAGACAAGCACGACCGAACCGAACGCCTTGCCGATACGCTCGGTGCCACGCGACTGCACAGAGAACAGCATCAGAATGATGGCCGCGGTGATCATCAGGGTCAGCTGCTTGTTTTCAGTAAAAAGTTTTTCAAAAGCTGGTAGCGTCTCCAAGCCTTCCACTGCCGAGCTGATGGACACAGCCGGGGTGAGTACGGAATCGGCGAGGAACGCGGCGCCGCCGAGCATGGCAGGAATCGCAAGCCATGCACCGTACTTTCGAACCAACGAGTACAGCGCGAAAATGCCGCCTTCGCCCTTGTTGTCGATACGCATGGCAATCAGCACGTATTTGACGGTGGTGATAAGCGTGATTGACCAGAACACCAACGAAAGCACGCCGAGCACGGCTTCGCGGTCGGCATGCGCAAGTCCGCCCTGCCCGTTGAGGAACGTCTGCATGGTGTACAGCGGCGAGGTGCCGATATCGCCATATACCACGCCCAACGCCACGATCGCCATGGCGGGCGTGATTCTGTTTGGACCGGATTGCAGACGGCTCCACCAACGACCGACGGGACCCTTGCTGGCCACCTGGTCAAGTTTGGCGGCCTCCTGCTGTTTCTCCTCGTGCTGCTTGATCAGCACCTGTCGCTCTTCCTTAGTCAGCACCTTGTGCGAAACCTTCGGCGCCTGCGTGTATGTGGCTGCGTGAAACAGCGGCTCATCCTCGTTTGGCTCGTTAGCCATAACGCTACCTCCAAGTGGCGGGCCTTCCAACCCACTCCCCAAAATAAACGCAAAAAGGCACGTTAGGAGCCTTACGAAGTCTTGTCAAATCTTCACATTGTTTCTTGCGATTCTTGATCTCGCACGAAGTAAACTTCCTGTGGGTTTTTTTCTTATTTTACCTCTTGTCTTTCTCTTACTCTCTCTTATTTTCGGATAAATCGTTTCCGTCCTGTCGATTTTCGGAATTTGTTCAGATTCCGTACACTTCGCGCGTGGTCTTTCGCGTTGCCTGCGCGACTTCCGTCAGCGGTTTATCGAGATAATTCGCCAACGACTGCAGGGTGTAGGGGATCATGTATGGCGCGTTGGTGCGGCCCCGATACGGCATCGGACTTAGGTAGGGGGCATCTGTTTCGACCATGACATGGCTCAATCCGACAATGCGCGCCGACTCGCGAATACCATCGTTGCCCTTATAGCTGGATGTGCCCGAAAGGCTGAGATACCAACCGTTTTCACGTGCGATCTCACCCATTTCGGCATCACCGGAATAGCTGTGGAACACGGTCCGTTCGGGAGCGCCGTCCGCCAGCAGCGTTTCGATGACTTCCTTATGTGAATCGCGATCATGGATCTGCATGGGCAGGTTCAGTTCTTTCGCGAGCGCGATGTGCGCGCGGAAGGCTTCTCGCTGCAGTTCTTTGGCGGCTTCTCCGGTGCGGAAGAGGTCCATGCCCGTCTCGCCGATGGCCACAACCTGGTTGGGGTAGGCGGTGGCGAGGCGGTGCACTTCGGCCATGGCGTCTTCGAAGCTGGTGTCGTGCCATGGCTGGTATTTGAGCGGCAACCCGTCTGGGCCCGGCACCCCGCGGTGACCGTGGAGCACGGATTCGTTGGGGTGTATGGCGATGGCCGCATGCACGGTTTGGGGGTGTTCGCGTGCCATGTCGATGGCCGTCATGAGGTTCGGCAGTTCGCATCCGCAGTCGATGACGCCTTCGACTCCGACTTGTTGCGCTTGGTTCAGCAGTTCGTCGACGCTGTATACGGGGACTTCCGGCTGTCCTTTTTCTTGCGCTTCGTGGCTCATGGCCCGCGAGAACGGCACGACGGACGCCACATGCGTGTGGTTGTCGATGACGTGCGCGTTCTCGGGAAGTGGTTGCGGTGCTGGCGCCCAGCTGCGGTCACGATGGTGTTTGCTCATGCCTCCAGCCTACGCTCGATGGCAGTCTTGCTTCGGAAGCCGCGTTATTCATCGATGGCAGTGGGATTAACCAACGCACCTCCATATGTTTTGCGGCGTAGCGCTGAAACGCTTTCCGCGATTAGTCATGGAGGGTGAGGGTGGTGAAGGACCAGGAGGGGGCGGTGTAGGCGCCGCTGGTTAGGTCGATTGCGGTTTCAACCGGAACGGTTGGCGAAGCCTTGCCGATTTCACCGGCGTACGGGTCGGTTCCGGCGAGCACGGTGGCGGTTGCCGAAGCGCGGGATTCCGCGGAAACACCAAGCTCTTCAAGCACTTGGTTCAGATCAATCTCGGCTTCAGCGTCGAGCGCGTTGACGATACGCACGTAGGTGACGCCTTCAGCATCATTGCGAGCCACGGTGACGGTACGGCGGGGCTCTTCCGGCTTCTCAACACCCTGCGCAACAAGCTCTCCATCGATATACAGCTTCATGCTTTCGCCGCGATCGGCCACTTCGATGCGCACCTGCCACACGGTTCCGGGGAACACTTCGTCCATGGACCATTCGGTGCCGTCAAGATTGTAGGCGGTACCGTCGCGCACCACCTTGATTTCGAAAGCACGACCGAAGGAGGTGATGTTGTGGTTCTTGCCGTTGATGTCGCCGTGGACCAGCTGCAAGCCCCAACGACCCTGATAGTAGGTGATGGTGGCGTTGATGGTGTAGGCGTCAGAGTCAATGTTGAGGCTCGTGTTCATCGGACCATTGCCTGCGTAATGGCAGTCCTCAAGATCGACATGGCGGCCATCAGCGGTGTCAACGCTGAAGTTGGTGATGTCGGCGTGAGCGGCACCTTCCAAGCGCAGGCCAACGGTTGGTGGCAGTTCGCGACGCAGCGTGGTCTTGCCTTCCACCGCGACCGGCCATGCGGTATCGGACGTGGTGGTGGCATACATCTGCTGCACCCAGTAGCTGTACGGCAGGTAGGTACGTTCGTTGTCGAAGTAGATCAGATCAGGATTCCAGCTGTGATGCCCGTTCTTGGCAAACAGCGGCGCATACGAAGACATGACCACGGCATCGCCGTTCAATTCCATGCGACCCATGAACGCCGCTTCGGAAAGACCGTTGATCAGCTGCGTGTTCCACGAACCATACTCGCCCAAGTACACCTTCGGGCCCTCACGATCCGTGGTGTCGTAGTGGTCGAGATTGTGGAACCACCAGCTGGAGGACTGATAGGAATGCTCGTCAACGATGGGAACGCCGGCTTCACGCGCATACTGCCAACCAGCCTCGTAGTCGGGACCGCTCGGAGCCGGACCGACCGTGCCAACCACAACAATATCCGGGTAGGTGGCCTTGACCGCGTCGAAGATCTGCTGGAAGCGGTTCCTGAACACGTCATCGATGAGATCTTCGTTGCCGATGCCCAAATATTCAAGGTTGAACGGTTCCGGATGACCCATGGCGGCACGCTTGGCACCCCATTCGGTGGTCGCGGCATCGCCATTGCAGAATTCGACCAAATGCAGCACTTCATCGATGTATGCCGGCATGTCTTTCTGCGCGATCGGCACCGGGCCCTGACTGGTGTTCTGGCAGCTCACGGCGGCGGGCAGCACCGGCAGCGGCTTCGCGCCAATGGTTTCACACAGGCACAAGTATTCGTAGTAGCCGATACGGAACGACTGGTGGTAGCCCCACAGGTTGAAATTGTGCGGCCGATGCTCAACATCACCGATGGTGCGATCCCAGTGGTACATGTTATCCATGCCAAGACCGTGGGTGATGCAGCCGCCCGGGAAGCGCATGAAGCGCGGCTGCAGGTCGGCGAGCGCCTTGACCAAATCGGGACGGAAATGCTTGAGCCCGTTGTAGGTGGTGCGTGGTTCGAGGGTAACGAAATCAAGATCGACGGTACCTTCCGTGGTGAAGGTGAGTCGCAAAGCGCCTTCATGTACAACGATGGCATTGCTTTCACCGGAAACCGTCAGCGAAACCTCTTGCTTACGCCAATCGTTGGAATCGACGGTGATATCTTGTTCTGCAATCGCATTTCCATCGTCGTCAATCAGAGCGACGGTGACGGGAAGTGCGGAAGCTTCGCAATTGCTGGAAATACGCATCCATGCGGAGAAATCGTAGGTTTCGCCGGCACGGAAGACCATGCCGTCCCAGCCGATATTTTCAAGCGAAGCCGGCGCCTGTTCGACTTCGACGGACGCATAGTGCGGGTTTTCTTCGGCTACCGGATTGTCGGTGAGCACGTCGAAGGCTGCGAAGGAGCCGGCGGGCACGATTTTGCGCCAGAAGCTGTAGTTGCTCCAGTCGGAGGAGTCGGCGCGATTGTATTCGAATGCGCCGTTCTGTACGAGGTCGGCGTTGAGTCCGCCGTCGCCGGAGTAGCTGATGTCTTCGTAGAAGATGCCCCACAGGTCGGTGCTGATGTTGCGCACGCCCGCCTTGTTGAGGGTTGCGATGAGTTTGTCGGTCATGGTGTGTCCTTGGATGGTGTTGGTTGTTTGTTGGGTTGGATGGTGTTGCGGTACGTGCGATTGGTTGCGATTCGACGTCTGTCTGGCACCGTTTCGCCATCGGTCGACCGCCGGCCGCGCTCGGGGAAGCGCCGCTCATCGGGAATCTGGCGACCGTACGCATCGATGCACAGCGGGGTGCCGTCGGAGTAGCCGTGCGCATGGGCGTTGGGATCGAACCAACCCGCATCGATGACTAGGGTGTCTCAGCCGGCGTCCTTGAGGTGGTCGGCCATGAAGCGCGCGTTGGCCAGGACCTCCCGATCGGTGACGGTGGTGCCGTAGGAATCCCAGCTGTTCCAGCCCATTGGCGGTCGCCATGCTTTTGGCAGATCCTCGGTAGTCGCCATTGCCTTCTCCTTGTACAACGTTAGAAAAGCGTGCCGTTTACAGTATCTGACGTCATCCTTGACTTACTTGTTCGACTTCATCATCTTGGAAAACTTCAGATATGTACCGTTACATATTTTATAGCATATTTCAGAAATCACAATCATGATAGGATATCGGTGATTCTTTGAAATTTCAACGATTACCAGAAAATCATCATATATAATATCGTTACAGAAAAACTTGGCTGTAAGGAGCGGTGCATGGCAAACGGCAAACCGACATTGCGCGACGTGGCGGCGGAAGCCGGCGTCTCCCCCATGACCGCATCGAATGCGCTGCACGGCAAAGCCGGCGTCAAGGAATCGACGCGGGCCAAAGTGCTGGCAGCAGCGAAAAAACTCGACTATCGCATCAATCTGACAGCCAGCATGCTCAAATCAGGTCGCAGCAACATTATTCACATCATCGTCAACGAATTCGATTCGCCGTTCTATTCGAAGCTGACGCAAACATTGAGCCGCGAGATCACCTCACGCGGACTCACGCCGTTCATCGAGCAAACCCAGTATTCGCCGGACGTGGCCGAACATGCGCTGACCAGCAATCCGTTCTCAGGGCAGCTCTTCGACGGTGAGATTCTGCACGCCACCGGATTGGGCACGAATCTACCGCTCGCCAAACTCAACGGCGGGCGCCCTCTCGTACTGCTCGACGCATGCGAGGAAACGCCAACCGTGGATGCCGTGAATTTTCCCAACGAGGAGGGCGAACGCGCTGCGATGCAGTATCTGATCGCCCAAGGATGCCGGAATATTGCGATTGTCGGGCATACGTTCGTGCCGCGCGCCGAGTTGGCGCATGCGCAGAACGCATTTGCATTGCGACTTCGAGGAGCGTGCGCGGCGTTGCTGGACGCAGGATTGCCATATGACGAAACCATGGTGTTCGAAGGCGGTCGCTCCGACGAAGGCATTACCGCCGGGCACGCGATCGCCGAACGGATCATGGCGGCGCGAAGGACGGGCTGCGGAGCCGGCGCGGGTGCTGGAGACCGCGAAACAGGCACGGCCGGAACCGCCGATTTCAACGATGCAAGCGGCAAGATTACGGGCAGATCGATCGAAACGACCGACAAGATTCCCGCAATCGCGTTCGACGGAGTGTGCTGCGCCAATGATTTCGCCGCATTCGGCGTGATTCGCGGCCTCGCCGACTATGGCATCCATGTGCCGCAAGACGTGAAGGTGATCGGATTCGACGGCGTGACTTCCGGAACCTACGCCACCCCTTCGCTGAGCACCATCCAAGTGGATCTCGACCAGCTTGCCAAATTCGCGGTCGATATGATTGTCGAACGGATCGAACGCGGCGAAGTGAATGATAATTCCAGCAATGCCGGAAATTCCAATGATGCAGGCACGGTGCTGCCGCCGAGCCGCGCAACCATCGGATATCAGTTGGTCGAACGTGAATCCACGACCGCGATCATATAGCTATCGTGCGTTCCGCGCCCGATTGCAGCGGAACGCACGATAGCCGGAAATACGGCATTTCAGCGATTGGTTGGCTCAGCCCCGATCAGTCGCGGCGGCGAATGGCAAAGATGCGGGCGGAGGGTTGCTTGGAGGTGGCGGCGTTCAGGCGAACCGTTTCCGGATCCATGCGTTCGATAGTCCACGGTTTGGCATTGGGCGCATGGTCCGGTTCGGCAGGATTCGGGAACACCTGTTCGATGGTTTGATCCGCATCCAACGGCATGTTCACGGACGGTGTGCCGCCGCGACGCCACACGATGATGTAGTCGGGCTTATCTTCCGGCTGAGGTTGCTGATCGTTCTGCTCGGCAGCCTGCTCATTCCAAGCGGATTCGCCGTACACATACGCGTCACCCATATCCGTTTCGACATGACGCAAGCCGACGGCAAGCCAATCGCCGTCGAAGTCGGGAAGTCCGGACGGCCAGAACGGCACCATATGCTGCTGGTCGGCAAGTACACAACGATGTAAGGCGATAGCGTCGCGAACGAGTGAAAGACGCGGCTCCGTCATGCGATCGATGAAACCAGACAGATACAGCCTGCCGAGCACACCCGTAGCAAGCGTGAACACAGCAGTCTCATCATCCATCTCTTGCTGAGCGTAACCCCAATTACCCTGCTGTTCCGGCAGAATCGTCATACCTGCACCAGCCGCAATCGCAGCATAAATCAGAGGATCGCACTGGTCGGAAGTGGACTGCAAATCCAAGCGGGACAACTGCGCGTAATCGGCGCGCATGGCACCGGAACCGCAGTTTTCGATCATCACATCCGGATGACGGCGACGCAGATCGTCAAGCCAATCCACATATGCGCGGCAATGCTCGAGCAGGCCATCGCCAACGGACTCGGCATTCAAATCAGTGCCGACGCCGGGAATGGTGTTGTAGTCGAACTTGAAGAACACCGCACCGAAATCGTCAATCAAACGATCAACAGTACGCGTAACATGCTCTCGCGCTTCGGGAGAACGGAAATCAAGCAGATAACGACCCGAATCGCACACGCGAACACCATGACGCTGGAAGAACGCGGAATCCGGCAACATGCTCGCAAGCGGCGATTTCACGCCGATCACTTCAGGTTCGAGCCACAGTCCCAAGCCCATGCCATGAGCACGAATCGTGTCGGCAAGACCGCGCAGACCGGCGTCGCCGAAACGGTTGGTGGAGGCCTGCCATTCGCCGACCATGTCCCACCAGCCGCCGTCGGTGCTGTCGTACCAGCCGGCGTCAATGCAGAAAACATCCGCGCCAACGCTTGCCGCACCTTCAATCAGCGGCAGTTCCTTCTCAATACGAGGGTCACCGAACAGCGTATTCATGTAATCGTTGTAGATCACAAGACCCTGCGTATGCTCGAACTGATCGACGCGCCCCAACTCACGAGCCTTGGCAATGCGCAGCGCACGACGCTGCAACGTCATTTCGGCAACAGCCCGCTGCCAATCGCCTGCGGCAATGGCAAACGACACAGGAACGGACTCGAAATCATTGCCTTCACCAAGATTGGTGAACCAACCATGATCCTTATATTCCGGACCGAACGCAGTGACGTGCAGACCGGGATCGTCCTCGCCGACTTCCCACTCCCACGGACCGTTATGCTCGATCTGCCACATTACGGAAAAATCGCGGGCGCGGCGTACCGAACCTTCCACCTGCAGAATGCCGGCCGGCTCATGCTCTCCCGAGCTCCATGTAGAAGTCGAGCTCATGGCAAAACGCGAACTAGACTGACCAGGATTGATTTTCTGGTTGCGGTTACGCACCTGAGTGTCACGCAGCGGACGAACACGCCAATCGTTTTCCACAGCCCAAGCGGCATCGCCCCAGAAAATATTCGAACGATGCACCTTGCCGCAGTTGACGCGCATCGGAACGGTCAGATTCAACGATGACACCGCTTCAATCGGCAGTTGCCTGGCGGACTGCAGACGCGTGTAGGTGCGCACTGCGGAAAGATTCGGGAACGCCTCGAATACGGAAGTGACCACCAAGCCTGCATTGGAATCGGCGGAAACCGCCTCGGACGCGGAATTCGCGGCGGAATCGGCTGCGTCACGTTCGCTTGCCGTCGGCTCGAATTCACGACCTTTCGGTTCAAGATCGGCATACGGCGCGAACTGCGTGATCTCCAAACGGAACGGATCGGCGGAACCTGGTTCAGGTTCGGAAGCAAGCGCGGAAACGAATCGCAATTGGCTGCCGGCAACTGTGGCAATCAGCGTCAGTCGGTTGTCTTGCGAACCGGTATTGGCGGCACACACCTCAACAATCGGACGCGGATCCTTTTCAACCACTGGCTTTCCATCGTCAGACAAGCGACCATCGATCGGAACCATGTTGCGCCCTACAACGTTGCAGAGGCGAACGGGGGAATCGGCGGCAATGTCAAACAGCATGGAGACCACACCATTGCCCCATTCAAGGCGCCCATCCTGCCGAGGAACAAGGGGAGTCATATTGCCGTTCTCCATTTCCATCTCCTTCGAATTCCGAATGCCGCCTATCCGTTGACGTGCATCGTTTGACGTACCCTCACTAGCTTAAGCGGAAAACGGGGCAACCGCGATGTGCGTGTCTACGCACATTCAGCAAATATTCAGCAACTGGAATGACCGTTCGAAGACCAGCAAATACCTACTCGAATTGCAGATATTCCACGAATTGAATCGGCATATCCTTGGATTCCGTGATATTGCTGAATCCGAGAATAACCCCTTCTTTCGGCAGTCCCTTCATGGAAGTCCATGTTTTCGAATGGGACAAGTCGAATCCGACAGCGTCGTTCACATCGGAAACCGGATTGCCTTTGGCGTCGACCAGCGCATCCTTGACCTGCTCAAGATCGGCGGCACTCATCACTTCCGCGGGTTTGGTGATGTCGCCGCGATCATTGACTTCGGCGAAAATATCGGTTTCGGCAACAATCATGTTGATCTGACCTGCCGAAACGCGAGCCGTCAACGATGCGGAACCATCTTGCGCGGCATTCTCGCTAATCGCAATGGAGGCATCCGTCCGCACGAGACGCTCGTCTTCAATACCTTGCGTCTTCACAAAATCAGCGCCCAACGCATCAATCTGTTCGGAATATTCCGCCATATCGACACCTTCAAGACTCAGCTCGGCCTCGGGACCTTTGGTCACATACGAGATGACGAAAGCAAGTACCAAGCCGACCACTGCGATAATGATCAGCACATCGGTCAGAAAGTTCTGCTTGAAGTACGGCCACTTGTCTTTCGGCGGCAGCTCGCGGAAGGTTTTGAATTTCGATTGCTTCGCATACACGTTGGTGGATGCGAGCGCTGCGACCGCATCTTGCTGCTCCTGGGTGAGAACTGGCTTCTCTACTGCCATACCAAACCTTCCCGCGTTGTTTCATCGACGCATTCACGCGTCATCTTCATGCGCAGCAACATGCGTTGCTTTCTGACTTCCCTATCTTCCGCCTCGTACCTGATAATTTGCGGCTAGCCGCCGGCCGAAAAACGACAAGCGGCTAGCAGGAAGGCTGATTTCAAGCCAATCAGTCCAAGCCCTAATCAGCCCATTTAGACCTTGATCATGGCGTATTGGGAGTCGTAGAGGCGATAGTAGGCGCCACGCTTGGCGAGCAGCTCGGCGTGGTTGCCTTGCTCCATGATCTGCCCATGATCGATGTAGCAGATCATGTCCGCGTTCTCTATGGTGGACAGTCGGTGCGCGATGATGAAGCTCGTGCGTCCCTTCAGCAGGTGGTTCAATCCGGCCTGAAGTGCCTCTTCGGTACGCGTATCGATATTCGACGTGGCCTCGTCGAGAATCAGAATGCGCGGATCGGCCAGCAGCACGCGGGCGAATGCAATCAGCTGACGTTGACCAGCGGAAAGCGTGGAACCGCGCTCCTCCACCACCGTGTCGTATCCGTTCGGCAAATCCATAATGAACTCGTGCGCATGCACCGCCTTCGCGGCCGCTTCGATCTCAGCATCGGTCGCATCCAACTTGCCGTAACGGATGTTCTCGCGCACATTGCCGGAGAAAATGAACGTATCCTGCAGCATGACGCCCATCTGCCGACGCAACGATTCCAATGTGACAGAACGCACATCATGACCATCAATTGTGACCGAACCTTCTGCAACGTCGTAAAAACGCGACAGCAGATTGATAATCGTGGTTTTGCCGGCACCGGTCGGACCAACCAACGCAACGGTGCTGCCTGGCTCAACATGCAGATCAACCAGATTGAGAATATTGCGACCGTCAGGCTCGTAACGGAAAACTACATCGTTGAAATCGACGCGTCCTTCGATTTGCGGCAGTTCAGTCGCGTCAGGCGCGTTACGAATCTCCGGCTGCACGTCAAGCGTTTCGAAAATACGCTCAAGATATGCGGAACAAGTGATCAGCTGATTGTAGAAATTGCCGATGCTGATCACCGGATTCCAGAAATTATTCGCATAGCCAACGAACGCGATCAGCACGCCGGTGGAAACGTTCACCGCGCCGAAGCCCGTGACGCCCACATAGTAGATGAATGCGATCGTCATGACGGAAATGGTTTGAATGCCCGGCCACATGAGGAACTGGATATGCACGGCCTTCATCCACGAGGTGCGCACGTCGTCTTGCTGCTCTTGGAAGGTTTTGAACTGCGCCGCCTCCTGGGCGAAGGTCTGCGTGGTTTTCACGCCGGTGATCGACTCGTGAATGAACGCGTTGAGATTGCTCTGCTTGTTCGACAACACCTGATACGCGCGGCGCTGGAAATGCTGCAATACCAGCACCCACGCGATCAGGAACGGGAAGAGCACCAGGCTGAACAGCGCAAGCCGCCAATCGACCACGAACATGACCACCAGCGTGATCAGGAAGGTGAACACGTCGGAAATCACATTGATCAGGCCGGAACTCAACGTGTCGGAAAGCGTGTTCACATAATTGACCACGCGAATCAGGATTTTGCCGTGCGGACGCGAATCGAAATAGCTGAACGGCAGCGTCTGAATATGCGTGAAAATATCGCGGCGCATGTCTTTCAACATGAGCTGACCGACGCGAGTAATTTCGACGGTACGATAACGCAATCCAAACTCATACATCACAATAAGTACGGCCATCAACCCCGTTAATTCACCAAGTAAGGTGAGATTTTTCGAAGGAATCGCGCTGTCAATCATGATTTTCGTCAAATATGGCACGACTACCGCAATGCAGCTCATCATGACGACGACGGCAAGAATGCGTATGATTCGTGACATATACGGCTTTACATAGACGCCGATGCGCAGAATATCATGCAGGTTGATCTGTTCTTCCAGCTCTTCATCTTCGCGGTATGTGTTACGTTTTGCCATGGGTTTTCCCCCTTTCCTGCTTTCCCGCGCCTACGCTTCGAAACCTTGCGAACGACCCGCCTGCAAGCCGAGCTGCCTGTAGTAGATCTCCCAATATCGGCCGTGCGCGGCCACCAGTTCGTCATGCGTGCCGCGCTCCACAATGCGGCCATGCTCAAGCACGAGGATCAGATCGGAATCTTTCACCGATGAAATACGGTGTGCGATGGTGACGATGGTTTTCTGTTCGTCCAGTTCGCGCAGATGGCGCTGGATTTCCGCTTCCGTTTCCATGTCGACGGCGCTGGTCGTATCGTCCATGATGAGGATCGACGGATTGTCGGCGAGCGCGCGTGCGAGGCTCAGGCGCTGTTTTTGGCCGCCGGAAAGGCCGACGCCACGCTCTCCGACCACGGTATCGTAGCCTTCCGGCATGCTGCGGATGAAGCCGTCCGCGCCGGCGATGGTGGCCATGCGGCGAATGTACTGTTCGTCGTATTCGCGTTGTTCGCCTGCGCCGAAGCTGATGTTGCCGCCGATGGTGTCGGAGAACAGGAACGTGTCTTGCGCCACGACGCACACTTGCGAGCGCAGTGTGGCGAGCGGCCAGTCTCGCGCGTCGACGCCGTCGATGAGCACATGGCCTTCGGTGGGGTCGTAGAAGCGGGAGATGAGGTTGACGAGGGTGGATTTGCCCGCGCCGGTTTCGCCGAGAATGCCGAGTTTGGCGCCTGCCGGAACATGGAAGTCGACGTCTTCGAGCACGAGGGTGTCTGGTTCGTCGGGGAAGGCGAAGCTGACATGCTGGAAGTCGATGCTGCCTGCGATGCGGGTTGTGTTGGTTGTTGCAGCGGTTGCAGCCGCTGTGCTGGCGTGATTCGCGTCGGCGCTGTCTCCCGGTTTTTCCGTATTTTCCGGCTTTTCCGTAATACGTGACTGAGCGGTGAGCAGTTTGCGGATTTTGATGCAGGATGCGTTGAATCGCTGCCAGTCGTTGATCAGCCATCCGGATTGGCGTACCGGCCCGTCGATCATCCACAGGTAGGAGTTGAACGCCACGAGATTGCCGAGGGTCATGCGCCCGGTGATGACCAGGAATCCGCCGAATCCAAGCGTGATCAGCTGCAGTGAGAAGCCGAGACCGTCGAGCCATGGCATGTATTTGCGGCTGTTGTAGGCCTGGTCCATGTTGCGTTGCATGTAATCGTCGTTGTGTTTGTCGAATTTTTCGGTTTCATACGGTTCGCGCACGAACGCTTTGACCACGCGGTTGCCTTCGATGTTTTCTTCGACCATTGAGTTCATTTCGGCAAGCGAGTTGCGGATGGCGAAGAACAGTGGTCTTGCGTGCGTGGAGAGTCCGCGCGTAAGGATGAAAATGAACGGCGTGACGCATGCGAGCGCGAGCGCGAGCCGCCAGTCGATGGTGAACATCATGGCGAGCGCGCCAATGAACATGACCACGCAGTCAAGCACCTGGTAGCTCACCCAGCTCAGCGCGTGGCGTATGGCATCGGTGTCGGAGGTCATGCGGCTCATGATGTCGCCGGTACGCGTGTGGTTGAAATAGGTGAAGTCGAGTTCGTGCAGTTTCTCGTATTCGTCGCTGACGAGACGGAATACGGAGTTCTGCCCGAAGCGTTCCATCCACATTTGGTAGCCGTAGCGCGAGGCGACGCGCACGATGGTGAACACGATCATCATGATGCACAGTCGCGTCAGTTCGTCGACTTGGCCTTGCACGATGACACGGTCCACGATGAGGCCTGACAATAGCGGAATGATGAGCGCCATGGTGTTGTTGACGCAGAACAGCACTATCGCGCCGGCCACTCGTGGCAGGTCGGGTTTGCAGTATGGCAGGATCCATTTAAGGTTGCCTGCTTCTGTATTACGATTCGGATCGACGTACATACGTAGCGTTCCTTCGGATTGTTTGCTGGTTGTCTGGGTTTTCGTGGGTTGGTTTTGCGTTTTTGCGTTGCTTTTACGGCCATTCGTTGCCGTTACGATTCACGTCCGTCGTTTGTCGAGCGTCCCGTTGCCGTCTCTCTCGGTCGAAACCCCTGTTCGGATTCGCAAACGCGACTTATTCTATGCGAACCGTTTTTTGATGCAACGTGAGTGATTTCGGCGTGTCGCAATCGCAATAAAATCAACGCATGTACCGTTACATAAATTCGCTCTGGACGTAAAGGAATATGGGTGATCGCAGTAGCGCTTTCTATATCGAACCGGTACGATATATCGAGGTGCGGCATTCCGATGACGGAACGGCCGCAATCGCATGAACATCATGAAAGGACGGCGTCGATGACGAGCACACAGACCATTGAGGAACTCAGCGCACAATACGCGGCAAAATATGGCATCACCCGTGAGATGATCGACCATGCGGAACGTTGGACGGAAACCGACGGCGATCTCGAAGGCCTTTCCGAAGAGCGCGTCCGCGGCATTCTCGACATGCGTTTCGGCGCGATCGCGGTTGACACCCCGCGTTCCGAACTGTGGCACACGCCTGACACAATCGACGTGATCGAAGATATTCCATACCTGCCTGACGGTGGCTACGATACGGAAGCCGGACAGTGCAGAGGGCATTTGCTCGACCTGTATCTACCGCACGATGCGGTGCTGCGCTGCGGGCATACGCTGCCGGTGTACATCGATATACACGGCGGCGGTTTCACTTACGGATATAAGGAATTGAACCGCAACTTCAACGTGCATCTGGCCGAAACGGGCTTCGCCGTATTCTCACTGAACTACCGACCGGCCCCGCAAACCGATTTGAGGGGTCAGCTGGCGGACGTTCAGGCGGCATTGCGTTGGATCAAGGCGCATTTGACTGATTATCCGGTTAATCCGAACGCCGTGTTCCTCACCGGCGATTCGGCAGGCGGCGCGTTGACCATGCTGACGTTGGCGATTGAAAACAATGCCGAAGCCGCGGCCGCATTCGGCGTGGATGAGCCTTCGGGCATTGGTTTCGCCGGTGCCGCTCCGGTGTGCGGTGCCTACAGTTCCGCATCGTTGGAAACCATGGGAAGCGAACTGACCGTAGGCTACGATCCGAATCGCCGCACCGGACTCGAACAGATGCTGGGCGTCGAATTCTTCGACGGCATCGAAGCCGCCGACCCGAAGTTCCTCACCGCCGAAGGCCTGGCGTTCAACGTCAACCTGCCGCCACTGTTCATCGTGACCTGCGGCGACGATTTCCTCGAGGCCGACAATCTGGCGCTTGCTGCCGCACTGGCCCGCAAGGGAGCCGATTTCGAACTGTTCGACCCGAAGCCACGCCGCCACGAAACGCTCGGCCACGTGTTCGTGATCGGCATGCCATGGCTTGACGAAAGCGTGGAATGCTTCGAACGCCTGCGCAGGTTCTCGTACGAGCGCTGCTGAATCACGAATGCCTGCACGCGACCACGCATAATCACCAGCATCACAAACGGCCGACCATGCATTACTCACGCATGGTCGGCCGTTTGTCTTGCAACTCTTTTCGGCA
>OBZI01000308.1_pt1 | contig 29855 bp, 37 predicted proteins | sample 1476911 | NCBI WGS metagenome assembly OBZI01 (sample SAMEA2580238, study PRJEB22360) | human gut metagenome | biome: human gut; feature: human-associated habitat; material: faeces | place: Denmark | collected 2008/2010 | reverse complement strand
TTATTGCTGATGGTTGCATTAAATGTGGTTCTTGCGCATCTGTTTGCCCAGTTTCTGCTATTTCTGAAGGCGAAACTAAATATGAAATCAACGATACTTGCATCGATTGCGGTTCTTGCGAATCCGTTTGCCCAGTATCTGTAATTTCCGCTGAATAAGAACACAAACGTAAAAAGCCAGTAAACACTTATGTTTACTGGCTTTTTTATTTTTCAAAATTGGCAAAAATCACTACATTTCGTTAGCGTTGCTCAACCGTTGCTCACCTTTTAGGAGGGCTTCGCCGTGTGGTAATCGGTTAACCGCATCAATGTATTGTTGTATAGTTTTATGCGTGTAAACTTCCTGGGTGATATTATCCTTACTTGAGTGGCCAACGATTCGTTTGATGATAATTTCATCGATTCCAATATTGCTAGCCATTGATATGAAAGTATGGCGTGTATCATGCGGTTTGTGCTCTCCTAAATTAAGAGTTTGGCACATACGCTGCATCTCACGCCGATAGGTATCCTTATGTATCACCTTATCCAAAAGGCACTCTACACGCTTAAATTGGGCTTGCTGATATAGCTCCTTGATAAAAGGGTAGATACTTTCAGCGATAGGTATGCAACGGTTTCTACCGGCTTCCGTTTTAGAACCGCCAACCATGTATCGTTCCTTCAAGTGGATATTATCAAGTTTCATAGTCTGCAATTCGTTTAATCTGAGCCCCGTGTAGGCGTATATCAATGTTAGCTTGGCAATTATATCGTCGGAGTGTTGCCAAAGGGCGTAGAGGGCCGAATTTGAAAAAATGTTAGCCTTCTTGATTGGCGTAGCATTCTTATTGATGATAATATCGGAGAAATAGTTCCTAGGTATGATTTCCTGTTTTACGGCTAGCGTACCTACAGATACTATGATAGCCTTGATTAGCTTTTGATACGATTTAGTATGAGTTGATTTATCAAATATAGGTTGAAAGTGTGCAGCACGCATATTCTTCATCTCTATATTATTTAGATGCTCAACCATCTTTTGTATTGTATGGATGATCTTCATTCGACCAGCAGACAACCCCTGGCGTTCTGCTTCCTCAATCCGCCATTCAAAACATTGGCCAAACGTAATTTTACGCTGCTCTTCTTGCGGTGGATTGGTAGAGTAGAGGGCAAGGGCTGTGTAAGCTTCCTTTTGCGTAGCAAACGTGCCTACCGATTTACGAATAGCCTTGCCATTGGCATCGTACCCATATGTCACAACTGCCCTATAAGGTTTACGCAGCTGTTTATGTTTCATTTTATATACGGTTCCTGAACCGTTGGCTCGTTTCATGGCCATAATATGTCCTCCTTAGCTTAAATTTGGGTATAAGAAATAAGCCTTAGAGGTTTTGTGGTATAATGTTATTGGAGTAAAAATGAAGTACCTTTTCTCTAAGGCTAGGTATGTAGTTTTTAGTGGCCCTCACTGCGGTGAGGGCTTATTTTTTTATAAAAAATCGTCTTTAATTAAATATCTCAAACTCAAAAATATAAGATTTTTTGCGTTTGAAATTGTGGATAACTCAAAAAAAGAAAGTTTTTTGAGTTGAGTGGGGTGGATAACTCAAAATAGTCAACAAATTCGAAGCAACCTGCATGATTACTAGCATTTTTAATATAGAATTAATTGCATAGGCTATATCTATTGCATATATCTTAAAAATAGTTTTATAATGAGTTTAAGGGTGTTAAGTCGTAAGATTTGGAGGTGTAAATATGAATGTATTAAGATTAATTCTGTCAGATATATTTGTTTTTATATCTTTGGTGGGATTAATATGCTTAATTGTAACAATTCCTCTGTATCTTTTCTCGGTGCCATTAAACACATTTACTGAAATAGGAAGATGGCTTATAAGTATATTAATAGTGTTTTTTCTTTTAAAGCATGGATATGTTAAAATTAACTCCTCTTTCTAGGAATTTTTATATCTAAATCGTTACTTACCTCTTCGAGAGTGTCGTCAGATATCGCGGCACTCTTTTTCTTGTTGTCGTAATATAATTGTAAGAATGCGATAATCTTTTCTAGCAATCCATCGGTTGATAACTCCGCATCTATTTTACCGATTGGATCCTTAGAAATTTTAAGCTTTCCGCCGACTATAAGAACTCCTATTACGGCAATGGCAGTTACCAATATTACGGGTCCAAAATATTCTATAACCCCTGGACACTGAACGTTTACTCGAGAGTTAATTTTTCTAGCCGCTGCAGTTACTGCCTCATCTTCGTTATTAATTGCATTATTTAATTCAACTGCACGTTCTAATATCCCAGTCATATATAACGGAATATGTAAACTAGGAACATCAGCTTGTCGTCTGACGGCAATATTAAAATAAGCTACACCATCCATGATATAGAAAGGATTAATCGCACGCTCAATAAATGGCCTATAATCGTTGGCGTTGGACAATGCTTGTTGATTTCTAAAAAATAGATAAAGCTTAGGGTCTATTAAATATCGTTTTGTAGAAGTGATCCATTTTACTTTCCGTCGTTTTAAATACGGACAAGATTCTTCTTGTAATGCGCCATCGATGTCATCAGCCTCATAATGTATATCATCTTCTAACAATCCGAATGCAAATTCTGCCGATCCAGTAGAAGGGATAATTACAATATCACCTTTTTGCATTTCTCTGCAGAAACGATAAACTTGATTAAATACTCTGGTTGTATTTGCACCATATTTTTCTTTAAATGGCCCTACAATTTCATCCGTTCTATATAGTTCTTCAACACATGGGACATCATTCCATCCGATAGCTACAAACCCTTTTAAAAAGAATTCTTTATAATAATCTCCACCGTGTGTTCGGAGAAACCAGTAGTTTCGGTTAGGTACTAGGGTAGGCTCTATTCCTTCTGATCTTAAAAAAATCAGTTAAGTCGTCAAATGTAATCGGTTTATTCATCTTTGTCTCCCTTTTATAATACTGACACGTAATGGTGGTAGAAATCTATATTCTCCAACTCCGCATCATCGATGCGTGTTCGACGAACCATTTGCTCAACAAGATTCACATGTTCATCTAGGTAAAAATCATCATTAATAATATGCATTAATTCATGTTTAATTTCCTCTCGCATACGATCATGCGGGAGGTTTTTGTTTATGTAGATGTTATGAGTATCTATATCTTCACATTCCTCTGACACAGCATTGGCATGTGGTAAGTCGCAATAAATCAAATTTACAACCAATATAACACTCTCCCTTTAAAGTCATTTCTTATTTTGTGGATTGTTATCAATAGACTTTAAATGTTTATTAATTTTACGTTCGACTTTTTTCAAGTCTTTTTCTGCTGGCAGTTCCTCTGGTTTAATTCCGCGTTCCGCGAGCATTTCACGAATGGTCGAATTATTTTGTACATGTTCGTCTGTAATAGGTTCTTCCCCATACATATCGTTTTGTTCAACATTATGATTCGTCATTTCTGTTGCCAGGTTTTTAGCTGCAATGGTTACAGTGGGAAGAAAATCAGCTAGAGGACGTGTAGGGTTGACGCCAAGTTTGTCTTTCATAGCTTGTGTAGAATGCCCTCCAAATAATGCAGTATCACCTTTGGAGCGAATGCGTGCAAAGCCTTTATTATCGACTCCGCGCTCGTATATATTTTGTGAAAGTCGTTTTTCTGACTCTTTTAATTGATCGCGAGCCTCCAGCCGTTTTATATCTTTGTCGTACCGCTCTAGGGTTTCTTGTTCGTGAGTTTTTACAGCAAAATAGGTTTGTGCTAAAGCAATGACCTCTTTGCGAGGGTCGCCATTCATGGCGATTAGGTAACATGCGTATCTAGTAAGCTTAAGATCATGAACTTCTCGTAATGTATTACTGCCAATTTCTACCATTTTGTTGACGTCAACAAAATGCATAGGCACCAGATTACTACTGGACTCACAAGCAATTTTGGCTTTCTCAACTACTTTGAAAAAATTACGCCATTCTGAGTACTCAAGCACTCCTTGTAAATCCCTAGCATACCAATACTCATTACCTTCATCATCAAGTTGCTTTATTGAATCAAAAGGCGATGTATACGGACCTGTGCTATTTTTATCTTCCTCAAGAAAAAAGAAAAACATATAAACCTCCCGTTATTTATATATCTTATTTGTGTTTAAGTTTGAGTAATTCTATATATTCAACTGCTTTCTCCATATCCTCTTTAGATATATCCTTAGCAGCAGAAAAGAGCATACGAGCCCCTGGACGTGTGCGTAGATACTCGGCAAACTCGGCTGCTTCTGGGTCGGTGTAGTAGCCCTTCGTTTCACTTGGAATAGTTATTTCCTCACCAATTTCTGCGAGCATATCTGCACTTATCCCTAGACCAGCACATATTTTAATCACATTATTTATAGATGCGCCTCCTACATTTTTTAAAATAGATAATAGGGTAGTATAGGGCATATCAATTTTTTCGGCAAATTCCTTTACAGTTCCGAGCTCTAATATTTTTTCTCTTAGATAGCTTTCTCTTGTCATAATAAGGGTCTCCTTTTAAATATATTTTTATAATATCATTTACAACACGAAATATCAATATATAAACACGAAATATAATTTATAAATAATTTCAGCTCCTAAATATAAACAAATTTAAATTTGCAAAGCACGAAATATCGTGTTATTATCTAGTTGTAAAGAACACGAAATAACGTGTTGAAAGGAGGTGATGTTATGTACCCAAACTTAGAAGCAGAATTGGCAAGGAAGGGCTGGTCTAAAAAGAAACTATCTGAAATATTAGGAAAACGATATTACACCGTTATTGATAAACTTAATGGCAAATATCCTTTAACATTAATGGAAGCTAGAGCAATAAAAAATGCATTAAATGTTGATATGTCTTTAGATGTTCTTTTTTTTGAAAAGTAAACACGAAATATCATTCTATAAAACTGATATTCAAAAACCAAAAGGGAGGAACCATGAAAATAGTAAAACTCATTACAAAAGCAACGCACCAGAGCATAGTAGACGCAATGATTTCCATAGCAATAGCACATGGCTTAACGATCACAAATGTGGAAAACATTATGACTGATGTAATAGCGTATTTGAAAGATAACGCAACGGTAAAAAAGTAAAAGCCACCAACAAACGTTAGTGGCAGTAGATAGGCGGTGAAAATATGGAGTTTGTCATCGGATATATTATAGGGCTCGTGCTGACAGGAATTTTGATTATTGTAGTTGCTGGACGTGAGCCTTAAGCCGTTGAGCTTCTTCGCGTAAAAATTCGACGTCCGAGTGATCTTTTACAACAGACATTTTCTCGATAAGGAGTGTGAATTTAATAAATTCTGTAGGATATGCTTTAGCAATTTCAACACGTATTTCGGGCCATAAAGAATAGTCCCATTCTGAAAATGCAGAATAGACGCCAGTCGTCATTATGAATCTTGCACAATTATCAATGCATCGAATGAACATAAGCAATAACGCCTTATTGTATTTTTCCCGTTCTTTTTTCAGTCTACTAACATTTGTTAAGTGATTCAGATACGCACCTAGTGCAGATGCAAACGACGCCGTAAAAAGGCCTAAGAAAAAATCAGTGTAATTAATCATAATTAATACCTCCCTTTTGAGGTAATTATATCAGAAATTAAGTGAAAGAAGTAAAAGCCACTAACAAAAGATAATGGCAATAGAGAGGAGGTGTAACTATGGTTAGAAAGACAATCGCCGTATCCCAAATGGCCACTGTTCTCGGATGGACACTAACTGCGGTACGAGAATGTATCGCTAGGGACAAATTCCCATTTGCCTATGCATGGCAGTCACCAGGCAAGAAATCAAGAGCCTTTGTAATAGATAAGGAAGGCTTTAAGACTTATCTAATGCACAATCTAGGTTGGGATATAAAAATTATCGATGCAGAATTTAAAGCTGCAAATATTCACTAGGAGGAATTAATCATGACATGGATTGATGCAGGAATGCATTTAAGTTTAGCTGCAGTAGCATCTATTTTATCAATGATGATGTTATAAAGGAGACTTTAACTATGACTGAAATTCCAGTAAACAAAACAGCAATGGCTGCACATTTAAAAGCAATCGAATCGGATCGCCTCTTAAATCAAATCAGTGGAGACGTTATGAACGCTATCTATAGCTTACAAACCATGATGAGTGCTTACGGCGCACAAGGATTCCGCATTAGCGTTACTGTTGATGATATCGTAGTTGAGCAAATTGTGGAGGACGATGAATAATGGGTTAAAGATTTTGATTTCCCATCTATGAAGGTAGGGGAAAGAGGAGGTGAAAACCAAGATGAGTGCGATGACATATAAAGAAAAACGGGAGCTTAGACGTGCTGCTATGGCTCCACAGTTAGCTGATATTATAGAGGGCTTTATTGTCGGATCATGTTTCTTATATCTAGTAGTAGGTATTTTCTACTGGTGGATTACAGGGGAGATGTTAGTGAAATGGTAAAACGATGTTATCACTGTGGGTACAAGCTTACCCCGAATATTACCTACAGTCTTTACAATACCGCTATTGGGAAAGTGGTTACAGTATGTAAAGACTGCCATACCTCTCATTTGAGAATGAGGGCAAAACAAAGAAAAAGGACGCTACCAGGTGCAACTAGTAACGTCCATAGCTAAAATAACCAGTTAAATTGTAACACATAAGGAGGCAATCATGCCAACTGTTAATAAAAATATAGACTTTAATTTTTTTAGTCGCTCTGGGCGTGTGCCCCCTAAAGTGCGATTTAACGTATGGGGCTCAGCTTGCGGATTAAGTGTAGACGCATATAACGCAATTGGTAGACCTGAAGGATTGCGAGTTGGGATTGATACATTAGCTCGTGAAATTCATGTATATCCTGTTTTAGAAAAGAATAATGAAGCAGCTATTTATCCACCTAAAGCTGCTTTACAAAAATCTAAAATCATTATCTCAAGGGCGAGAGTTGTATTAAAAGAGTTAACAGAATTAGGTATTACTAAAAATATTAGTGGGGACGTGATCATCGAAGGTGATTCCAAAAAGCTAATATTTAAGTTTTGAGAGGAGCTAACATGCCTGAAATAAAATCTAAAAAATCTTTGCTATCTGTAAATACATTTGACTTCAGTTTTTTTTGCTGATAATAAAGGCAAGCATCGTGCAGCCGATACAGTAGCAATTGTTGTAAGCAATAGTTATATCAAACTTTCATTAGCTGCTTATAGAAAGTTAAAAGGTCCTGAATATTTTAGAGTTGGTATAGACGTTCACAATAAAGTGATTTGCGTATCACCTGCGTTAAAAACAGAATCTCATGTTTTTAAAACAACAGCAAAGCAAATTGAACAAAACACTATTTATATTACTAAAAGTAGGCACGTAATCAAAAAGCTTAAAGAACTTGGCATTCCCAAGATGGTAACTGGAACGCTAGTTGATGGCGAGTTATTATTTAAATTTTAAAGGAGAAACTATCATGGAAAATCAAAATATCTTAACTATTAAATTCAATACATTAGACGATCTAGCAGTGCAGGTAGCAGACTGGAACGAACGATTAAATCATCAGTGCTGCGGTAATTGCTCTAATGTCGAAACACCTACAGTAACAGTTGGCGAGACTATCGATATTGAAGTAGCGGCGTCTGAAGTTGCAGGAAAAGTAGATACAAAACAACAGCCTGAACCTATTGAAGTTGAGCCCGCGCAAAAGGATGTTCCTGTAACCGATTTTGAAGGTAAGTTAGTAACAGATAAAAAAGAAGAAAAGGTTGAACAGGTAGAAGAACCTGTAGCAGAACCTGCTCCTATTGAAACACCGACTGACGAATCAACTACAACAGAAACACCGGAACAGGATGCAGCATTAGATGTAACTGCTGAACCGATAGATAAAAAAGCATTTTTCCGAGAAATGAAGGTTTGGATGGGGGAAGATATGGTTCGTGCAGGGAAAGTTCTTACTGTCTTTAAAAAATACGGCATTACTGAAAAAATTACTAGTAATTTATTAACTGATGATATCATCACTGATTTGAAAACAGTAATGGCAGGGGAGGAATAATATGGCTAAGCAACAATTTAAAGCTCAAGCGGACATATGTAAAAAGTCGCTAGACGCATTGCATAAGGCAATTGAACTTGATCCTGATAATACGGAAGAATACGAAGCAGGCATTGCATATACCGAAAATGTTATGAAAGCCTCTAATGCCATTGTAAAAGCTTTTGATGTAGTAGAGCCACCTAAGACAGATACACCTAAAGAAAAATCTGAAGGTACTCCGAAAGAAGAAAAACCTAAACGTAAGCGTAAGGCTAAATCAAGCGAGCCTCCTGTACCTGTTGTTAAAGAGGCTGAAGAAGTGATTGCCCCTGTGACAGAAGAAGATGCGGACTTATTCGCTATGTTCGGCGACTAAAAGGAGGTATTCACTGTGGAGATTGTATCCAGTACCTATATTCACAAAATGTTCGATAGCGTAATTCTAGAGGCTCCTTATGGAGCAGAATACACAACTGTCCATCATATTGACTGTGGGTTTACGTTTGGGGGTAGCTGGCAGCGTAAATATTCATATCATAATGGATACGTTACTGGAGCCAAATACTATACCTGCCCAAACTGCCAAACATCTTCCAATCCTTGTGATCATAAAATTTACTATTCCATTAGTGATGAGAAAGTATATCCTGTGACCGCTTATGTGGAGGTTATTAATTACAAACACTTCTTAGATTTGAAAATTAGATACCAAGGCATACAGCTTTTCTTTGACGGTAGAAAAAACGACCACGGAATGTGTACGGAAACGTTGCGATTCGACTTTAAGAAACGTAAGGCTATATTCATTGATAGATTTAGACTTCGTCATGAGTTGACTGTTGATTACATTCGTGAAAATGAGATTATGCCTGTACTTAAATTCTTTGGTGATTCATATGCAATGACAGACTTTAACAGAAAATTTTTAAACAAAACATTCAAAGCATTAAGGTCTATGTTTGAAAAACGATTAAAGGAAACATATGGGTATGGCACTAAGGATGTATATGTAGCTCCTGGTGCCACTGAAGACAGCGGCTATCATTTTACGATGCTGCTTAATATGATTTTAAAATTATCGGCACCGGATATGCCTAGCATTGTTAGCTTAATGAAACAATATGTGTATTGGACTAATGCTTATAGCTTATATCGATACACAAATATTCCTTTTGAAGACGATGTATTGGCGGCTACAAGAAAAGGTATGAATTTTCAAGAAGCACTTAGACAATCATACAAGGCTCCCAATAGTAGATCCTTGCGGAAGTGTATGGTTAATGATCCATTAAGCGTATATATGTCTGATGTTCTAAATCTCTTCAGTGATGAAAATTGTAGACGTACTATCCTCACGCTACAACGAAGCTATGAAAGTGCTTGTCCATATACAGGCAAGCTTCATAACGCTAATGATTTTCGTAAGGCGATGAAGCTAAATATACCTCGCTCTAAGGACATGTGGCAGGAGCTAATTAAGCGATGTGGTGAGCCAGCGGTATTGCGCTGGATGTTATCCGAAGACATTCGTGATATCGAAGATTGTGTAGATATGTACACAAAACTCGATACAAAATACCAAGATGTATTATGGGCAAAACGATTTAAGCTGAAGAACTTTCATGATGAAGTTATCAGAATATTCAACAAACAAGAGTACGGCGACGTAATGCTTCCGGAGGTTCCTCAATTACAAGCGGATGTAAACGGAATGCATTTTATGGTCCCAAGAACTGCAGCAGAATTAATGACTGCTGGTAAACGGTTAAAAAATTGTGTTGGCTCATACCGGGATAGAGTCATGAAAGGAACTACGGCAATAGTGTTAGTTACCGACGATGCTATGAAGCCGGTTGCATGCCTAGAATTGGCCAATAAGGGTAAGAAGAAAGGTCGTCAAATATTTGACTTAGTACAGGCTAAGCTCTTTGCTAATGAAATGCTTAAAAAGAATGCTCATATTAATTCGACGGTCATGCAATGGGCCAATCAATTAAAGATTGAACCGCATACCATCGACGTGGACGCTAGTGTTGTATAGGAGATCACTATGAAACTCACAAAATTAGAATTACTAAATTTTAAAGGGCTAAAATCCTTTACCATAAATCTTAATGGCGATGTCGTAATCCGTGGCGATAATGCTACTGGTAAAACGACTGTATTTGACTCTGTGTGTTGGTTACTATTCGGCAAAGATAGCCTAGATAGAGCTGACTTTGAAATCAAAACATTGGATGGAGGAGAACCCATTCATAAAGTCAATCATGAAGTAACAGGAACCTTTACTTTGGACGAAGGGGGCACAGTTGAACTTAAGCGTGTGTATCGTGAAAAGTATTCATCCCCTCGTGGTGGCGAAGTTACCCTCACAGGTCATACGATAGATTATTTTGTCGATGGTGTACCTAAGAAAGAAAAAGAATACAAGGAAATAGTTAGTTCGCTTGTTGATGAAAGTATCTTTAAATTGATTACTAATCCTTTGTATTTTAACGAAACGTATTCCTGGCAAAATCGTCGTAAGTTATTGCTTGAAATGTGCGGTGATATCGATGATATCAGCGTAATTAATAGTCGTGATGATTTAAGACGATTGGCTGAACTGTTAGAGGGTCGAACGGTAGACGATCATCGTAAGGGGGTCGCAGCTAAGAAGACCGCCATTAATAAAGAGCTTGATATGATTCCGGTTCGCATCGATGAAGCTATGCGTAATAAACCTGAAATTGCATCTGACAAAGCAAAACTTATTCGCGATATTGAAACCTTATCCGCTGGGATAGATGAAGTTGAAAAGCAAAAGGCAATTATTCAAAATGGGTTTAGTTCTACTGAAAAGGAATCTAAAATCCGTGATATTAAACGCCAGTTAGAGGTTCAAAGCTCTAAAGTACTATCCGACTATCATAAACAAAAACAACGCTTGCGCGATGAATATGAAGCCTCTTTAACCAAACTAAAAATGGTAGAAGTAGACAGAGATAGATGTGCTGATAGGCGAGACGAACTTAACAAAGAAATTGAGCGTGAGTCTAAACGCATTGCAACCTTACAATCTGAATTTGATACGTTTAACGCACAACAATTCAATAAAGAATCTTGCCCTACTTGTGGACAAGCACTACCCGCTGATAAGCAAGCAGTACTCGAGGCAGAATTTAACACTAATAAATCTAAGAAGCTTGAGGAGTGGAAAGGGCTTATTGAAAGTGCAGTAAAGCTTAAAGGAAACTACGAAGAGCAACAAGAAATTATGGTGTCAAAGATTGATAGTTTAACTACTGAGGCATCTCAATATAATGATGCTTACAATGTTAAATTTAAAGAATATGAGGCGTACTCTGAGCCTAATCTTGAAGACGATCCAGTCTATGCTGATTTGAAGGCTCAATTATTCTTACTAGAGATTGACGATGAACTAGGAGCTGATACTGAAGAACTTACTAAACTTGACGAAGAGTTGAGCTCTATGAAGTCTAAAAAAGCAGACCTCGAGACTGAGTTAAATAAATTTAAGCTTATTGATGATATTAATCATCGAATCCTTGAATTAGAAAATCAACAACAAAAATTAGTAGCAGAAAAGAACGCACTTGATGAAGCGTCCTTCTTAATGGATGAATTCATTAAAGCAAAGGTTAATATGTTGGAAAAAAACATTAACTCGAGATTCAAATTAGCTCGATTCAAAATGTTTAATGTCATGTTGAATGGCAATGTAGAAGAATGTTGTGAAACTACCTATAAAGGGGTTCCATATCGCAGCATGAATAACGCAGCACGTATTAATGTAGGGTTAGACATTATAAATGCATTAACAAGCTATTACAAAGTGAATGCTCCGGTATTTATCGATAATGCAGAAGCAGTAACTGAATTCGTTCCAGTTAATAGTCAAACGATTAAGTTGATCGTTGATGAATCGAAACCGCAATTAACTGTTGAGGAGGTGTAGATATGAATGATTTACAAATTTTTAAGAACGATACATTTGGCCAAGTTCGTATTTTAGAAAAAGATAATGAATTATGGTTTGTAGCAAAAGATGTATGTGATTGTTTAGAAATAAAAAATACAACCGATGCACTTAAACGATTGGACAATGATGAACGGTCTAGATTTAATCTAGGGCGTCAAGGAGAAACAAATATCGTCAATGAGTACGGACTATATAACCTGGTGCTTTCAAGTCGAAAACCTGAAGCTAAAGAATTTAAACGGTGGATCACACACGATGTAATCCCTCAAATTCGTAAGACCGGTACTTATAGCATGAACATTCCAAAGTCATTACCTGAAGCTCTTAGAGCCTACGCTAATGAGGTGGAATTGCATAATGCTACCAAAGCTATTGTCGCTCAGCAAGAGCAGCAGATAGCAGAATTTAAACCGGTTAAGGATTACGTAGATAAAATTCTCTCAAGTAAATCCTGTTTAGCGATTACTCAAATTGCAGCTGACTATGGCCTTAGTGCTCAAGAGTTAAATAAAATTTTGCATGAAGCTGGTCTTCAACGTAAGGTCGGTGATCAATGGATTCTGTACAAGCAACATATGGCTAAAGGTTTTACTAAATCAGAAACCTTTACATTCTGCAGAAGTGATGGTCGCTTAGATTCAAAAATCACGACTAAGTGGACACAAAAAGGCCGCTTAGAAATTCATAGCATCTTAACTAAATTAAACATCCACGCTGTATGTGAAGACGTAGCATAGGAGGAACACAATGGGAGAAATTGCGAAAGCACAAACACAATTACAAACTCAATCATTGAAGACTTTAGTATCGAGCGAGTCTATAAAAAAACGATTCAATGAAATACTAGGGAAGAAGTCGGCAGCATTTGTATCTAGTTTGATTTCTGTTTCTAATAATAATGAACTCTTAACTAAGGCAGACCCTACGACTGTAGTTACTGCTGGTATTATGGCAGCTACACTAGACCTTCCTATTAATCAAAATTTAGGCTTTGCGTATATTGTTCCATTTTATAATGGCAAAAAGAAAATTTATGAAGCCCAATTTCAAATGGGATACAAAGGGTATATTCAGCTAGCCATTAGAGCTGGCAAATACAAAAAGATTAATGCCATTAAAATCTATGAGGGTGAAATAAAGAAACGGAATCGATTAACAGGTGAATTCGAATTAGGGGATCCTACTGGGGATGATGTAGTTGGATATATGGCCTATTTCCGATTAGAGAATGGGTATGAACAATACCTATACATGACTAAAGAAGAAATGGAAACACATGCTAAAAAGTATTCTCAAACTTATAAAAAAGGTTTTGGACTTTGGAAAACTGACTTCGATGCAATGGCTGTTAAAACTGTACTTAAACAGTTGCTAAGCAAATATGGTATTTTGTCTGTTGAAATGCAGAATATGACGAATGCTCTCACCTCAGATGGAGCCGTCATCCGTGATAATGATGGAGAACTCACACCTGATTTTGAAGGCGAAACCATCGACGTTCAATCTGATGTGGCTGAAATTATTGCTAATAACGCAAATTCAGAAACGATTGACATTGAACCTACTCCTACAAGTGAATTCGTAGACCCTGAAACTGGCGAAGCAGTTACTATGTTTGGTGATTAATTGTGATTAGTATTCAAGCTTTCGGTAGTAGCTCCAAAGGGAACTGCTACCGAATTAAAACATCAACAAATGGTGATGAACTGCTACTGGATGCAGGGTTATCCTTTAAAGAAATTCAACGGTATTGCCGTTTTAATTTCTTACATCTATGCGGCGCATTAGTGACACATCAACACGGAGACCATAGCAAGGCCGTAAATGATCTATTAAAGATTGGCCATCGTGTATACATGTTAAAAGACACTGCAGATGCATTATATGTAGCTGGGCATCATAAAGCCATCTATATTACGCCTAAGGTTCAATTTACGATAGGTAATTTTAGTATTCTACCTTTTGAATTAGAACACGACGTTCCTAATGTTGGATTTTTGATTTCTGACGGTGAAGAGAAGCTGTTATATATTACCGACACCTATTACTGCCGATATACGTTTAAAGATGTTGATCATATCATGGTTGAATGTAATCATTCCTATGAAATTCTAAATCAGCATGTAGAAGCCGGTTACCTGGATGAAAAACGAATGGAACGATTAATTCAATCCCATTTTTCGTTAGAGAATGTTATTAAATTTCTCAAATCTATGGACCTAACTAAGTGCCAAGACATACGACTACTACATTTATCAGATAGTAACTCAGATACAGAAATATTTAAACGAGCTGTTCAAGCTGCTACTGGTAAATTAGTAATCGTAGAACAAGAAAGGAGCCCAATATGATTGTTAAATCTATTCAAATTACAGATAACGATATCAATATCGCCTATCAGAAACCATCTGCTACAGGCCTGACAGATGTCTTTACCATTAAATCCAAAGATGATCCACGACCTGAACTCATGCAAGCATTCAGTCGACTACAGGCTATTATGAAAAAGAATTTTGAATTCCTGGAAGAGTTTAATATCCCGTTTGTCGTAAGACAATTCAAGTTTAAATATGGCGTTATCGAGGACGTGGTGGAGAAAGTCAGCGTTGAAGGCATTATACAAGATGCAAACTCCACTGATGAATTGAAATTCAAGACTGATTGGTTGTCGGTAGAGTATGCAGACCGTACATTTGCTATTTCAGTGCAAGACTTAATTGATGAATGTGTAAAGTTTATCATGGGGAAACGAGCCCAGGATAGTTTGTTTATAGATGAGGAATGATGATTTATGGCAAAAGACCAATCCTATTATTTTAGCCATGATGTTACAGCGAGCAGTGACCCCAAGATAGTGGCCATGATATCTGAATATGGAATGATCGCGTATGCATGGTGGTGGATTATTCTTGAAAAGCTAGCATCATATGAAGATTACAAACTACCATTAAAAAGATATACATTCCTTGCTCTTGATAATGAGTTAGGAGTAAAAAACAAAGAAAATTTAACATGTGTTGAACATGTGTTCAAACAAAATGAACATGTGTTTGAACAAAATGAGTTATGTTCAATGTGTTCATTTTTGTTCGTAAATTCATTGATTTCAGACTATGAATTATTAGCTTGTGATGATGAATATTTTTGGTCTCCGAGCTTAACACGGCGCCTTGAATTTCGGAAAGTTAAAAACGAAGAACTCCGCGAAAAACGTAGGCTCGCAGGCATTAAGAGCGGAGAGGCTAGACGTAAAAACGAACAAAAACGAACACGTGTTCAACAAAAAGGAACACATGTTGAGCAAAACGAACTAATAAAAGAAAAGAAAATAAAAGAAAATAATATAGAGAGAGATACGCGCGCGCGTGAAGATGAAAATCCTCTATCTATGTTTGACGATGATGAAGTAAAAAATAAACCTATTTACGAATTGTATATGAAATCAATCGGAGATATATCACCTGTTATTAAAGAACGGTTAGATGATCTAGTTGAATCATATGGTAAGGAACGAGTTATTGTTGCTATCAATACCACAGCCGATAACGGAGGTAATAGTATCAAGTATGTTGAAACTGTTACAGCAGGGAATTTAAAAAAGGAGGTGAATAAAGATTTTGGAACCACTAAACGTAACAGCAGCAATAGAGGCTCTTCGAGAAAGGACGAGCAAGTTGACTGGCAAGCGGAATATGAAAGAGTACACGGTAAAAAATGAGTTCTTTTATCCAATCTATGATAAACCAGTAGTCATTCAAACTAATGTTAATACTACCTATGCTGCAGTTGGAATTCCTAAGCGGTATTACGATATGGATTTTGAATGGTTACGCAAGCATGGTAGCTTTCCTAAAGAGAACTCTGAAGCCTATGCTGTAGTAAAACGTTATGTGGATAACTTAGAGGTAAATCTTAAAAGTGGCAAAGGATTGATTTTAAGGGGGCCTACTGGCACTGGAAAGACTTCTATAGCAGTTAGTATTCTGAAAGAGGTTCTAGCGCTAAAACGGGGCTGTATGATGATTTCGATGCCTAGTCTATTGGATATTATGCTCACATTATTTAACGGGGATAGAGTAGCATTTCTAAATTATGAACAAAAGCTCAGAAATATTCCACTATTGCTGTTAGATGATTTTGGAGCGGAGTATTCTAAATCTGATTGGGTGTACAAGAAAGTTGAAAGCATTATTATTGGCCGATACCATGATATGAAACCGATTGTATTGACAACCAATTATAATAACGACCAAACAAAAGATCATTATAGCGAACGAGTGATTGATAGATTACGTGGCAAAGATTATGAGGAAGCTATATTTTGGGGAGAATCGCACCGATGAAGATTATCCTACGTTGTCAGTTTCGGTTTAGAAAGAAATCCTATGATAGGTTCCCTACGTTGAACGAGTACATTGATTGTGAGCGTGGTTCGACGATAGCTGCCGCTGCTATGAAAAAGAAATGCACCGAGCAAGTCAAAGAACAATGTCTATCACAACAGATAGAATCGGTTAAGGGTAAAGTGGACCTGTTATTTGAATGGCACTCATCAACCAGGCATGATCCTGATAATGTAGCGTTCGCTAAGAAATTTATTCTTGATGGACTACAAGCTGCAGGAGTGCTAGAAAACGATAATAGGAAATTCATCGGGACTATGGCTGATGAGATTGTAAATGACGATGATGATTTTGTGATTGTACATATCACAGAACATATGAGTATATTCCTATAGTCGCTAATAGCCATAAAAAACAAAATTTCATATGTATAAGAACGTTTTAATGCGTTAATGAGTGAATCTTCATAAAGTTGGAATAAAACACAATACGGACTAAAATAGAGCGTAAAGGGGGAGATGCATTTGAATGAATGCGAAATTGAAAAAATTACTAGGTTGGCCACTGAGGTGGCTACTAAAACCTACTATGAATTAGCAAAGCAAGAAAATGCACAGCTAGGTCGTAAACTTCGACACAACACGATCAAGCTATTAAAGCATTATAGTCAATTACAGTCATATGTAGACAATGCTATCTCGGATTCGACACAAGCCGAAGATATATGGCTCAATGAACTGTTGATTGATATGTTTGACGATAAAAGCATTGTGAAAGTGAATGCGATTGTTAAATCTAAAGAAAAAACAGCATTGATGATGCGACATGTAAATAACATGCTCGATATCTATGCTGAGAAGTGTAGCGGCAAGCAATTCAAATATTGCGAATGCATGCGCAGGTATTATATTGATGGAGAAACCTTAGAAGAGATTGCAGAATCATTTCCTGAAAAGCCAGATGTTCGTACCATCAAACGTTACATCGCTAGAGGGATTGAAGAGTTATCTGTATTGCTGTGGGGAGTTATTGGGTTAAATACAAAGCTAGCCTGAAAAATTGTCCCAAAACTGTCCTAGACCTGTCCTTCTTGACAGTTTATAATGATAGTGTGAGTTAATAGGGAAACAAATACTCTCTCTCTCTCAACGACACAGTGAATACCTAGAACACTAAAGCGAAAGACCACTTAATCTATACGGTTAGGTGGTCTTTTTGCATACATATTAGAGGAAGTGAGGTGAATGCGATTGACTGATGTGTATTGTGAAAAGAGGCGATGCCTCAATAATGTGAAAGGTTGGTGCAAGGCTAATGGAATTCATATAGACCATATGTGTAAATCGTATGCACCATCACATTCGTTAGTAAAGACAAAAACCGCAAAGGTTCATAAGGAATGCGGAAAGTATAAACAAAATAAAGGGGTTCTGAAGTAGCTAGGGGGTGAGATAGTGGCTAAAATGGGGCGACCGAAAAAAGTGATAAATCAGAGTCAGTTTGAAGCAATGTGTCAGATTCAAGCCACACAAGAGGAAATCACTCTCGTTTTAAACGTTTCTGATAAGACCTTAAATGCATGGTGCAAACGTACGTATGGTAAGACTTTTTCCGACATTTTCCGCGAAAAGAGAAGTGCAGGAAAGATTAGCTTACGACGAAAACAGTGGAAGCTGGCCGATAGATCTGCAGCAATGGCAATATTTCTTGGCAAGCAATTTCTTGGACAGACTGATAAAACTGAAATGGAAGTCAATACAACTGTTCAAAGCAATCCTCTTGAAGGTGTAACAACAGAGGAACTTAAAAAGCTAATCGATAAAGAGGGGTGAGGATATGAAACTCACACCGGAACTCATGCAGCAATTCAAATATGAATTGGCTAGGCGTGAGTTTTTTTATTATTGCCACTTGCAAGCACCAGACTTTTATAGGAAGGACAGAGACTACCTAGTCGAATTGTGCGATACGTTGCAAGAGTTCTATGAAAATCCGGACGCAAAAGTTCTAATAATGAATATGCCACCTCGGCACGGTAAAAGCCGCACAGCTCAGATGGCAGTTAAATGGATATTAGGCAAAAACCCTGTAGAAAAGATTATGACTGGTTCGTATAATACGACTCTATCCACTACCTTTGCAAAGAATGTCCGCAATGATATTCAGGAAGTAAAGGCAGACGCAAACAGAGTTGTATATACAGACATATTCCCTAACGTGCGTATTAAACGTGGCGATGCCTCCATGGATATGTGGTCGTTAGAGGGCGGTTATAATTCTTACCTAGCTACATCTCCAAGCGGTACTGCTACAGGTTTTGGTGCGTCTATTCTTATCATTGATGATATTATCAAGAACGCCGAAGAGGCTTACAACGAAAATACAAAAGCCAAGCATTGGGACTGGTTCACTAATACCATGCTTTCACGTTTAGAGGAAGGCGGAAAGATAATCATAATCATGACTCGTTGGGCTAGTGATGATCTAGCCGGTAGGGCCATCGAACACTTTGGAGATAAAGCCAAGGTAATAACCATGAAAGCCTTGCAAGACGATGGTACTATGTTGTGCGATGATGTATTGTCTTATGAAAGCTACCAAGAGAAGTGCAGGGCAATGGGCGAAGACATTGCATCTGCCAATTACCAGCAATTACCTATTGATATAAAAGGTAGGTTATATACATATTTCAGCACTTATGATGATATTCCTAAAGATGATAAAGGATATCCTTTGTTTACTACAATAAAGGCATATGTCGATTCTGCGGACACTGGGGAAGACTATTTATGTGCTATTGCTTATGGCGTATATAAAGACTATGCATATGTGCTTGATGTATTATTTACTGATGCCCCTATGGAGGTCACAGAAGAATCTACGGCAGACTTATTACATAAAAACCATGTCAATATTGCAGATATAGAATCTAATAATGGCGGACGTGGTTTTGCTCGTAATGTTAAACGAATATTAAAAGAGAAGTATCCAGATAATCGAACAAAGATTACAGCATTCCACCAAAGCAAAAATAAGGAGGCTAGGATATTATCGAATTCTACACAAGTTATGGATTATGTTTTATTCCCAGTTAACTTTAGAGACCGCTGGCCAGAATACTATACATCAATGTATAAGTATCAACGAAAAAACAAGAATGCACATGATGATGCTCAAGACGCAACGACAGGCGTTGTTGAACGTTTGAATGCGCCTGTTATTAAATCCATCAATTCTGATATTTATTAGGAGGAACTTCATTATATGTTTATTACAAATGAACAGAAGTATGCATACCAGTTATTACATGATGCGTACTATGGGTCCGGGTTATTCTCTTTAGGTCGTGGTTTAAAACAGCATCCAAGAGAAAGCATAGACAATTATAATTTCCGTAAAAAGTTATCAAGCTATTCTAATCATACAGCAGCGATTATTAATGCGAATGTAGATCCTATCTTTAATGATGAAATTCGAAGAGAGTATAAAGAAACGGCTAAATTCAAAGTGTTTTTAACAGATGCCGATCGATTAGGTACATCATTACAAGAATACATTCAGCAACAAGCTGTGATCGCCAAAATGTATGGTGTTGTGTATGTCATTGTTAACAATGAAGCAGAATTTGGTGAAAGTTTGGCTGATAATGTACGTGATAGACGGTTACCGTATTTAACTTCAGTTGAACCAAGGGATGTGACTGGTTGGAAACTGGATGACAAAGGTCGAATGATTAGATTCGAATATAGAACGATTATTACTGATGATAATGGAGGTAGTTCAACAGTATATTATGAATGGACAGATACAAAATGGACTATTCGTGATAAAGGGCGAGGCATTATTAATGAAGGTGAACATGGGTTAGGACGTGTCCCTGTAGTGCAATGGTTTGGCCGTAGCACTAAGAAAACAACTATATTACCGCATCCAGAGTTCTATTCGTTAGCACAAAAGAACTATAGAGTTTATCATCTAGATAGTTTATTGACACAGATTTTGAACTCTCAAACATTTTCTACTTTAACCATGCCATCCGATGAAGGTATAGAAGATTTAACCTTGGGCGTTAACAATGTACTACTATATCCATCAGAGGCTAGTCATCCCCCAGCTTTTATTGCTCCAGATAATGGTCCAGCACAGATCATCATGCAAGAAAAGGAAGCTGAGATTAAAGAAATGTACCGCATAGGTGGTGTTGATTCTGTAGTAGGGGTTCAGCAGGAAAAATCAGGGGTCGCTAAGCAGTGGGCATTCAAAAGAACAAATCAACGACTAGCAAACTTCGCTGTACAGTGTGAAAATGCAGAGAAAGCCATTATTGCATTATATGAGTTGTGGACTGGCGAGCAGTTGAATTATAAATGCGAATATCCAAGGGACTTTGACATTAATGATGTAGCTGATTGCTTATCTCAAGGACAGCAAGCCCTTGATTTAGGGTTTAAATCTAAAACATATTATGTTGAAGTGCTTAAACGCATCCTTGATGGATATATGCCTAATATTGACGGCAATGTATACGATGCCATTGTTAAAGAAGTGGAAGCTACTGCACAGCAAGAAGTATTAGATGACATGTATTCAAATGGAGAAAATCCGGATGAGAACAGTGAGAGACTAGATGAATAAGCATACCGAACGTGTCATACGCGATATAATTGATGAGTTTGAAGCCGAAGTACGTCGATTGTTAGACGAAGGGCACACGCCTAAATATGCTGTTAAAGAAGCATATAAAAAATATCCTGTAATGGAGGCAATGAAAGACACGTTAATCGATGAGTTGGTTAAGGAGTGTGCTAGGGGATATGGTGTAGACATAGGTGTAACCAGTGATGCAGCTAAAAGTGCAATAATCGCAGGCATGCCATATAAATTACAAACCATTTCTAAGGCAATGCAAAAGGCATGGGCACCTGATGGATTAAACTTATCTGAACGGCTACATAATGCATCAGGTACCGTAAAACGTGAAGTTATTACTACGATTCAAGATGCTATGTCTAAAGGAAATAGTACGATTGAGATCGCACGAGCATTATTTGATGGCTATGGGACTGATACGGTTATTGATAAAGTCGAATTACCTAAATTTTTAAAACGGATTAATGGCCTAAATATTACATTGCCTACTAATGAAGCAGAACGAAAAGCTGTTAAAAATCAACTTCGACGTGTTAGAAGTCTGATAGAACAACGCACTGCGTCTGGTATGCGTGCTGCCTATACTGAATTGATAGAAGCAATAGAAAAAGGCAATGCTGCATCTGTTAGTCGTGCAGTATACGTTGCCACTCAAGAAAAGGCTCGTTATCATGCTGAACGTATTGCTAGAACTGAAAGGGCTCGTGCATATGCAGAGGGTGAGATTGCAAGACATATGGAGGATCCTGATGTAGTTGCATTTCAATGGAAATTGAGTACACGACATCCTGTGGTTGATATATGTGATGTATATGCAAATGCTGATTTGTATGGACTTGGAAAAGGTATTTATCCTAAAGATAAATTTCCTCATTTACCTGCCCATCCGCATTGTATATGCCATATTAAGCCAATTATAGAAGGCATGATTGATACTGCATTAGCCAAGCCAAATATAGAAGCTGGAGGGCTAGCGTACTTGAAGTCGTTACCAAAGCGGGAACAAGAGCGCATTTTAGGCGTAAATGGTCGCAATTTAGTAATGAATGGGCATGCATCATGGACTGAGGAAGCTAGGGGCTGGGATGGCACTATATTCAAAAGCAGACTTCCTGTTATTGAGTCGTTGAAAGATTATATTAAAAATGGAAAAATTAATATTGAGGATCTTGCAAAACGTCGGGAGTTTGAAACAATAGATGATGTTAGATATCGTGTTATTGATTACATTAACTCACCATACTTTAATAGCAGCTATGTGATGCGGCAAAGCATGCATATAAAAGGTGGTAAGCTTTACGATGAAACTCAAAATAAAAGCTATTATAACTATGAAATTCCTCATGCTGATGTTATAAAGGCCATACGAGAATCCGTTTATAATGGTGGCATTAGATTTACTCGGAAGGGTGATTGGAATCATAAAATAATGGTTGATATATCCCCCCATATTGGGTATGATGTAAATGTAAGTAGAGGAACAAAGCAGAAAACAAGCCTTGCAACTGTACATGCATCAGGAAAGGGTATTCATATAGTACCAAAAGGAAGTGAACGAAAATGACAGAAGAACAACTTTATAAACGCTATAATGAGATTCGTTCAGAAAATGTAGAAGTCAGATTCGTTGACGGTGACATTATTACTGGCAAATTAGATTCGTTTACATCGGGTGTGAATAATGAGCCTGATGAAGCATCAATATATGTTGGCGAATATGAATTGTATGCCAGTGAAATCGTAGAAATACGAGAAATTTAAAATTTAATCAATCAAGCACTTGCTTATGCAGGTGCTTTTTTATTTGCCTTTTTAGTATTGCAGGCGTAAAAGAACAAGACCGCGGTCGTGAGGTGTGGCTCACGAAAATAAAGCGAAGAGGGAAAGCTTATTTTACAGGAGGTCATACAGATGACAAAAGAGGAACTAATTAAGTTAGGGTTAACGGAGGAACAAGCAGAGGCAGTGACTAAGGATTATGGTGAAAACTATGTTTCCAAGAGTCAATTTAATGCCAAGAATGATGAGGCGAAAGCAGCAAAAGCGGCAAAAGAAATCGTCGACCGTGAGCTTGCTGATGCGCAAGGCAAGCTAGAAAAAATCACCTCTACAGGGATTAAAGATGATGCAGGTATTGTAGCTATGCAGCAACGAATTAAAACCCTGGAGGATTCTGTAGAGGCCGAGCGTAAAGCAAGAGAAAATGCTGATGCACAACGTGTACAGTCTGAAATTTCTGCAGCCGTGGTTGATTCTTTGACGAAGCGTAACGCTATGGATCCTAAAGAATTTTCAAAGCTGATTGTTGGTAACATCAAAGTCAACGAAGATGGTACTTATGGATATATTAAGCCTGATGGTACTAGCGGAACTGTTGACGATTGCGTAGATGAATGGCTAAAAGGTAAAGATTATGCAATTAAAGATGTACAAAAACGCGGAAGTGGTTCAGGCACAAGCGGTGCAGGAAGCAACAATTCTGGCGGTAATAAGCCAGTAGGTTTAAAGGGGGCCGTAGCGGCTGCTATTGAAACCCAATAAATTTTATAAATTCTAATAACGGAGGAATAAACTAATGCCAATTACATTAGCTGAAGCAAAACTTAACGTACAAGACGATTTACAAATGGGAGTTATTGATGAATTCCGTAAATCGTCTTTTTTATTTGAAAACTTAACATTTGATGATGCTGTATCTCCTACTGGCGGTGGCGGTACTTTAACCTATGGTTATACTCGATTATTAACACAACCAACAGCAGATTTCCGTGATATTAATGCTGAATACACACCTCAAAGTGTAACTCGTAAACGTCATACTGTTGATTTGAAAGTATTTGGCGGATCCTTTGAAATCGACCGTGTAATCGCTAAAATGGGTGGTATTGTTGATGAAGTAACATTACAAATCGAGCAAAAGGTTAAGGCTGCAACTGCATTGTTTAATGACACAGTTATTAATGGCGATACTGGTACCAACGCTAAAGCATTTGATGGTTTAGACAAGGCGCTTTTAGGTTCTTCTACTGAATATACACCTACAGCAGCTATCGATTTGTCTGATAGTGGTGCTATTGATGCAAACTACAAGACATTCTTAGACCAACTCGATGAATTCCTTTTAGGCTTGGATGGTGCGCCATCTGCCATTATGGGCAACTCTAAATTGATCGCTAAAATTCGAGCAGTAGCTAGACGTTCTGCGATGTACTCTACTCAATTAAATGAATTCGGACAACAAGTTGAATATTACGGCATTACACCATTAGTTGACCTTGGCACCAAAGCTGGTAGCAATGATCCTGTAGTAGGTATTAATGGTCAAGGTGAAACTTCTTTATATGTCGCACGCCTTGGCCTCGATGGTTTCCACGGCGTATCTCTTGCGGGCGATAATGTGGTTAACTTATGGCTCCCTGACTTCACCTCTTCCGGAGCTGTAAAGAAAGGCGAGGTCGAAATGGTTGCCGCGGTTGCATTAAAAGCATCTAAAGCTGCAGGTGTATTCCGCAAAATTAAAGTTAAATAAGGAGGCCTAATATGCCGATTATAAAATCTCCAGTGCCTGATTATACAGGACAAACTGGCAATGTTTCTTTTGTTAATGGTGAAGGATTTACTGAAGATGCTAATCATATTGCGTGGTTTGCGGACCATGGATACGAAATCGTAACAGCAGATACTGAACCACCTGCAGATACTGAACCACCTGCAGATACTGAACCACCTGAAAAGCCTACAAAAGGCAGTAAAGGTGGTAGTAAAAAATAAGCACCGGTGAATAGCCAGGATATTTTCAACAAGCGTATTTGTCAGGCAGTAAAAGCGAGTACTATTGAAGTTCGAGATACTGCACAGGAGAAACATAGATTTACCTCGAGAACAGGGAATTTAGAAAAGGCTGTTGATTATCGAATTTCTAATAGTGGAATGCAAGGGGTCGTATTTATTGATAGTGATGTCGCTAAATACGGCCCTTTCGTACATGCAGGGACACCAGCACATGTAATTCGGCCGCATTTTAAGAAGATATTGAGATTCGTACCACAAGGCGGTAATGGGTTTATATTTGCTAGGAAAGTGGTTCACCCTGGGACTGCCCCAGATCCATTTTTGTATGAAGCGTTGCAAAATAATGTCTCAAATATTACTAGTATTTTTTCCAGATATACCGATATTGCACTAGATGATGTGGCACAAGGGCTAGTAAAAGATGAGATTACGCTAAGTTTTGAAATATAAGGAGTACTGTATGCTATATAATTTTGAAGATATAGCCGGCCTATTAGGGGATGAATTGCTAACGCAAGAGGTAACAGAGGCAGCTGTATCCAAAGCAGAACAATGGCTATATGTACTTGCGGATAGATTAGGTGTGTCAAAGGATAAAGTTATACGTAGTTTTACTATCGATGAATTAGTCCTTGCATATATCTATCGAGAAGTCTGCGTTAATAAATCGTATGCTTTGCCAGGAAGTTATACTAGTAATGGTTCGACGGATGACTTTTATTCTAAAAAATTAGAATACTATGAAGCTCGTATTAAATTATTGGAATCGCGAATAACACCAGGGCAGCTTACAGGCAACCCTACAGAGTACAAAGGCTATCGCTCTGTTGAAATCTTTAGGGGGTAATATGTGGCTAGATTTAATGCAACATATTAAATCTACTATCGACAATAGCGGTGCTCCATTTAATGTCATGCTAGGTGCTATGCGACCACAAGCAGCGAAAGTTGATGAAAATGGCGTTATTATGATTATTCGTGGGGAAACTACGAGGGGTGATAACTCCATTCAATCTGAATTAGAGCAAGAACTATATATCGAGGTTTGGGGGAGAAATGATAACCCAGATTTACAAGTCGGTTATGAATTAATAGCTAACTTGGAGGATAGGTTCGAGGCAATTATTAATGATCTACGCAAACGTTGTGGTGAATTAGATGAAACTGCATGTATATTACAGAACACTGGCTATCAGATTATAGATTTAGTTTGTACAAGTAAAGTTGGCGACCATGATAGTGTGCGACCTTTAGTTGGTACGCAATATCGCTTTATGGTTCGCCTTATTGATTTAAAAGAGAAAACTAACGGAGGTATTTTCTAATGGCACCAGCTGCAACACCAAAAAAATTATACAAACCGGCTCAAACCGCAATGCCTACAGCCGGCAAGAATTATCTTATTTATTTAAATGTAGGCACTGACGAAACTACGAATGCTGAATGGCTTATCTTGGGCGGTCAACGTAGTGGCGATGTATCTCGTAAGGCAGACTCTATCGACGCATCTAGTAAAGACAGTGGCGGTTGGAAAGTTACTATTCCTGGTATGAAAGAATGGTCTATCGACCTTGAAACGCTTTTAATGCCAAACGAAGAAAGTTTGACATTGCTTGAAAAAGCATTCTTAAACGATGAAAAAGTTCATTTAAAATTCGAATACCCAGATAAATCTTACATGACTGGCTATGCATCTATTACAGAATTGTCCTTAAGTACTCCGCATGATGATGTGGCTACATATAAAGGCACATTGAACGGTGCAGGTCCATTGTCTGAATTGAAAAAAGCCTAATTAACTATTAACAAGGAGCGTGTTTATAATGAAAAAAATTAATTGTGATCTATTCGCTGTGGGCGAAACTATCTTTTTCAACGTTGGTCGTATTGCTGAGTTGGAACAGCTATGGGGCGAGCCTATTTATAAAGCGGCACAAACTGGCACAATGACATTTAATCAGCTTATCACTGCGTTTATTGTAGGTATGAAACACCACGGCAAAAAGCGTGATTACATCTATTATCAAGATAAATTGCAAGAACTCTTTGACGAGGGAACAGTCCAATATGCCGACCTTGTACAGTTGATTGTACAAGCCCTTATTGGTAGTGGTGTATTTGGTAAAGCTGCATATTACGCATTATTCCCAGATGAGGCCGATGAGCAAGCACGCTCCGAGGTTGAGGCTGAAAACGAAACAAAAAACTAAGAGGGGGCGACACAGCCCCCTCTTTTAAAGTATGGATAACGAAAGCGGAACGCATGGCCTATGGTCCGCTTAATCTTAAACCGTGGGAATTCATGAATTTAAGCCCTATGGAATATTACAAACTTGCCGAGGGTTATGAATTAAGAACGGAAATAGAGGACCGTAAGCAAGCGTATTTTGCGTGCCTAATGACAAATGTACATATCGCAGGCAAGCGAAAATTGACTGTTGAAGATATTATGAAACAACTACATCCAATGACATTAGCTAAACGCAAAAACGAAGAAAAGTTATTCATGGAAGAATTCAGACAAGAGGGAGGTGAGATATAGCATATGGCCGAAAGTCAAATTAATGTCAAAATTGTTGGCTCGTCTAATGGTGCTGAACAGGCACTTGATAGAGTAGCAAGGAAAGCTGAGCAAGCACTAGGCAAAAGCATTTCTAATTCGCTTGATAGCGTAAGAAATAAAGCTCAAAAGGTCTTTGGGGTTGAAATTCCGGGGCTTATGAACGCTGCAAAGTCTGGTGCTGCATTCGCAGGTGCTGCGATGGGCATTGAGGCAGCCGGTAGGGCGTTAAAAGATATGGCCGTTAGTGCAGTTAAGACAACGGACCAATTAACGCAATTAAGGGCTCGTATTGATCTTATCAATGATGGCAGTCAAAGTACCGCCGAAATTATGGATAAGGTATTTTCTGCCGCCAATCGTTCGCGTGGTAGCTTTTTGGATATGGCTGATAGCGTGGCAAAGCTAAATTTGTTAGCAAAAGACGCTTTCACCTCCAACGATGAGGCCATTTATTTTGTTGAACAGTTAAACAAACAATTTAAAATTGCAGGTGCAGGTGTACAAGAAACTACATCCGCTATGTACCAGTTAACGCAAGCTATGGCAGCAGGTAAGTTACAGGGCGACGAATTCCGTTCTATTATGGAAAATGCTCCGATGTTGGCACAAAGTATCGCACAGGAAATGGGGTTATCTGTAGGGCAATTAAAGGAAATGAGCTCGCAAGGTCTTATTACTGCTGACATTATCAAAAATGCGTTATTTAATAGTGCAGAGGAAACAAACGCAAAATTCGCAGAAATTCCTATGACATTCCAAGATATAGGGACTAAATTGCAGAATGATCTTATTGCAGCGTTTCAACCAGTAATGGAGGAACTGGGCAATATGACAAGTTCCGATGCATTTATGAGCGTGTTAAACGAATTGGCGTTTTCTTTTAAAGTAGTAGCTGCAGCTGCACAAGTATCAATAGCAATTATTAAGGGTGCTTTTAGTGGCCTAAGCGTGGTTATCACCACTATTAAAAATATCGTATCTAGTTTTGTACAGTTGTTTGTTACATCCATGCCTTTGATTACTGCCGCTATTATTGGTGTGAGTGCTGCGTTTTTAGCACAAAAGGCAATTATTGCGAGTCATAATACAATGCTTGCTTTATTGACTGTTCGCACAACTTTGGTTACTGCTGCAAGTGTGATTTTGGGCGGTGCTATTGGTGCGGTAGGTCTTGCATTTGGTGCTTTTAGGGCTATCGCAATGACTACACAAGCCGTAATTATGGCTATTAGGACTGCAAATATTGCTAGTGCGGTTGCGATGGGTGTGGCGAAGGTGGCTACACTTGCATTGAGTGGTGCTACGGCAATTCTTAATGCAATTATGATGGCAAACCCTATCCCTATATTTGTAGGTGCATTAATGACGCTTGTCGCTGTATTTGGTCTTTCTAGGGCTGCGGCAGGTGGTTTTAGTGAAACGCTAAGCGAGGTATTCTCAACAATCGTTCATACAGCCGTTTGGGGTGTTAATAAGATTATTGAGGCCCTTAACTGGCTTATCGCAAAGTTAAATAGCGTTGGTGATAAGGTTGCAAAGTTCTTTGGTGGCACGTTTACTGCCATTCAACAAGTAGACACCATTTCTGCTGATACTGCACAAAGTATCGTCAATACTGCCGGTGATATTATGGGCCAAATCACATCAGGCTTATCCGGTGGAGGTGGCGAACTTGGTGGCGGAGGCGGTGGAGGTGGCGACACTTCCGGTGGTGGCTCCGGTGGCAAAGGCGGTGGAGGCGGTAAAGGTGGCAAGGGTGAAGATCTAGCGAAAGAGGCTAAACAAATTCACGAAAAAATCTTGCAATCTTTCTTGGAAATGCAAGGCCACCAAGTAGAGTTAATCGAACTTCAATACAAAAAGGAGCGAGAAGAACTTGAAAAGTCAAAAACTGCTAATGAAAATTACCACGAGGACTTGAAACTACTTGATGAAGTTTATGCAGAAAAGCGTATCAAGGCGAAACAGGAGGAAATGACAAAACTACGTGCCATTGAAACTGGTATCCGTGATATGCAACAAGATTTTGCGTTTAAAACTGCAAGTAAAGATAGTACAGGTAATGTATCTCCTGCCGTGCAGTTAAAAAATGACTATGAAAATGCCATTGACGAAATCGAGGACCGTTATGCAGACATGGTCGATAAGTTCATGAAAATGGACAAAATGGAGCAACAACATCATATTGACTTGTTAAAACAACGAGGTGTTGAATTCGAAATGAGTGCTGACGGACAAATCTCCTATGAAAAAATGAAAAACGAGGAGTTGTTAGCGGCACAAGATGAGTTCAATAAAAAGGCATTACAACAACATACTGATCTAGTTAACGAAAAGTATGCTATTGATGAGGCTATGCGAACTCAAAACTTCGATGCGTTACAAGCTGCATTGAGTGATGAATATATTGCAGAGCAACAGCACTACGACGCAAAAAAACAGCTCATGGAGGAGTGGAAACAAGC